>Ga0136557_1001010_pt1 | contig 19385 bp, 22 predicted proteins | sample AntRauTorckE6832_FD_104796 | JGI IMG/M metagenome (GOLD analysis project Ga0136557, IMG submission 104796) | Saline lake microbial communities from Rauer Islands, Antarctica - Metagenome Torckler E6 #832 | ecosystem: Environmental > Aquatic > Non-marine Saline and Alkaline > Saline | place...
AAAGAGGAAATAAAAAAATAAGAGTAAATGCTATTAAAATTTTTTTTCTCATATCATGTATCCGTTTTATATTTATAAATTGTAAAAATTTTATACCTTTATTCAGGCTTTAATTCTGGTTTTCGACCAGTCACTATTTGATAAAGCAATTTGCATGCCCGGGAAATGATTTGTTTTAAGTATTTGAAATAATATATAATATTGTTTTGTGGCTTTTTGAGCAGAACTGCTTTTTGATATCACTGCGAATAAAATGATCATTTGTTTATACATGTGCGCATAAAATGCGTACATTCAAAGCCTGTTTTATAAACTGATGCGTTTTAGTCTGATATGTGATCTGGAAATTAAAGTTTACATGATTAAAAAACAAAAGTACATATTCCCGGCTAAATATGATTCATGCTAGAATGATCTTAAAAAATATCACCAGGTTCAGCAATCAAGGGAGAACTATGAAACTTGCTCATTCAGACAAAATATATAAAACAGCTGTAGTAATAACTTTTCTTGCCCTTTGTTTTCTTGTTTTTATAATTTTTTCGACATGGATGAATCTTGAAACCAACAGAAAAACAGCTCTTGAATTTTATAAGGATAATTCTGCAACTGTACTTGGCATGATTGAAAGGATGTCTCACAATTACGGGATTTCTGATGAAAAAGAGTTTTTTAATCTTCTGGCCAGCCTGGAGAAAAGTGAAAATATAGATTTTTTCAGGGCATACAATAAAGATTTTGAAAAAATTTATCCTGAAAATTCTCTTTATCCCGACAAAATAAGCAGTAAGAAAAGCCTGTCTCCCGGCCTGAGGAAAAAAGAAGGCGGTACATGTTTTGAATCCGGGAAAGAGCTTCAACTTTTTGGTAATAATAAAGTTTACCTTATTTTGGGTTCTGATATGGAAAAATATGAAAGTGCAAGAAGTGCAGATATAAAGCATGCTTTTATAATGGTATTTATTGTGGCTGCGCTTGCTGCAGCATCAGTTTTTTTCCTGTTTGTAATAAGAAGCTACAGACTGATGAATATAAGGCTTAAAAGGGCTAATGAATATACCCAAAATGTTGTGGAAAATATGGCTGAAGGTTTGATAACCGTAAATTCCCTGGGAGATATAATATCATACAATAATAAAGGGCTTGACTTACTCGGACTTGACAGCAGTTCCAACATAGTAAGTGATTCCGGCTGGTTTGAAGGCAGGGTTGAAAAAACAATAAATTCAGGGGAGTCTGTGCAAGGTTATGAATTTGTATATCCGGGTGAAGAAGGTGAAGTAAATATACTTGCAGATGTAACACCTCTAAGAGAGCCCGGTTCTTCAAATTATGGGGCTGTTATCATTATAAGAGATATGACAAGAATCAAAAGACTGGAAAGAGAGATAGCAAGAAATGAAAAGCTTGCTGCAACAGGAAGGCTTGCAGCTATGGTTGCACATGAAATAAGAAATCCTTTGAGTTCGATCAAGGGGTTTGGAATGTTCTTTGCTTCTTTATTCAGTGATGATGAGCAGAAAAAAGAGTATGCAATGCTCATTGCAAGTGAAGTAGACAGGATTAATATAGTAGTGACAGATCTTTTAACCTATTCCAGAAAAATGGATATTAAACCTGAATTTACTGACATAGAATTTTTATTTGATGAAACATTAGGTCTTTTACAGTTTGAAATCGAAAAAAAGAAAATAAAAGTTTCAAAAAATATTTCTAAATCAATGCCCAGAATAAAACTTGATAAAGAAAGAATGAAGCAGGTTTTTCTCAATCTTATGATAAATGCGGTTGAAATGATGGATGAAAACGGGGAGATTGAGGTTGGAGCAGATCTGCATAAAAACAGAGATAAGTCTGTTATCTGGATAAGTGATACAGGTCCCGGAATAGAAATGGAAAAGCAAAAAGAGATATTTGATCTTTTTTTTACTACAAGGAAAAAAGGTACAGGGCTTGGGCTGGCAATAGTTCAGAAAATTATTGAATACCATGACGGCAGTATAGAAGTTGAAAGTCCTGTTAAAAATGGCAGGGGAACAATGTTTAAAATAAATCTGCCTGTACATCCGGATTAAATAGTTGGTGAACGAAAACAGCCTTTTTTGCCCGGTTCTTCGTTAGAATTAAAATTTAATCCTCAAAATACTCCAGTATTCCTGCGGTTAAATTTTTCATCTGCCGTAACTGAACAAAAAATTCTTGTTTTCGGCCAAATACTGAATATAAAAAAACGGAGATAATAAGTGGCGCATAAAATACTTGTTGTTGATGATGAGAAATCCCATTGCTTAATGCTTCAGGCTGTTCTTGGAGAAGACGGGTATATCGTTAAATATGCAAACAATGGAAAAGACGGAGTCAATTTAGTATCAAAAGAGGGTTTTGATCTTGTTTTGATGGATATACGCATGACTCAGATGGGCGGAGTTGAGGCATTAAAAAGGATTATGGAGATTGATGAAAGCATTCCTGTAATTATGATGACAGCTTATGCTTCAGTAAATACTGCTGTTGAATCTCTTAAAACCGGAGCATATGATTATTTAAGCAAGCCTCTTGATACTGAGGAGCTTAAAATAATAATAAAAAAAGCGATTGATCACAGAAATCTTAAAAATGAAAATTCATTTTTAAAAAAAAGGGTAGATGAAAAATACAGTTTTTCAAACATTATCGGTGAAAGTAAGCCGATGCAGGATCTTTTTGAAAAAGTTACTCTTGCAGCACCAACAGATGCAACAATTCTTCTCACAGGAAAAAGCGGAACAGGCAAAGAGCTTATTGCGAATGCAATACATGAAAAAAGCGACAGAAAAGAAAATCCTTTTGTAAAAGTGAACTGCTCAGCTCTACCTGAAACACTACTTGAAAGTGAACTTTTCGGACATGTAAAAGGGGCTTTTACAGGAGCGGTTAAAGCAAAAAAAGGTCTTTTTGCTACGGCAGACAAGGGAACAATCTTTCTTGATGAAATATCTGAAATATCTTTAAATGTTCAGGTAAAACTTTTAAGGGTGCTCCAGGAACAGGAAATTCAGCCGGTGGGAAGTACACTAACTGAAAAAATAGATTTAAGAATTATTGCTGCGTCAAACCGAGATCTTGAAAAATATGTTGAAGAAAAAAAATTCAGGGAAGATCTTTATTACAGGCTTAATGTTTTGAGAATTGAAATACCTGAGCTTAAAGAAAGAGGCGAAGATATTATTCTTCTGGCTGAATTTTTTTTAAAAAAATATGCAAAAAAAAACAGCAGAAATATCAAGGGCTTTACAGATTCTGTATCCAAAGTTCTTCTTAATTATCATTGGCCGGGCAATGTAAGAGAACTTGAAAATTTTGTTGAGCGTACAGTGATTTTGAGTTCAGATGAATATATAAAAGAAAAAGATCTTCCTTCATGGCTTTTATCTGAAAATGATAATAAAACAGATTCGCTTCAAACGCATTCTTCAGCTGAAGGAAAGACATTAAAAGAAATGGAAAAGCAGCTTATACTTGATACTCTTGAATCTGCAGATAACAACAGAACAAGAACTGCCGAAATCCTTGGTATCAGCAGAAGAAAGCTCCAGATAAAACTTAAGGAGTACGGAGTTAATTAAGACTGAACTAAACGCTTTTGATACCTGAATAGAGAGGCAATTTGAAAGACTGGTCTGTTTACTTGTTAAAATGTTCTGATAATTCTTTGTACTGCGGGGTTACAAAAGATATAAAAAAGCGTATTCTGGAGCATAATAAAGGTTCGGCCTCTAAATATACCAGATCAAGGCTTCCTGTTGTACTTGAAACCATAAGATCTGATCTTTCAAAATCAGAGGCTTATAAACTTGAATACAAAATAAAAAAACTCCCTGCAAAACAAAAGGCTGATGCTTTGAATAAAGTCTGAATCTTTAAGTTTACTTGTTATGCAAGGGATTAAAATCAGATATTATATTTTTAAACAAAAAATCAGAATAAAAAAATACGGCAGAAAAATAAAAATATCATTACTGCCGCAAGAATTAATATCCCTTTTATCTGAAGATGTGAAAAATACTTCAAAAAATTACTCTTCTGTATCAAGACCAAAAGCTGTATGAAGAGCTCTTACAGCAAGCTCTGTATATTTTTCAGCTATAATGCAAGAAACCCTTATTTCAGATGTGCTGATCATTTTTATATTTATATTTTCATGTGCAAGAGCCTCAAACATTTTGGATGCAACCCCTGAATGCGATTTCATACCGACTCCGATTACAGATACCTTGGAGATATTTTCATCACCTATAACTTCTCCGGCTCCTATTGAGTCAGAAATTTTTTGGGAAAGTTCCACTGCTTCAAAAAACTCTGTTTTGGGTACTGTAAAAGTAAAATCTGTAAGTCCTGTTGATCTTGTGTTTTGAATTATCATATCCACAAGAATTCCTGCATCTGAAATAGGTGTAAGTATCTTTGCAGCAATTCCGGGTTGGTCAGGAACATTTTTGAGTGTTATTCTTGCTTCATTTTTGTTGTATGTTACTCCTGAAACCAGAACTTTTTCCATGTCAGTATCGTCGTTAACAACCATTGTACCTTCCTCTTCGTTAAAAGATGATCTTACATGAAGCGGAACCTGATATTTTTTTGCAAACTCGACTGATCTTATTTGCAGAACTTTTGCTCCAAGGCTTGCCATTTCAAGCATTTCATCGTATGAAACTCTTCCCATTTTTCTGGCTTTTTTGCAAATATTAGGATCAGTTGTATAGATTCCGTCCACATCTGTATATATTTCGCATATGTCTGCGTTAATAGCCGCGGCGACAGCAACAGCTGAAGTGTCTGATCCGCCTCTGCCAAGAGTTGTGATATTGCCTGAGTCGTCGATTCCCTGAAATCCTGCAACAACAACAATATTATCTTCATCCAGAAGCTTTGAGACTTTTTCTTTTCCAACCTGAAGTATTCTTGCGCTCCCTGACTGTGAATCTGTTTTTACTTCAGCCTGATGACCTAAAAGTGATGTTGCTTTATACCCCATTGAATGAATACACATTGTAAGAAGTGCTATTGTTACCTGCTCACCTGTGGAAAGGAGTACGTCCATTTCACGTTTGTCAGGTTTATCCGTTATTTCAGAGGCCATGGAAATAAGTTCATCTGTTGTTCCGCCCATTGCTGAAACAACTACAACTACTTTATTTCCTTTTTCATAGGTTTTGATGATTTTTTCAGCTGCATTTTTAATTCTTTCAATGCTTCCTACAGATGTACCTCCGAATTTTTGTACAATAACACCCAATTTTTTTCTCCTTTTTACAGGTACTATTCTTATATATAATCAACTTTCAAGTTTTAATTTCTCTAGCAGAAGTAATCCTTCACGTCCACATGATATTAAATTAATTTTTCTTTGATTATCTTTTAATATTTCAAATTCAATAATCAGATCAAAATTAAAATCATTTTCTATCTTTTCAGGCCATTCAACAGCCAGTACAGTATTTTTTTGTTCAATAATTTCAGCAAAACCTGTAAGTTCAAGTTCGTCTATATCAGAAATTCTGTATAAATCTGCATGAACCAGGGTCATTTTTCCCGGATAAATCTGGATGATATTGTAGGTCGGGCTTGTAACATAACAGGACGGATTGGTTCCAAGTCCTTGTGCAAGGCCCTGTACAAAAGAGGTTTTACCTGCGGCAAGGTCTCCTTTAAGACCTATGAAAAAAGAAGAGATTGTGTTTGTCCCGATTTGACGGGCAAGTTTTTTAGTCTGATCTTCACTTTCTGAAGTAAATATTATTGAATTCATTTTATCTTAAAATATCTTTAAAAGTATAAGGGAGATTATCTGCTGTTTCACCCGGCATATATCCAAAAGGTCCTTTTTTTTCAGCAAGAACATCTGCTGAATAACCGTGGACAAATACTCCTGTTTCAGAAGCATTCATGGGAGTCATAGGTCCTGCAAGAAAGCCTCCGATAATTCCCGCAAGAATATCTCCGCTTCCTCCGACTGCAAGTCCGGGGTTTCCTGTAGTGTTAATCTTTATTTTTCCGTTTGGAAAAGCAATTACTGAACACGATGTTTTTAATATAAGAATGCAGTTGTATCTGGTGGCAAAGTCTTTTGCAGCTTTTATCTGGTCAGCCATTATATCTTTAACATCAAGACCGCAGAGTCTGGACATTTCTTTGGGGTGTGGAGTAAGAATTGTATTTTCGTTTAAATAATTTAAAAGCTCTTTGTTTTCAGATAAAATGTTTAACCCGTCTGCATCGATTAAAAGGGGTAAATCAGATTTTTTAACAAGGAATTCGATTATTGCTGCACTCCCTTTGTTTGTTCCCATTCCCGGGCCTGCAACAAGCGCAGATTTATCTGTGATGAAATCTTTAATATCTTTAACTGCTTTTTGTGAAAATTCTCCGTTTTCTGATGCTGCCGGATATTTCATTGTTTCAGGCGAAGTATAAACGGGGCTTTGTGATTTTGGTGAGCAAAGTGTAACAAGACCTGCACCGCTTCTGTGGGCTGATTTGGCGCACATTGCAGCAGCCCCTGATTTGTTGTCTGACCCTGCTATTATCCCGAGATGTCCGAAGTCTCCTTTGTGGGAGTCAGCTGATCTTTGTGGAATTAAGCTTTTAATATATTCTTTTGTAAGTATGTTTAAATTTTCTTCAAACTGGTCTGATACGGTTTTGGGAATTCCTATATCGCAGACAAAAAGTCTGCCTGAGTTTGCTTTACCAGGATTTAAAAAATGTGCAGGCTTTGCAAAACCAAAGGTTGTGGATATATCTGCTTTTATTCCTTTGCCTGGTATCCGCCCTGTGTCTCCAATTGTGCCCGAAGGTATGTCAATTGCCATGACAAATTTTTGTGCTTTGTTTACAATCTTGATTAATTCACCGAATTTACCTTTTGGAGCAGAATTTAACCCTGTGCCGAACAAAGCATCAATAATTATATCGCTGTGTTTTATAAAAGTTTTTATTTTATTTTCCACAGAACCTTCCAGAGACTTAAAAATTTCAATGCCAAGTTTTTCAGCTCTTTGGAAATTTAAAAGAGCATCGCCTGAAAGTTTATCCGGAGAGCACATTAAAACAAGTTTTACATCCAAAGCTCTGGTATAAAGATATCTTGCCGCAACAAATCCGTCTCCGCCGTTATTCCCAGGCCCGCAGAGAATAACAATTTTTTTGTTTTTTAAGTCGGTTTCTTGTGTGAGAATTCTTGAAGCTGTTCTGCCGGCGTTTTCCATCAGAACTTCACCTGGGATGCCGAAACTATTAATAGTGTTTTTGTCAATTTCGGGCATTACGGATGAATAAACTATTCTTGATGTATTTAAAAGCATTATAAATCTCCGATGATATCTATCATATCCCTTACTGCTTTTTCCATTCCTGTAAGCACAGCTCTTGAAATAATTGAATGGCCTATGCTGAATTCATCTATGAGTTTATAGCCTTTGAAAGCTTTAATTGTGTTATAGCAAAGACCATGTCCTGCGTTAACAATAAGGTCTAGTGATTTGGCATGCTTTGCAGCCTTTATAATTCTGTCGAATTCTTTTTTTCTTTCACCAGAACTCTGGGCATCGCAGAATTTTCCTGTATGAATCTCAATTGCGCTAGCTTTGATTTCCTTTGCTATATCTATCTGGTCATTGTCAGGATCAACAAAAATTGAAACAGGTACAGCTGCGCTTCTGAGGTTTTCCACCGCATATTTTGTTCTGTCTTTGTTGAAAATAAGATCAAGACCGCCTTCTGTTGTAAGTTCTTCCCTTTTTTCAGGCACCAGGGTTACAAAATCGGGGAGGATATCCATGGCGAATTTAAGCATCTGATCTGTTGCAGCCATTTCAAGTATCAGTCTTGTCTGCACAGTATCTCTTAAAATCCTGACATCTCTTTGCTGAATATGCCTGGCATCTTCCCTCTGGTGAACAACTATGCCTGCTGCCCCTGCAAGTTCAGCAAGAACCGCTGCTGTTACAGGGTCAGGGTATGTTGTTTTTCTTGCTTCCCTTAATGTTGCTACATGGTCTACATTAACTGCCAGTTTACTCATTGAGGCCTCCCGAAGTTATATGTTTTTATTCCTGGATTCAGGTTAAATTTTCATTTGCCGTAACTGAATAAAAAAATCTGGTTTTCAGCCAGTTACTAATCAGATCCACCATGAAAGATCTTTATCTTTTTCAATCACAGATAAAAGTTCAATACTTTTTTTAGTCATTTCTTCTTCTTCAGCTTCACCTGATTCATGATCATAGCCTATAAGGTGAAGGATTCCGTGAACAAGAAGCTGGGATATTCTCTGGTCTAGGGTTATCCCGGCTTCCAAAGCTTCTTTTTTAGCTGTATCTTCAGAAATAACAATATCTCCAAGTACGGATAAAAAAGGTATAAATGAAGAGTTTTCATCATTTACCGGGAAAGAAAGTACATTGGTTGCTTTATCAAGTTGCCTGAATTCTTTATTTAAATTTTTTATATCTTCATCATCAGTAATTACTATGGAAAGTTCGAAATCTTTATAGTCCAAGGCGTCTAAGATAAGAGATGCTTTCTTCTGCATGGTTTTGCTTTGTATTTTTGTCGCTTTTTTCCTGTTTTGAATCTGAATTTCCATCTTTTTGAGCATTTTCCTTTTGTTCTTCTGTATATTTGATCCTGTGGTGATGAATACCGCTTAAAATTTTATTGAAACTCTTTGCAATTTTATGAAGATCTTTCAGGGTAAGGGTACATTCATCAAGCTGGCCATCTGAAAAACATGCATTTATCTGTTTATGAACGGTTCCCTGAATTCTTGAAACACTTGGATTGTCAAGAGATCTTACAGCTGCTTCTGAAATATCTGCAAGCATTACAATTGCGGCTTCCCTTGACTGTGGTCTGGGACCTGGATATCTGAAATGGTCTTTTACCGGTTCGTTGTTATTGTCTTTTTGTTTTGCTTTTTCATAAAAATACTTTATCAGACTTGTGCCGTGATGCTGGGCTATTATATCTGTTATTCCCTCAGGGAGTTTATGTTTTTTCCCAAGGATTATTCCGTCTTTTACGTGCGCTGTAAGTATAAGAGTCGACATAGAAGGAGACAGCTTGTCATGCAGGTTTTTGCTGTGTCTCTGGTTTTCTATGAAGTAAAGCGGTTTTTTGAGCTTTCCTATGTCGTGGTAGTATCCGCCTACTCTTGCAAAAACAGAATTAGCTCCTGTTTCAGCAGCGGCAGCTTCTGCCATAGTACCAACAATCATTGAATGGTTGTAAGTCCCCGGAGCTTCGAGCATTAGTCTTCTTAAAAGTTTCTGCTCCGGGTTGGACAGTTCCATATATTTTATATCAGAGGAATAACCGAATAAAATTTCAAGAAGAGGTGATATACCTCCTGTGAGTATTCCGGATAAAATTCCTCCCGACATAGCAAAGAAAATACCTGCAGCAATCTCAAAGCCCGATATCCCTGGGATCTGAATTAAGAAGGCCGGGGCTGCCAGAATATTGAGCAATGCCAGCTTACCTCCTGTTTTGACAAAATCCTGGCGTTCTCTGCATTCTTTTAGCCAGAATGTTCCCATTACTCCGTTTATGAGATAGAAAATAAAAAGTCCGGGTGCATAGTCCCCAAGTACCATGGCGCATATAAATGAGCATATTACAGCTACAGAATAAGCTTGGTACTGCCCGAAAAAAAGGCATACTACCATTGCTGCAGAAGCTACAGGAAGGCAAAGTTTTACAGCAATGGCAGGTATTGTATTATTTCCGATTCCTATGGCAGATGCAGGAATCAGAGAAAAAAGTTTTGCAAGAATAATGTTGAAAACAATAATCAGGCTTAAAAATAAAATATTTTTATTAGGGTTTTTGCTTGATTCAATATAACCTCTTAAGAAAGTCATGTAAACTACTGAAATGAAAAAAAGAATTGAGATACTTTTGCCTGTGATTTTTGTCCAGTGTTCTTTAAAGCTGTTGTGTTTTTTTAAAGCATTGAGCTTTACAAGCTGAAGAGGTGTTATTGGTTCACCTTTTCTTACTATAATTTCGTTTTTGGTGATTTTATAAAGAACCGGGTCCACGCTTTCAACAGCCTGATAAATTCTTTCCCTTGTTTCATTAATATTTACGGTTATATTCGGTTTTATAAGTCTTTGTGCAAAATCTACAGCCAGATTGACTATATTGTATGAATAATTTTTTAATAAAGGGTCTCCTATTATTCTGACCATTGTTTTGGCCTGATCAGAACCATAGAATTTTCTAAGATTTGTTACAGTTGTTTCTTCTCCGGTATAAATATCTCTTAATTTTATTCCTTTGTTTTCTTCGTTCATTAATAAGGTTTTATTACCCACAACCCCATTATTATGAATTTCAGAAACAATCTTTTTTAAAATAGATTTTAGTTCAGGTGAAAAACGGTTTTGCTCCAATAAGCTGAAAGCACCATGACTTATTTTAAAGCCTATGTGCTTTTCAAATAATGTTTTAATATTTTTGTTTTTCTGTTGTTCTGAATTTTTTGTCTCTGCTGAATTTTGCTGAGTCTGCGAAGCTGATTCAAATGCAAGATCTATTTTTTTTTGAATGTTTTCAGACATTCCGGAATCATAATCATATACAGTTAAAATTTCAGAAGCTGCTTTTTTCTTTTTTTCTTCTGTTTTGTGCGGATGTTCAAACACCAGATCTCTTGAAGCTTTTACTGTCTGTTTTGCTTTATCTCCAACTGTATAGCTGGTTTTTACCCAGAAGAACTTGTCTGCTGAGAAAAAAGCAAAAATAAGTATAATAAACATTCCTGCCATAGGAATAAAAACAGGACTGTTAAGTTTTTTTTGCAGATTTTTTATTAAAATATGTTTTTTATCAGGTTTCATTTTTTATTCGCGGTTTGGTTGTTCATTTTCTTCATAAGCATTAATAATGCTTTTTACCAGATGATGGCGGACAACATCATTTTTATCAAAAAATACAAAATCTATTTCATCTATATTCTTTAGAATATCAACAGCATCAACAAGGCCTGATTTTTTTGAAACCGGAAGGTCAACCTGGGTGATATCTCCTGTTACAACAGTATGGCATCCGAAGCCGATTCTTGTAAGAAACATTTTCATCTGTTCTCTTGTTGTGTTCTGAGCTTCATCAAGAATAATAAAAGCATCATTTAAGGTTCTTCCCCTCATAAAAGCAAGGGGAGCAACTTCTATAACTCCCTGTGAAATAAATTTATCAGCTTTTTCAAAAGTCATCATATCATGAAGTGCATCGTACAAAGGCCTCAGGTAAGGATTTACTTTCTCAGCAAGGTCTCCGGGGAGAAAACCGAGAGCTTCGCCAGCCTCAACAGCAGGTCTTGCAAGAATTATTCTTCTGACCATTTTTTTTTGAAGAAAAGACACTGCCATTGCCATTGCCAGATAGGTTTTGCCTGTACCGGCCGGCCCGATTCCGAAAGTCAGGTCTTTATTTCTTATGGAATCTATATATTCTTTTTGTGCAGTATTTTTAGGTGTAATATGGCTGTTTTTTGATGTAATGTAAACCGTGTCAAGGAAAATATCCTTGAGTTTTATATTTTCATCAGAACTTAAAAGTTCCACAGCATAGTCTATATCATTGGGGAAAAGAGGGTAGCCTTTTTTTATAAGAGAGTAGAGCTCCTTTATTACTCTTGCGGCAAGTTCTACATGTTCTGTTTCCCCCTTGATCATTATTTCATTTCCCCTGGATTGAATATTTACAGGGACAGAACCTGAGATTCTTTTAAGATTTTTGTTATGTTCGCCAAGAAGCAGATTTGCTGTATGCGGGTCAGAAAGTCTGACTTTTTTTACTAATTCGTTACTGGTATCCATATATTAAATTTCATCTTTTAAAGTTCAAAAAAACAGGCCGTAAATCATAAGTTAAACATATATTATGATTGCAACGGCCTTAATTATATTCGATTATTATCTGCATATCAGATTATATAATATAAAAAAAAATTTGCAAATGATAAAAAATTACTCACCCTTACCTTAATTAATACTTCACATTTTATAGCTGTGAAATTTCGAGTCCGACTGGAAACTTATAAAAGAATCAGTTTTTGCTTCACAACATGATATATATTTTATAAAACTTGACCATATTATATTCAATTTGCTAAACGAATAAGTTATTGTCTTTACATCAGACCTGCTTTTGCTTTGTTTAATATGAGACGTTTAATTTAATTTGCAGTGAAATTTTATCTTGAAATAAGTTCCATGAGGCAGGGTTCAGTTTTTGAATGGAAATTTTAATGACGGGAGCATTTAATGAATGGATTGGATGTAGCCATAGTATGTATTCTCGGGTTTACACTGATAAGAGGAATAATGACAGGTCTTATGCAGTCTGTATCAGGTATTATAGGAGCTGTTGCGGGCTTTTATTCAGCTTACCTTTACTATCCTCTTGTTTCTGATATTCTTTCTCAGTGGTTTAAACCGGGACAGGCTGTTAATATTGTCAGTTTTTTTATTATTTTCTGTATTGTGCTTATTGTCGTAACCCTTATCGGCAAACTTCTGAAATGGTTTATGAAAATAGTTTTTCTTGGCTGGGTTGACCGGCTGGGAGGTGCTCTTCTCGGTCTTTTGAAAGGCGGACTCATAGCAGCGGTACTTGTTGCTGCTCTTACAACTTTTTTGTCTCCTTCAAGTTCTTTATTAAAAGATTCAAAACTTGTTCCCTATATTTCAGGTACATCTGAGACAATGATGGAACTTGTTCCGGAAGATATTACCAAAAATAGTTTTTCACCCAATCTGGACGAGCTTAAAAAAGTATGGGAAAAGGCAGAGGATAAGATAGAAAGTAATGGGAAAAAGTAATAATGTAAGTTCTTTATTTGAGCTTATCACAACCCTGAGAAGTGAAAACGGCTGTCCCTGGGATAAAAAACAGACTCCTTCAAGTATGGCTGTACATCTTGTTGAAGAAGCTTCTGAAGCATATGAAGCTGTGCATTGCCAGTCCGATTCAAGTGTTATGGATGAGCTTGGAGATACTCTTTTTCAGTTGTGTTTTATAATTCTTCTTTATCAGGAAAAGGATTTATTTACATTTGATGATGTTGTAAATCATGTTTTTTTAAAAATGAAGTCAAGGCACCCCCATGTATTTGGTAAAGAAAAGGCTGATACAAAAGAAGATGTAGAAAAAATATGGAAAAATGCAAAAGCTGTTGAAAAGTCTGATAATGAAGCTTCGCTTATGGATATACCTTCCGGGCTTCCAGCTTTGACAAAAGCGCTTAAAATTTCTCAAAATGCAGTTTCTGCAGGTTTTGAATGGGAAAGTTCAGATGATGTTTTCAAAAAAATTCATGAGGAAATAGATGAACTTCAGGATGCTTTCAGATTTAATCAGGATAAGGAAAAAAAAGAGACAGAGCTTGGAGATGTTTTTTTTACCCTGGTAAATGCAGGCAGATTTTTAAATCTAGAAAGTGAATCTTCTCTTTTAAAATCTTGTTCAAAATTTGTAAAAAGATTCAGGATGATGGAAAAAGAGGCTGAAAAAATAAATAAAAATGTAGAAGATCTTCAAAGAGATAAGCTTGAATCTTTGTGGAATGAATCCAAAAAAATATACTGAAATTTACTTTTATACAGGTGGTTTGCTTAAAACCTTATAATTATATATAGGTATTAAGCTTTTCCACAGCTGAATAAGCAAGTGCAGAACTTTGTCTTACTATCGACTTAAGTTCTTCAGGAATATTGTTTTTTTCGCTGTATCTGAGCATGTCATCTGCTTCAGTTTTAATCTGACCTGCAAGCGGTTTTATATCTTCAGGTTCTACAGATTCTTTTCCAAAAAGATCAGAAAAGGCTTCCAGTCCGTTAAGAATTGTTTCAATGTTTTGTTCCACATATTGGGTTGCTTCTTTATTAAAACCCGAGGCCTGAACAGGATTTGTAAATAAAGGTTGGTAAACACTGTTAACTGATGTGGTGTTTGCAGTTTTCTCAGCTGGATTTGTACCTGCAACAGTTTTATTTAAAATATCTGAAAAAGAAGTTTTTTCAGAAGCATCATTTTTTTTGTTTACTGCTGTATTTCCTGTTTTTGCAAGGATATCGTTTATTCCGGATATTTTTTCGCTCATATCTGCCTCGTAAAAGATTTATTTTTATTTGAATAAACTAAAGCAAAAAACAGGCCATAAATTTAAATAATATCGTTAATATGAGAGCCGATTACTTTGTCAGCAACTTTTTCTGATGATACATTATAGGTGTTTTTGTTAACAGCTTCTTTGAGCCTGGTTATTTTGTCAGCCCTGGATTCAGTTTCCTGTTCAGTTCTAATTGTTTCAGGTGAATATCCCCGAACTTCATCAGTTTTGACAGATTCAGAACTTCTTATACTTACCTTGTCCTGTTTTTTTACTTCAGACTGATCATCTTTTACAGGTTTATTCTGTTCTGGTTTTATCCGGTTTAATGCTTCCCGGAAAATATTTCCTGTAATTTTCATTGATCTTCCCCTTTGTTATTATTCATCTCACTTTTTAATATATCTTTTGTGAGATCTTCCATTCTTTGTTGAACTGCTTTAGAATCTTCAAGGGAGAAGGTGTTCATTGTTTTAGATGAAGCATCTATTTCGTAATATTTGAAGTCTTTGCTTTCTGAAAAAGCGAATTTTTTGCCGAATTCGTTTTCAATACGGTCAACAATCTTTTTTTCAAAAGCTTCAGTAGGGCCGTCAGTAGTTATTTTTTTAACAATATCTGACGCAACTTTGTCTATAACCCCTTGTTTCTTGCCCTCTGCCGAAATAGAGATTTTATCCATAGATGTATTATGACCGCCCATGCCCTGTGTTTTCATACTGAGCTTGTTCTGGCTTACCTGTCTACTGTAAGTTTTTAATACATTATGAATCTGGTATGCTGGTATTTGCATACTCACCTCTCCTCATTTACAAATCAATTCGGCACAGGAAAAATTTTCCTTAAGCTTTTTTTTTATTTTTCAGATATTTAACAAAAAATGTCAAGGATCTAATCAGGCAAGGTATGTTCTTATAAACGAAAGATGAGAATCAAAAGCTATTTCAGGCAGATTGTCATATGAAAAAAATCTGCAGTCCATTGCATCGTCGCCGGGGAAAATAGTGCCGGAAAAATTTTCCACAGCAAAACCGGTTATTGAAACTGAACCGTATAAAAAGCTCGGATGGCTTAGTACTCCGAGAAGATCTGATATTTTCCCGTTTATATCTGTTTCTTCCTTAAGCTCTCTTAGTGCAGTTTCTTCGGGAGTTTCTCCTATTTCCATAAAACCGCCGGGGAGACACCACATCCCGATTTTTGGAGGAACGCTTCTTTTAACAAGCAAAATATTTCTGTTTTCGTCAGCTACGACGCAGCAGCAGGCAGGTACAGGATTTTCATACAAAGGTTCATTGCATACTTTGCAAAAAAGTCTTGATGCGCCTTCAATATATTTTTTTTGAAGTTCAAATCCGCAGAAGTGGCAGAATTTTTTTTGTTTCAAAATTTTATCCTTTTTAAAAAGGGCAGTAAGACTGCCCTTTTTTTTTCTTGATGCTGAACGAAAACGGTTTTTTAGCTCATTTTTAAGCCTGGTTTTAAATTTAATTTTTAAAATGTTTTATTATCTCTGGAATTAAATTTTGAATCTTTATTAACTGAACAAAAAAATTAGTTTCCGGACAATTACTGCTTATTCATCAAAATCTCCGTCAGGGCCTTTATCGCTATCTATTGCTTTTGCTTTTTCAATAATTTTTTCCTTTGTCCATTCTTCAGGATTTTCAATTCTTGAAGCTTTAGGACCCGGATCGTGTCCTCCTTTTTCAAGGATTGCACTGATAGCATAATCTGCAGTATCTTTTGCATTAAATACATTTACAAGATAATTATAGGCAAGGTCTTCGACTCTTTGAACCATTTTTTCTTTAACTTCTCTTTCAAGACCCATAATTATATTTTCAAAAGGGCGGTTAAGCTTTTTAAAATTATTCCCTTTTATACCTTTTTCGTCGGCATATTTACGCATTTGATCCCATATATCTTCAGGAAGTCCTTCGCCTTTGATTTTTTTAAGATCTCCGTTTGAATCGGGGATTGCGTTTCCGTAATCATTAACTTCAATTCCCCAGCCTGCCATCTGAAGTGCTGTTGCAACATTGGCTTTGGTAGTAGCTGTTTCTTCGGCTATTTTTTTAAGTTTTGCCGAGCTGTTACCAGAAGTTCCGTGCTGAGCTCCTGATACACCGTATGGTTCAAGTGCTTTATGAATTTCAGCAGTAAGCTCGATTTGAATTCCGTCCTCATTTGTTTCTATGCCGTGGGTTGTTCCGTTGTTTAATGCAATCCAGTTTGGGAAGATATTATGTGCATTCAAACCTTGTATGAGAAACAATGCTTCTTCAGGTGTTGACAGTCCTGATTTACCTTTTATCTCACCTACTTCTGTCTCAAGTCCTGCCCAGGGCGGAATAAGGTCGTAAAGATCAATATTTGTAAGCAGGTTAAGATCATCAGGCATATGTGAGGCATCTACAGCTATTGATGTTATTCCTGAATCAAATAGAGAAGGTATTTCTCTTTTTGCTCCTGGTATATCTTCCTGTTTTTTTATTCCGTAATGATCAGCATGAACTGCAACCGGTATGGTAATCCCGAGTTCATTGCACACAGCATCAACCTGTCTTGCCATATTCCATAAGTTTACGGGGCAGTATGCATTTGCACCGCCTTCAGATCTTGCAATTTCTATTATAATTGCAGCATTTGCTTTCTGGGCCGCTTTCAGAGCACCTCTTAAAACAATATGATTTCTTGCATTGGCTGCTATGGTCATGCATTTGCCTTTTCTTAACATTGCAAGGTCTATATATTTCCCTGAAACAATCAAGGCTTTAGAATTTGGAAAAAGTCTTCTTATATTCGGTGGTCTTCCAATTTCAACTGCTTTTTCAAAATCGGCCGTATTTACAGGCATTTATTCCTCCTAAAAAATTTTGTAATTAGTTTTGAAGCAAAACTGCTTTTTGGTCAATTATTATGTACAGATTTAAAAAATCTGAATCTGATCACTAAGTATTTAATATTTCAAATCTTTGGATTTTAAAAGTTTAAAATTAAAGTTACAGCAAACGGAGTTAATACTGTCAGCACAAAACCGCTGAAAAGAGCTACTGCGGCAATTTCTTTTCCTGAAAATTTTGCAATTACAGGAAGAGTGGTATCCATTGCAGTAGCACCTCCTGAAGCAACCGAAGAAAGTGGTCCGAAATATTTTACAAAAAAGGGAGTCAGCGCAAGGGTTATTATCTCCCTTGATATATTTGATAAAAGTGCTGTTACACCAAGCAGATCAGAATGAATTTCAGCTATTATTATACTGGAAAGTGAATAGTATCCAAATCCTGCTCCGACTGCAGCTGCTTCCTTTAAAGAAATTTCGGGTAAAAATACAGACACTGCTCCAGCTCCGGCAAGAGATCCGGCTGTTATTGCCGCAGGAACAAAAAGAAGCTGTTTTCCTTTGTTTTTTAATAAAAGCCATGTTTTCCTGTCTGCACCCATGCTTATTCCTACCAGAAATAATAAAAGGTAAAGTGCATAAGTTGAATATGAATTGTTGATCATAATTTCAGGCAGAAAGTCGTAAATTCCAAGGAAAAGACCCACAGCAAAAAATGCAATTATGATTAAGCTGTCTTTCATATTATTTTTTCTCCTCTTTTGGGTCATCCTTGAAAATCAGCTTGTAAACAGGAATAATAAGTATTATGCTTCCAGCAACAGCTCCGGTTGACAGCAAAATTGCGCTGAAACCTGTTTTTAGGAAAGACCCGGTTACTTGTTCATTTGTACCGGCCTCAACCCCGAACAAAAACAAAAGAAGAAAAACGCTTGCCGTTAATGATTTGTCAAAAACAAATAAAGCTTTTTTTCTTTTTTTCAGGCACCAGCCTGTAATAATTCCTGCAGATAAAAATAAAAATACATTGATCATTTTATATAAAGCCTTTTATATAAAAGCTGAATTAAGCTTGGTCTGTATACCTTAATTCAGGCTTATATTTCAGTCAGAGTAAAAAATGTTGAAATAAAAAATTAATGCTTTAAATTTCAAACTGTTGAATTTATCTTTGATAAAACTCTTTTGTCAAACAAATTGTAATTGCCATACGGAGATAATATGAAATCTATAGATGCAAAGGGACTTAACTGCCCCAAACCTGTTCTTGAGACAAAGAAATATATCGATGCAAATCCTGATATCACTGAAATAGAGGTTGTTGTAGATAATAACCCGGCAGTTGAAAATATTTCAAGATTTCTTGCAAATCAGGGTTTTGAAGCTAATGTTGAATCAGATGGGAACGAACACAGAATCAGGGCCCACAGGCAGGGCGGAGGCAGAGTTTCTTCTCCTCAGGATAAACCCTTACCGGATAAAGACAGTGATGAGCTGAAAACTCTTGTAAGGATAACAAATGATAAAATGGGTCTTGGGGATGATATCTTAGGCAAAAAGCTTATGCAGAATTTTATATCGACACTTGATGAATATTCAGGACTGTGGAAGCTTGTTTTTGTAAATGCAGGGGTCAAGCTTGCTGTAAAAGGTTCTGGCACAGCAGATGACCTTAAACAGCTTGAGTATTCAGGGGTAAAAATACTTGTGTGTGGCACATGTCTTGATCATTACAATCTTCTTAATGAAAAAGAGGTGGGTGAGACCACAAATATGCTTGATATAGTTACAAGTCTTAATCTGGCAGAGAAAATAATTCAACTTTGATTTTTTCCTATCCCGAGATCTTTGAGAGCTTTTTCAATATCCGGCTTTGATGCGGGTTTGACTATATATGATTCGCAGCCGGATTTAAAAGCCTCCATAATTTCATCTTTCAGGTTAAGGGCTGTAACCATAATTATTTTTACATGATCAAGACCTGAAACACTCCTGGCTTGTTCATACTCCCTTATTTTTTTAAGAACTTCCTGGCCGCTCATTACAGGCATCATGATATCCAGACATATAAGGTCAAACGGTTTTTCATGGAATGCTTCAGTGAAAAGATTATATGCCTTTTCACCGTCTTCAGCCACAATACATTCACCGTAATCTTTAAGGTAATTTTTCATCAGTATTTCACTTACTTTATCATCTTCTGCAATTAAAATTCTCATGTCTGATCCTTTCCGTATATTTCAGGGATAAATATTAATACACTTCCGTTTACGCTTTTTTTACCAATAAGAGGCGATATTTCAATAACTGGAAAATCTTTTGATAAATCGGGATATTTTAAAGTTGTTTTTTTTCTTGTTTTCATTGTTTCCAGACAGGCTT
>Ga0136557_1001011_pt1 | contig 19385 bp, 28 predicted proteins | sample AntRauTorckE6832_FD_104796 | JGI IMG/M metagenome (GOLD analysis project Ga0136557, IMG submission 104796) | Saline lake microbial communities from Rauer Islands, Antarctica - Metagenome Torckler E6 #832 | ecosystem: Environmental > Aquatic > Non-marine Saline and Alkaline > Saline | place...
AAGAAAAAACAACTCCCGATGAAGAAGTTGCTCTTAATTTATACCGTCAATTAGATGAAGGTGACAAAGGAGAAATCAGGGGTGAAATGAAGGGAATGTTGACAGCTGATAAGTACGATACCATTAAAAAAGAATTACGAAACGCATAGGGAATATCGTTGAATTTGATTTTGGTTCAAGGTAAAGTGTAAGGTGGTTCAAGATAAAGTTCAAGGTGAAACACTTGATATTGCTGAATAGTTCAAGCGGTTCAAGGTTAGTTTGATTTATAAGTAATTAATAAAAAATATTTATAATTTACTTATAGTTATAAAAATAATCTATAATAGGGAAAGCACCTTGAACCTTGAACCTGTGATAACAAAAAAGAACCGCAAACCCTTGATATTACAAGGAATTTAACGGTTCAAGGTAAGGGTTCATGGTTCAAGGTAAAAATAAAATTTGAAAGGTAAAGGTGAAAGGGTTATGAAAAAAGGTAAAGTTGGATGTTTGGTTATTGTTTTAATTTTTATTGATGCATTAGTATTTGGTATAAGTCAAGTAATGAAAGACCCTGAAAAATATCAGAAATCTGAAAAAACAGTTGATATCATTTTTGATGCTTCAAGTGTAAGTAGACTATCTATTGAAGAATTAATTTCAAAGATGGGAGAACCATCAACAAAAGAAGATTGGATGAATAAAACTTCCAAAGGTGATTTTAATGTTTCCACTTATAATTATGATAAAGAATGTGTTCATTATGAATTTATAATTGCAGAAGATTCTGTGGTACGTTTAAGTATATATTCAAATTTATATTGGAATAAAAAAGGGAAACACTTTCAATATACTCAAAAAAAATAAAGAAGATATACTTTCAATGTTTAATGTGATTCCAAACGATAATGCAAAAAAAGTTGCTGATAATGGATCTACTTTCAGAATTAGTCCAGTATCAAATAAAGTTGCTAATTTTAATGTTCAAGAAATAAATGAAACCGATAAAACTTTTGAATTTATAAAAATCACGTATAACATAAAATATTTTGATTAATTAAACAAAAAATGATCCCCAGTGCTACCAACACCAGGGATCATGTGTAGTAACCAAATCAGGGTTGAAGTGGTTACATTTATAAAAAACCAATATAATTATACCATTTCAACCCTTGAAAAACAAGGGGATGATAAGAATGAAAAATCCAAATGGTTATGGAACAGTTGTCAAATTATCAGGGAATAGAAGAAATCCATTTGCAGTTAGAAAGACCATGGGGTGGAATGACAAAGGTCATCCAATGTATAAAACTATTGGATATTACCCTTCAAGGGAAGAAGGAATGATTGTCCTTGCTGAATACAATAGAAACCCATATGACATTGACCTGGTGAAGATAACCATGAAAGAACTATATGAAAAGTGGTCTGAAAGGAATTTCCCCAAAATATCAGGTGCATCAATGAATGCCCACAAATCAGCATTCAAGAAAGCTGCTGTACTTCATGACATGCCATATAAGAAGATCAAGTCATTTCACATGTAGGATGTCATTGATGATTGTGGACTTGGGTATTCAACCCAGTGGGCAATCAAGAACCTGTTTGGTCAGCTTGATAAGTTTGCACTGGAATTGGATGTGATCATGAAACCAAATTCAGCATTGATCACCGCAGCACCTATTCCTGAAACAAAGAAAGTTCCATTCACTGATGAAGAAGTTGACAAGGTTTGGAAGATCAAAGACAAAGAATGGGTTGATACTGTTTTAATGTATTTATACACTGGATTCAGATTGAATGAACTTCTTTCAATCAAGACCAAGGATGTTGACCTGCAAGCAGGTACAATTCAAGGTGGTTTAAAAACCAGTGCAGGAAAAGACAGATTTGTTCCAATTCATTCAAAGATATTTGAACATGTTCAAAGAAGGGTTCACGAAGGAAATGAATATTTGATTTCATTGAAAGGAAAGAAAGTTCAACAATCGAAGTATTACACCTTTTGGAATTCAATCATGGATGAACTTGAAATGAAACACACACCCCATGAATGCAGACACACTTTCAGATCAAGACTTGATTCAGCAGGTGCAAATAAAGTCTGTATTGACCTGATGATGGGTCACAAATCAAAAGAAGTTGGGGAAAAGGATTTACACCCATAAGACACTGACAGAATTGAAAACTGCAATTGAACTAATATCACGTTAGTAACAAAAAAGACCCCAAGCCTTGAAAAATCAAGCACTTGGGGTCTTTTTAAAAGTATTATATCATAGATTTGTTCATTTTAACAGGGTAAGGAATACCCATGTTTCAAGGGTTCGTTGAACTTTATTGAACCCAGTAAAGCACCGAAAAACACATACGTTAGTAACAGGATAGTAACACGATTATTGAAGAATCAGATTGTCTTTATGGACAGCAGCAGTGATTGCTTTTCCAATTCCAATGACTATTCTGTCACCACTAATTTGAATAACATCATAGACCCTGGTATATACTAAACTTGATAGTCCACCACCAGTATATGTCTTTGCTCCTGATTTGACTTTCACCTTACTTCCAACTTTAATTTGTTTGGGTGCTGATGGTGAAACTGATTTTCCTGCTTGGGTTGTAATGAATGCATCAAATCCTTTTGCTTTCAGTTTTGCCATCATGGCGTCTGCATTTGATTTGACACCGAATGCCCCAACCTGAACCTTGAACAGTCCATCAGCTTGAATCATGTATGTGTCAAAACCTGCTGCCTTTACTTTTGCAAGCAGTGCATCCGCATTTGCTCTGACAGAAAAAGCACCAGTTTGAACCCTGTACAATACACCAGGTGAAGGTTTTTCAGTTTTTGGATTCAATCTTTTATTTACTTCATCAGCAATATAAGGGAATTTACTTCCTAAATATTGACCAGGACAAGAAGTAGCTGCAAACCACTTATGCATGGTCAAGTTTCCACTTACATCACCAGTAAAATTCAATTTCTTGATACCATTTCTTTTGCAAATATCAACACACAATTCAATGGTTTTATTTAATGCAACATTACTGACATGCCAATTGCCACCTATTTCATCATTTGCAACTTCAATGGTAACTGCCTGATTGTCATTATCAGCATTTGAACTTGTCCAAGCACGATTCTTTTCTTCAACATACATTCCAACCCTACCTTTGTTATCAACACCATAGTTGGAACTTGCTTTCCTAGAAGCAGGGGCAAACACATTTCCAATAGCTTCAACAGTTAAATTACCTACCACATGATGAATAGTGATTTTCTTAATCTTATCTTTTCTTGGATTGCTACTGTTTGGGGAAATTCTTGTGTAATTAACTAAAGGACTATTACTCACAATTATTCACCATCCTTTTGTTCAGATTTGATTCTTGCACTATCAACCATACCTTCACCGATAATGTAAGCAATCAATGTTGATGCTGCTGTTATCATTGCAACAACTTGTTCAATGGTCAGGTCACTAACACCAAAAGCAACCATCATTGCAGTAATGAAACCAATGACCGCTGCCCAAAATTTTCTACTTGTCAATTTCTGTTTCCAATTGATATTGTTCATCTTCTTCACCATCCTTTTTATTTACCTTATTTTTCTTAATACTTGAAAGCATCCACAATTCACCAGTAGTGAAAGCAAACCAGGAAGCAATTAAAGTCATTGGTTCACTTCCAACCTTTAAAAATACATAAAGAACAGCAGCAGTGAACAAGGTATTCAATATCACTACTGATGCAACAATGACTTTGGAAAATTTATTCTTTGACTTATTCATTTGAATCACCAACTTACTCATTTGAAACACTTAATCTCTTACAGAATTTCTCACAAGTGTCCATTCTTTTATGTGCTTGTTTTGTTGATTCTTCAACCTTAATGATTCTTTCTTTGCTTTCTTTAATTTCACTTTTCACATTGCTCATTTCTGTTTTAATTTCTGCAATTCCAGTACCTATGTTTTCAAGTTTAACAATAACGGTTGTCATTTCAGAAGCATCTTTTCTCACATCTGTTCTTTAACTTCTTTTCAAATTGGTTACCCCTTGATATAGTCCAAATGCAAGTGAAATTCCTGAAATTAACAGTGCAACTTCAATTGTCATTAAGTACATCACCCCTTTCTTGTGATGGAGAACAATAAAACCCTATATGAGAGGTCATATAACCTTCATATAGGGGTTTTAACTGTCACCTTGGTATGTTTGCATGGCAAGAACTTTTTATTGCTTATTCCACAATCAAATCTTCACATTCTAAGTCAATTAAAACTTGTCTAACTTGTTCTTTTATTGTTGAAGGAACTTCACTAAAAGTTTTCACACCTTTAACAATTAAAGTTGCATAAATAACTGCCATCTCATTCACATCCTTTCTGTATAAAAATAAAAGAAGTCTAATCATTGGAATCATCATCCAATATTACCTGGACTTCTGCCCTGATACTTTCAGGAACATCATCAATGGTCTTTAAACCCTTTCTGATTAAATCTGCATATACTCTTGCCATTTACATCAACATCCCTTCATAGATTTCAACCAAAGCAAGCTGTGTGTCTGTCAACTGTGATTCCAAACTGTCATTTTGCTTTGACATACTTTTGATGAATTCATCCTTATCATATTGAATCATGTCATATTCAAACCCTGTAAACGTTTCTTCACCAATAGTTTCTTCAACTGGTGTGATATTTGAATTGATCCAAACACTTTCTGCATCAATCACCAAGGGTTCAGGTGAAACTGTACTTCTTACTTTTCCAAAATCATTCATTGATGTTTACCACCTTTCTTGTAAATATTTTCAAGATAATACTTATCAGCATATTCCTGAATAGGTTCAATATACTTTTGTTTAAGCCTATAACTATTACAATGCATCAACCAACCCTTATAGGAATTGATTGAACACCATTCTGAATAATTCAGTTCTCTACCTTCCATCATCTTCTTATGGATAGTTGTCATTTTCCTTTTGAAGTTCTTGCAAGTTGATTTCCTTAAAAGTTTGTAATTTAAGAAACACCTATATCCAACAAAATCAATCCCACGAATATAGGTTGGAAACACTTGCCAGTTCTCTTTGATTTTTAACTTTAGTCTAATTCTGAAGTAATCATCAATTTCTTTTTTCAACTCATGAAGTTTTCCTTTGTTGCTTCCAAGGATCACAATATCATCCATGTATCTAAAATAATATTTAATGCCTTTAACTTCCTTGATCCAATGATCAAATTCTGAAAAGTAAAAGTTTCCACTGTACTGTGAAAGATAATTTCCAATTGGAATTCCAACTTCACCAGGTGTGGAATCAATTATTTCATCTAGTAACCATAAAACGTCTTTATCTTTGAATAATCTTCTGTATTTTGATTTTAGAATGTCATGATCAATTGATGGATAAAACTTTTTAGCATCCAGTTTCAAGCAATACTGTGATTCAGGAATATCATGTTGCAAAGCATAGTTCATTTTATTTAAGCAAAGATGAGTCCCTTTTCCTGGTATAGCTGAATAAGTATCTGATGTAAAGTTTTTTAATAATATGGGTTCAATCACTTGCATGATTGCCCATTGACAAATCCTATCAGGGAAATAAGGCAACTTGAAAATTTCACGTTCTTTCCCACTATCATTCTTGATGAATGTTTCATACTCTGAAGTTTTGTATGTTTTATTGATTAACATGTCTTGAAGTAAACCCAAATAATATTCAGGGTTTGATTCAACCATCTTGACTTCCTGATACCATCCTTTTCCCTTTTTAGCATTACTGTGTGCAAGGATCAGGTTGTCCATATCATAAATTTTGCTGTATAAATTTCCGTATCTTCTCATTTATGAACATCCTTTTATGCACTGCATAAACTGAATCTTCAACCTTTCTACATTTTCAAAGTTTACCAATACAGTTCAAAGTGTTTTTATTTTTTGCCAAGTGGCAGGGCAATTAAAGCTTCACATTTTTTTATCTTACTATGCATTTACTAGGTGACTGCTGATATTCCGATTACGATTAGAAGAGGTATTATTCACATTCCAATAGAAACTACCACTATTAGAAGAATTATTCCAATTACTGCCTAATTGAGTGATGAAGTGTTTCTTTTGTAGTGGCTTCTTATTGTTGTATCAACATCTTTAATTGCCCATAATATTTTAATTAAAATTTAAGCTGCATCAGGTACATAAACCAGGCGACCGCCGATACTCCGATAACGATTAGAAGAGGTAGTAGTCACACTCCAATAGAAACCACCACCACTAGAAGAATAATACCAATCACCGCCCAATCGAGCGACACGCCAAGCATCAAGTGTTGTGGTTTGATACAAATAGTCACCAACTGGAAGGGAACTATCACCAACCGTTTCAGATGGGAAGAATAACCAGTCAAATGATTCATTGTATGCGAATGCTGAAATATAACCATTTACTTTTGCAATTGTTATTCCAGCATCTTCATAAGGATCAGTTGATACATCATCTGTAAAACCATGATCTGATACATATAAATCACTTTGATTAAATATGTTTAAACCGTCAATCCACTTCCAAATGTTACCCCACCAGTTTTCTTCACCACGATATGAAGGAACATTGTAACCATTTACATTTGTTACTGATCCTGAAGCATTTCCAAGGTTTGTAGTTGCACCAGTAAGTTCTGATTCATTTCCTGCTCCTGATGCCTTATTTAATACACCATATCCAATTGCATTTTGCGTGTTAAAAGAAGCATATTCAACAGCAAACAACATCATTGTTGCAGAAATAGTAGCAGCATAAGCTTGTTCCCATCCTGATCCACGATTATTTGCAATTATTCTTGTCTTTGCTCTAGTTAAATCTTGTGTCAAGCCACTGATTGGTTTTGTATTAGCGATTGATGAAAGCATATCACCATCAGTTACTGTAAAATCTGCAATCTGTGCATCATCAAGGATATAATCAGAAACAGAAACATCATACAGTGATCCCTCATAAGCTGAAAGATAAATGAAGTTCTTTTCTTTACCGTTATGGATGAACGCTGGATGAAGTTTGAAACCTGACTTCTTAACATCAGAAACATAATACCTTGCTTTTCTCATGTGGAAGCCTTTACCATCAACCACTTTATCAAGTTCAAGTGGAACAACTTTATAATAGAATTTAGGTTGTTCAACCATCACTTGAACTTTTTCACCAACTGGATAGGTTACTTCATTGATAGTCACTTCTTGTAATAAAGTACCTGTTTCCGTATAAGCTGCATCACCATGATAAGCGATAATTACACCTTCATTATTTACATTACATCTTTTTCTTCCACCAAATAACTGAACGCTGTCAAAATCTACACCTGGAAGCTTATTAACTGCAGCTGCCAATCTTTTGAAAGTTCTACTTGTAAAATCAACTTCAACCCCAAATATATCTTCATCAGTGTAACCAACGAAACCTTGAAGATCTGAAATCTTATCATTTAGATCATTAACCATTTGAACGGTTGCTGTTGCGTTTGGATCCACTGCAACTGATACATTATCAGAATTACTAACTGTTGTAATAAGATCAATGATGATGCTTGTTACACTGATTCCTGTATTTGGTGGAATCCAGTCTGCATTAACAGCAGTTGTTACTGAATAAAGAATTTCACCTTCACTTGGATCCATTGCATAAAGTCCAATTGTTTTCAGATAATATCCAGTTGCAAGTGAAACATTATCAACAACTGAACTTACTTTAACAGATGATGCATTCACTTTTGATACATCTGCAATTACCTTTAATTGTTTAACCCCTGATATACTTGTCAAAGCTTCCTTTTGCGCTTGTGTGTACGCTGAATAATCTGTATCAGAAACTTTGATCTGTGTAAACGTTGGGTTTGCTGTACCTGCTTGAATTTTAGCCATCAAACTATGTCCTTTGGTTGTGATGACTGTTGCACTAAAACTTGCCATTTGATCACCTTCCTTTTATGATATTTCGTATTTATTACCTATGACTGGAACGCTTGCATTTGTAACAATTCCATCATTTTCATAGACTGTATTTATGTCTGATGTTAATGTGTAATGATAACCTTGTGTGACTACACTTCCAAAATATACATCCTGTGTGTCACCCTGTGGAAGTGTATTTTCAATAATAAAAATTAAGTTACAAGGGATCATTTGATGAAGCATTGAAAAAAGTTCATCCAAAGCACCATAAGTGCCAAGATGAACTTCAATATTTAATGTATAAATGTTATTTTCAAGATCCAATACATAATTATCTTTACCACAAAGCACATCAAGTTTTTCCTTCAATGCATTCCATGTGTAAGGGATTTTGTCATTCCATCTTGTTAATACCCTTAACCTTCTTGTTTCAATAGTATCTTGACTTGATGGTTTAACGTTTAGAATCTTTTCAAACCTTTTTAATCCTTCAGATGTTGCACTTGGAATGAATAAATCATCAAGTAACACTTCTGATGTGTCAAACACCAGTTGAAATTCAGGATCTTCAGCATCCATGATCATTTTATATTCCCTATTACCCTGAAGAACCTGTGGAATATATAAAATTAAATTAGCTGTTTTTATCATAAATTAGTCACCACCCCAAGGATTGGGATTTCATATTCCCCAAGTGTGAGGTTTTCAGCCACACTATTGATGCTTGTTCCACTGATGTCAATGATCCCTTCAATTGCAAGGATCCTTGTTTCAATCTGTGCGATCCTGACATAATTCACACTGGATGTTGCCCATGCTGTCCTTAATTCAAGCATATAATCTTCCAAAGTTGCAATTACATCAGCTTCAACCATTGACCAATCAAATCCACTATCAAGTGTAATGATAGCTGAAATGTTTGTTGTGACCTCTGTTGTGGTGTCCACTGTGACTACATGACCAATTGGTGCAACACCTAAACCATCACCAGGTGAAGCACTTGGATCAATAACTTCTTGAACTGTATCAATAAGGGTTGATGTTGCCTTGTCAAAATTACTATCAAGGATAGTCAACTTTACAGTTCCACCACCATTCCAAACTGGTGTGACTTTTGTGGATCCAACGCCAGCAATTGAATTTGTTTTATCAATATAATCTTGCCTGTTTCCACCGTATGGGTTCGTTTGGAATGAGTTCAAATATCTTGTTCTTAAAACTTCAGCATCTTCTTCATTCTCACCAGGAATCAGAACTGTTGTAATTTCTGCACTTGCTAATCCGTCAATATAATCAATGGGGATCAATGTTCCAACTTGATTTCCAATTTCACCTGTAGTTTCACATTCTAATTTGAAAACACCTGAACTGATTTGTTCAGTTGCAACATAATTCAGATCATCCAAACTGAACCTGGATCCAATTGAAACATCAATGTTGAATTCACCTTGAACGATTGCTTTTGTAGCTGGATCAGGTGTCATTCCACGTTCTGCAGCACGTCTAATAAGATATGCCCTACTTGATGTATCAGCAAAAGATTCATTCATAATTACATCAAATTCAATATACATGTTTTGAAGTTCAACTGCAGCAGGTGCCAGTGCATTGTAGATGATCGATCCTTCCCTTTTATCAACTGTATTAGGAACAGCATCCAGCATCCGTTGAAGGATCACTTCATAAGTTACATCTTCATACATCTAAACATTCACCACCCTTTCTGTTTGAACTTCACCAAATATTGTTACTGCTGTAAATGTGACATGAACTTTTTTTCCACTTTTTTCAAAGTTGAAATTTGTCACATTTGTGATCCTTGAATCCTGAAGTAAAGCTTCAGTGATTCGTCTTTTTAATTCAGGAAGAACATAATTTATTTCTTTTCCAAATAGATCCTGAAGTTCTACACCATAATTCCAGGAATAGATCAGGTTATCATATCTTTCAATATTCAGGATCAAATATATTGCTTGTTTCATAGCTTCAAGTTCATCAGTGTTTCCAGCAATGACTTGATCTGAAATATTAAGTTTGAATGTTTTACTTGGAAGTTCTTCATATTCAAAATCGTTTTGAAGATCATCATTTACTTTTGGAATCAATGTCATCACCTACCTTACCCTATCCAAAATAATATATTTCTGCCCACCTTGAACCTGCAGAAGCATCACTGTTTCATCTACTTTCAACCCAAGGTGTATAGTCATTGTCTTTTTTCCAGTAATAGCATGATTATGTGTTTCATTTGATGCTGAACCACCACCTGAATAAGTGTCACTTATGGTGTGAGTATGGGTATGATCTTCAGCTAGGTGATCCATTGTCATTTCCACTTCAAAATCACTGACCAGGCTTGAAAGCACCAGGTGTGATTCATCCAGTGTCAACCTTTGTTCAATGTTGACTTTAAGTGGTGAAATGCTTGTTACTGCACCAAATACAATGGCAGCTGGATTGGATGCTTTTACTGCATCAACAGCTGCCATTTTTATGATCTCAATTAAATTAGGCATTAATCACACCACCTTTCAATGTCAGATTCATCACATGATCATCTTTGCTGAAGGTGTGTGTTGCTTTCTCAACCACCATATAATTCTTTGCAACAGCATCACCTAAATTCAAATTGATTGGAATGGATGATCCTGCCCTTACCCTTGGATCACCAAAAGCATTGCTGATCTTCAGGGATCTTTTATTTCTGTTGTAAAGTTTTAAAAGGGCATCTGCTTTTGCTTTCCCATTAACTTTTTCATTGATGGATTCAAAGTATTGCAGCACACCCCAAGCATTCATACCTGCACTGTCCTGTGCAATGTAGATTTCCCTTTTTCCAGCTTCTTCATTGTCATATGAAAGCTTGATCTTGTTGTATGTTTCACCATCAATGGATGATTGATATTTGAAGTTTTCAGCAGCTTCATTATCAATCAACAGGTTCAACTTCATAGATTCCACATTCTTCAGTGTAATGTTTCCAAAATCATCAAACAAAACATAAAGTTTATTTTTTCCCTGAAGTGTTAGATCCAGTGAATTTTGGATCATTTCCATTAAGCTTTTGTTATCTTCCACCCTGGAAGCGATCTTAAAGCCTGTATCTTCCAATGTACCTGTTTTAAGGTTGAAGTCTGCTGCAATAATTTGAATCAGTTCACCTGAAGTCTTATTTGAATAAACATAGGTGTCTTTGTTCTTCAGGTAACGCAACTGATCATAAGCAGTCACTTTGATGATCCCATTCTTATCACGTTCTTTCTTGAACACAAAACCATAAAACACTTTTAAATTATCAACCTTAAAGCTTACAGAATTACCTTCCTGGAAGTTGATGATCCCATCAGGTACAACTGAAAAGGTAAGCTTCCCTGGTTGACCTTTCCTGTCTGTTTCCCACTTGATGGATCCTTCAACAACAGGTTCATATACTGTGGATCCATTCTGAATCAATAATTCAACCATAACCCACCACCTAACTTGGCATGGTCAATACTTGACCAACTGCAATCAGATTAGGATTTGAAAGATTATTCAGGGAAGCAATTTCACTGTATTTGCTGCCATTACCAAGATTCTTCTTTGAAATATTCCAAAGGGTATCACCTGATTTGACAGTGTATGTTTTCAGCTTAGGTGCAGTTTCAGTGGATCTTTCTTCCTGAACAGTTGCAACACGTTTCAAAGCCTTAGTTTCAATTTTAACTGTTTTGGTTCCATAATCTTTCCACTGCTTCAGCTTGATTGACACATTCAATGACTGACCATCTGAAGCATCTTCATCAACACTGTAATCTTCAATTGACACCTTCAAATTGGTATCAAATAATAATCTTCCACCAGGTGAAGTCCTGGAACAAATAAACTGGAATGGTTCTTTCTCCAACTTCAACTGTTCAAGTTTTTCCAGGTAATATGAAGCACCTTGGAAGCCACCAGGATAATATCCAAATGGATATTTTACATGTGGGATCATGGCAGTGAAGGTGATGTCAGTCAGTCCTGCTGACTTCAATATAGTCACTTCACCATCATTGATCAGGTTGATGGTTTTATTTTGGTTCTTAATTTTCATTTGTATCTTGGAAGGTGTGACTGGTAAAGCAACACTATCCAAATAAACAATGTATGCCATTAGTCATGCACCCCCTCTGCAGCCACAACCATAGTTTCATAAAGTTTATCTTCCAGGTATGTGACCATTCCATCAAGGTCTGTTTCACTGCTTACCTGGTTTGTAACTCCACCCATATCCACTTTGATTTCAGCTGTTGTGAATCTATTAATAGCTTCCTGTTCAGCAATTTCACGCAAGTATTTCAATTCTTCTTCACTTGCATCCATTGAATTTGCCATCTTAGCTGTGTTTGATGCTGTGTCAGCCATATCATAAGACATGTCATCAAACGAAAAAGCAGCTGGATCATCTTTCTTTGCAAGTGCTTCAGCTTTTGCAATATCAATTTCAGCTTGTCTTTCAGCAGTTGCAATTCTAGCATCATCTTTCATTTGAAGTAGATTAGCATCACGATCAGCCATCTTAGATTCAATTTCACTTTTGTAAGAATCAAGATTGGCATTTCTTGCTTGCTTTTCAGCTTCATTTCTGATTGCAGCTTCACTTCCAAAGGTAACTTCACCTATAACCCCAATAGAAACACCAGGTATCTTATTTGCTGCATTAATGAGATCATTCAAAAGGCTAATGGCACCATTCACCATGTCTTGCATAATCATGATTACATTGGTTCTCATGTCACCCATAAAGTTTGAAATACCAGTACCAGCTGACATCATGCCAAGCTTCATTTTATCCCAAAGATCTAAGATCCAATAAATACCTGTGAAAAATCCTATCTTCACCCAATCCCAAGCAGTCAGGATTCCATTCATTGCAATCTTCCAAGCAACTTCCAATCCACCAACGGATTGAACCCACTTATAAATCATTCCAATAAGAATACCAATTGCCAGTGCAATCCACATTGCAGGGTTAGCTAATAAAGATAAATTAAGTCCATCCTGTGCGACCTTGGCTGCCCATGTAGCAACTGCCTGAATACCTAACACTGCAGCATATGCACCTGCAGCACCAGCCAAGCCATAAACAACAGGAATTACAGTATCTAGGTTTTCACCAATCCAGGCTGCACCCCTACCAATGAATTGAATTGCGGGTTGTAAAGTTTGGATCAGGTTATTACTGATCAATGTACCTATTTGCCCAAAGGTCATTGGTATTTCTTTGAAGGTTGAATCTATATCACTACTAGCACTTAACATTGCATTCTTTACTATATCAGCAGTGATCATACCTTCTGAAGCCATGTTCCTGATCTGTCCAATTGGAACATCCATATAATCTGCAATGCTCTGAATCACGTTTGGTGCTGATTCAAATACTGCATTTAATTCTTCACCACGCAAGACACCTGAACCAAGTGATTGTGTCAACTGTAAGCTTGCAGAAGCCATTTCCTGTTGGCTTGCACCAGCAATAACGAATGATTTATTTAAGGCTTCAGCAAAAGCAATGGTTTCTTCATTAGAACTGAAAGCATCCCCTGCCCTTTGCCCTAACTTGGCAACTATATCTGCAGTTGCTTGATAAGATGCCCTGGATCTGTTTGCTGAAGCTAAGATCTTATTCTGAAGTTCATCAGTTGTTTGAAGTCCATCATTCATCAGGTTAAGCCTTGCAGTGGTCTGTGACATTGAATCTGATAGGTTTAGGATTTGCTTTGCACCAAATGCAACACCAAATGTGATTGCAGCATTCTTCAGCTTATTCATAAAACCTGATGATCTATTCATTTCATCATTGAACTGCTGTTGTGCTTGACCAGCTTCCCTTATTTCCTGTTCAACATCATTGATTGCCATTTCTGCCCTGTTTAGTTCTGCCCTTGCAGCTTGAATGGATGATGAATCAATTGAATTACTAGATGCACTTTGCAATGATTCAAAACTACTTAAAACCATATTCATGGCCTTGTTCATACTTTTAAATGCTGGTGACATCCCATCAGTGACTTGAATTGCAGTTCTAATTGTTGCCATTTTATCACCTGCCTTTATAAAGAAAAATTAGCAGGACAGTCACTGATGGAACCACCCTGCTATTATTTTCTTGGTTTCTTAACTTTCTTTTGATTCTTCTTTTCTTCTTCCATTTTAATTTCTATTGCAGCCACAAGGAATGCACGTTCTTGCCTTTCCAGCTGCAGAAACTGTGATGGTGTCATATGAAATTTGTGAAGGCAATAGTAAGCAATGTTTGCTTCAAAATCACCTTCACTTATTAGTTTTTTGCTTCTTCAACCGTTTCTTCAAAGCTTACTTCAAACCCATTGACTTCTTGAACCTTAGTCAAATAGTCAGCGTATTCACCAGGTGTCAACATGGTTTTCAGAAGTGTGTCTGATCCCATGGCACTATATGAATTCTGAAGTTCAGCATCATCCAAGTTTGGATGTACTGTACAAGTTGCAGCTAGTTTTCCAAGGTAAAGGTTGAAGTCAGTTTCTTGTGTGAACTGATTCCTTTTCCCTGGTACTTGAACACGCTTTGTGCAACTTTTTCTTAATGCTTCATCTTCTGTGGAAGTAATACAACGGATTTCCCAAGGGGTAGCTTTTCCATCATCCCCCATGAAACGTTTTGAAACTACATGCTTAATATTTTCTACCTTCTTAGCATTCTGTGCTAAAAATCCTGATAAATTTCCCATTCTTCAATCATCCTTCCTTTTAATTATTGCATACCTGAAAGATTAGTGAATTCTTCAGGCATTTCAAAATCTTCAAAAGTAAAGTCAATGGATTCATCCAAGTATTCTGCATCAGCATCAAACTTGGCAAGCAGTCCACCGTCAAGGTTACAATCCTTCAATACTATTGTTTGTCGACCAACTGAAGATGTTGGATCTTCATTGGTTACTTGAATGTCAAAATAAACATCTTCACCACTGTCTTTATATCTCTTTAACAGCTTCCTGAAGATGCTAATGTTGTAATGGAAGGTTGCATTACCTTCACCATCCCATCCAGTTGATTTATTACCTTTTCCAGTTTTCCCTAAGATGGGAACTTTGGTTTTGCTTTTGTTGAAGTTCGCTTCCAAGTTAATTGCTTGCATAAATTCATATCTATTATCTTCAATGGTAACAAAGCATTTTGCAAGGGAAGCACTGACTGCATCCTTAGCATTCATGATATTTGCCATCTATTTTGCACCCCTTTCTTATTCAACTACAACTGTCATGTACAGTTGCGCCATTGCATTAACAGGTGTCACAACGTCATTGATCACAACAGCTTTCTTAGTGGATCCAGCTTCAACAGTAATGTCATCAGGTTCAAAACTTTCAATTGCTCTAATACCCTGAAGCTGTTGATGATGTGTCACAATGTCATTCCATAAACTGATTCTTCCATCAGCATCATTTGGAACATTACCCAAATACTTTGAATTGAACAGCGTTCCAATATCATTGGCAATCTGATCAAGAACCCTGATGGTTTGATTGCTGCTAAAGTCACTGGATTTTTCATCAGTAACTGTTGTGAAGGTATTAATATCTTCAAGCACTCTAACTTCATCCCCAACTTTATGGAAGATGAATTTACCATCTTTAAGTGCTGCTTCAAGTTGTGATTGTGTATAAGTTGTTACTGGTGTGAATCCACCATCATAAACCTTGTTTGTAAGGCTTTTATTCACTGCACAACCAGCAACTGCACCTGTTGCCCAAAACACTAAAGCAGAAGCCAATGCACCAGCATCAGAAACTGTGTTTTCAACACTGATCACACCTTCATAATCTGCAGTTGCAGTTTGATATACAACAGCCTGGAATTTCATTCCTACTGTATCACGCAAACGTTTTGTGTATTGAACTACAAGATCAATGATTTCAGATGTAGTTGACAAGCATCCAAGTGTATTGAAACTGTATGCTTCAAAGGCATCAAGTGCAGCTTGATATTCAGTTCCTGAAACAGCTGATCCATTAGATCCACCAGTCAAGTCAAGTCCAGCAGTTGCAACCAAAGCCACATCAGCTTTCCAAGTCACATAATCGGTATCTTCAAGATTATCTGTGTTTGGAAGAACTGTCTGCTGATCCACCAAGGTTGATCCAAGGTAAGTTGAAACATCCATATTTGTTCCATCATCCACATTAGCTGCAATCACTGTTTTTAGATCATTGCCACGAACACCTTTATATTTTGCTGTGCAATAAGTATTTGCTGCAGCAACACCAGTGTTCATTAGCTTGTAGAAGTGACCAGTTTTGATGTTCTTAAACAGATCACGCAAGCCTTTCAATTTTTCATGTGTATAGTCATAACCAAAGATCTTCAGTGAATTCTTTTGAAAATCTTCAGTGGTAACTGTAAACACTGCATCATCAACACCCCAATCCAATTCAATGGGTAAAGCAATCACACCGCGATCTGCAAGTGTGGCTGAAGCTTTCAGTGCGCTGATGAAATTAATATAAGTACCAGGCAACACTTTATTTTGAGTTACGAACGTACCACCACCAAGTGCCATATTATTTCACCTATCCTTTCACTTTCTTAAATTTTTCAATCAGATCATCCACTTCTTCAATGATGTATTTCTGATCAGGTTTCAAAACGACATTCAAAACGTCTTGTTTATGTTTATATCTCTTTGCTGAAATAAGCTGTTCTTTTGAATAAACAGCCATTTCAACTGATTCTTCTGTTTTCTTAGTTGCCAATATCATCACCCTTTCACATTATTATTGACTGTCAAGGTTTCCATTGGATCACCTGGAACTTCAACCTTCCTGATGAACATGTTAAAGTTCACAAAGAAATGAAGCACATCATCAACCACTTCATGGTTCATCCTGGTTCCACGAACCATGTCACCATCAATCAGTGTAATAGTTTCTAAGGCTTCATAAAGATTTGAAGCCATTGTTTGAAGTTCCAAATTACTTCCCTGAACTGAAGGAAAGTAATGAATATCAAATGGATACTGCCTGAAGGATCTTGATCCAATCAACTGATCATTGGATGGGTTCAGAACAGCAATAAAAAAACAAGGTTCAGTCAAACCTTGCTTCACATCTTCACTGTATATCCTTACACCATCACCAAATACTTGGTTTAGCTTAATGGATATACCATCTATTAAATTATTAATCATTGAACAATTCCCCCAAGTATTTAGTCAGTTTCTTTTCCAGGATCTTTTCCTTCTGTGCATCAATTTCCTGTTCAGAAATGGTTAACATGAACCTTCCAGGTACCCAACCCTTATGATTCCTTGTCCTATGCCCAAATTCAACATAAGACGAATATTCAACAGGGTTGACTATCTCAATTTGATAAGTGGTACCCATCTTACCAATCTGCATGGAATCAACAAATGATACTGCTGATGATCTTTTCCCACCAGTCCAGCCACGTCTTAATGTTCCACCATTTTTTCCAGTTCCATTAGGGTATTGACCAACAGGTGTCCGTTTGATTACTTTAGCAAGAAGCCTTGCAGCAAGTTCTTTTACACATGCTTCAAAGAATTCCTTCTTAGCAACTTCCTGCATCTTTTCCATTCTCTTTTGAAGTTCCTGGAATTGTCTGTAATCAACCCTTCCCCATTTCGCCATTACGACCACCCCTTAAACAGATCCAACACCACTTCCTGATGATGGGTAAACAAACCAGGTTCACCACTCTTTTCATATTCAGCAGTCTTTCCATTTTGGGTTACTGTGATCTTGGATCCAGGTGGAATATCAACTTCAGGTGCAATGAATAGTTTCACCTTTTGGATTATTTCAGCAGCATTGCTGTTTTCATTAGTTGTGGTAATAGTTTCAATGGACAGTTTGCAAGGTTGATCAGTATAAACAGGTATTTCATTAAATCCCATTCGTTTGGTGACTGGATCTTGTGTTTCTTGTCTGATGTGGATGGTGCAGATACCTTTCCAAAGCTTTTCAAGTGATTTCCTTGTACTTACCATGAAAATGACCTGTATGAAGCAAAGCTACCCTTTCCATAATTCATCAGATACAAGATCAGTTCATCCAGCCTTTTTTCAGGTGTTTTGTCACCACTCCCAAATGCAAATGTAATATTGGTGTCACCTTCCTGAATACTCTTTCCCATTGCTGAAATATCAATCCCTGTCAACTGTCCAGTTGACTTCTTACTCAATAAAAATTCACCAACAACCATGTCCACTGCAATATTATGAAGTCCATCAGGAACTGCATCCACATTACATTCTGACTTAATGTGATTCTCAACTTTTGTGATGATGAAATCAAGCACCCAACTGTCAGCTTCAGTCACTGTGTAACCAAATGAAGCCAGTCTTAATGTTACATTTTCAACCATTATCATCACATCCTTTATTCAGTTACTTCATCAACTTCATCTTCAGGTTCCTGTTCTTCTTCAAGTGCATCCTGGATCTTCTTCAGAATACCATCTTGACTTGATGATCTTCCAAGTTCAATGTCATTTTCTTTAGCATACACCTTCAGTTCATCAACGGTCATTTCTTCCAAAGGTTTTTCTTCAGAAGTAACAGCAGCTGATTTAACTTCAGCTGCTGTTGTCATATTTTCACGTCTATCCTTATATCTTCTTAATAGCATAAGGTATCACCTACGCTTTCTTATACTTGCCAATTACAACCTTTGAATCATTTGACAATACTGCAGTATAGTGTTCATCTGCAGAAACAACAGTTGTTTTAGCAAGAATATCACGATCATCTTCAGTTTCAACATCACGCTTCATGTAAATTGTGAGTGCTGGTGATTCTTCTTCAAATCCATCTGCACCTGAAGCTTCATTTGGATCAGCAAGTGCTGTGATAACAATTAGGTTTGCCCAATATTCAGTAACCACTGCAACCTTATCACCTACAACTAAAGTGTTATCAATAGCTTTTGCCATTACAGTTGAAAGGTGTAAGTTTGTAGCATCTTCAGTAACTGAATCAGCAACAATTGTGATTGTACCAGTTGCATTGTCTTTCTCATACTTAACAAGCTTGATCTTCTTAGAAGGTACGATTTGACACCCTGCAACTTCACCAATTGTACCAGTCATCACTGTTTGCATTGGATATTTGTTGATGTCTTTGAAATCTGCATCCAATCTAAGCTGTGTAACTTGCTTTGGATGTACAAACATGATCTTTGCAGTCGGAATATCTGATTCATCTTCAAATAAATCAACTGCATTTACAATACCAGTGTAACCAACAACTGCAGCTTTACCATCATATTTAAGTGTTGCATCCATCAGCGCATCATGACAATCATTGTCTACCTTTGCAGCAATAGCCATGGTAAGTTGATTTGTTCCTTCACCTACTGGATCACCATAACCTGAAAGAACAGATTCATCTGTCATTTCAATAGCTTTACCTGCTTTCTTAACAGTTGCAGT
>Ga0136557_1001013_pt1 | contig 19367 bp, 13 predicted proteins | sample AntRauTorckE6832_FD_104796 | JGI IMG/M metagenome (GOLD analysis project Ga0136557, IMG submission 104796) | Saline lake microbial communities from Rauer Islands, Antarctica - Metagenome Torckler E6 #832 | ecosystem: Environmental > Aquatic > Non-marine Saline and Alkaline > Saline | place...
CACAATCTGGTTGGTCTCGATGGCCGCCATGGCCATAAACCCGCCGAGCTTTCCGGCGGCCAGCAGCAACGCGTGGCAGTGGCACGCGCCCTGGCCAACGACCCGGCCATCATCCTGGCCGACGAACCGACGGGCAACCTCGATCTTACCACCGGAGAAGACATCATCACATTGTTGAAAAAGCTCTCCAGAGAACGTGACGCCACGGTTATCTCGGCTACCCACGATTATAAAATGCTCAATGTCTCCGACAAGGTTATCTGGATACGGGACGGCAGAATTGATCTTGTGCAGAACCGCGACGAGCTCGATATCCAAACGGGCGGTGTTGCTCGAACTGGTGACGAATCCAGCGGTCATACCGGCGACAACGATGCCGACATGACCGCATAAAACAAAGGCTGCCTTGTACAATGAAATTTTTCCTTCAACGATTTCTGCCCGGTATCTTTTTTCTGCTCACCGCCGTCACCGTAAGCTGGCCGGGCACTGCGCCTGCTGCAGGACTGTCACACCGGGAACTTGTGGAGACATTCAGTTCCCTGGAAGATCGTCGCACCGGCAGCACCGGCAACAGGGCGGCCGCCCATTTCATACTCGACTATCTTAAGGATCTGGGGCTGAAGCCCGAAACCCAGTCCTTCGGCGTCCCCGCTCGCCGAATCGAAGATGCCCACATTACTATCAACGGTACAAGTACACCGATCCAGCCATTTCTTTATAACGCCATCACCCCGGAGGGGACCGACGGACCGCTCGAGGGTCCGCTGTATTATGTCGGAACGGGCAGCCTTGAGAATCTCAAGGGTATCCCCGTTAAGGGCAGTATTATCCTGCTCGATTTTGACTCGGGAATCGCCTGGCAGCACCTGGCCTCTTTAGGGGCAAAGGCCGCCATTCTGGTCAACAACGGCCAAAGCAGCACAAAGCATTTTTTTGATGAAAAAACAGAGCTTTCTCCAATCCAGTTTCCCCTGTTCTACATGGAACAGGAGCAGGCGACACAGCTTTTCCACACATATACCGGCAAAAAGACAGCAACTCCGCTCATCGCCCAGTCCGTTTCGCTCGATGCCTCCATAGTATGGCAAGAACGCATGACGGACAACATCTACTGCTTTATTCCAGGCTCCGCCCCCTCCCTTGAAAATGAACTGCTGGTCGTTGAAGCCTTTTATGACAACAGCTCGTTTCTGCCAGGCAATGCTCCGGGGGCCGATGAGGCCACATCCATCGTCACTCTCCTCAAAACCGCCGAGACCCTGACACAATCTCCTCCCGGCCGTCCTGTTCTGCTCCTGGCAACCAGCGGCCACGATAAGGCCCTGGCAGGAATGCGGGAATTTATCTGGACCCTGCAGACAGACGCCGACGAGCTCCAGGAATATCACCAGCTTCTGCTGGCCGATATGGAGACGGCCGGCAATAACCTGGAGGTGCTGCGTAATATATCCTTTCCCCTGCAACCATCGAGTGAAGAAAACAGCCGTATCCAAGAGGCGATCAAAAACACTCTCAAGGCAAGTGTCGACGAAATATCGCGGCGCCTCGTCCATCTTCGCCTCAATCGGGGCAACGATGGCAGCAGTATGGAGATACAGCGTTTAGTTGACAAACGCTTCACCCTCCGACAGCTGGGCTGGAAAACCGACTTCAGCGACCTTTCGGCGCAGGAAGCCAAACTTTTGAAAAATCTGCTGCCCGAGTCCATGGCCGAACACCAGAAGATCATCAACAGCGGCGAAAAACACCTCCAGGCGTTTCAAACAACAGGCAAACTCAAGGAGCATAGCGGACCGTTCAACATCGCCGCCGTCATTTCACTGCACCTCTCCAGCCACGGTTCGGGGGTCGGTGCTTTTCATGAAGGCTGGCTCTATCAACTCAGCCCCCGCATCAACCGTACCGGGATATACAGCCAACTCGGCGATGTACTGCGCCAATCGGCAACCACCAGTTCCAGCTCCACCCCCTACGTCGACTCGATTCGACCATCGCGCATGCGCACCTGGGACACATGGTTTCTCGGCAAGCCCTTTCATGGCGGCGAGGTCAGCTCTCTTGCCGGCTACCTGGGCATAACCCTTGCGACAACCGGCGACGGCCGCCATCTCTGGGGCACCCCCTGGGACACAGCAGAAAACATAAACCGGCAGCGACTAGAGGAGCAGGAAAGGCTTATATCCCACCTTATCATCGATGTCAGCCGGGCGGACCAGCTCGCCACCGGCAAATCACCGCGCAACGGTTTTTCCACTATCAGCGGCCGAGCCAATCTTCTCCTTCAAGGGGAACTCTTCGCCGAGTACCCGGCATACAATACCACCCTCATGGCATTTCAGGGTGAGGCGCGCTTCTACTCCAGTGTTGATACGGCCGGCCGATTCATGATCAAGGGCGTATCCGATAACAAAAACGTGCGCGACAAAGTCATCATCGAAGGCTACCGCTTTGACGAGGCCAGCGGCCGGGTCAAGTGGGCCATCGACAAGGAGGAGACCGGCAAAAGCAACTACAGGGTCAAAGTGCGGCGCAAACATATGAAAACCGACCTCACCTTTTTCAGCGCCACCGGGACAACCATCTTCGGCACACTTGAACCGCGCAACTTCATGTATATGACCAAACTCGACCTGCTCGACGGCCGCAGAGATGCTCCGCCCCAACACTACTGGTACAGCCGCATCGATACACGAGAATCGGTCTTTACAACCATCTTTACAGAGCCTGGAACATGGCTGAAGCTGACACTTTCGGAAACCGTTCTGACCCGCAAGTTCATTCTCTCCAACAGTACCAAAAAATCACCGGTGGGCCACGGCTATCCCGTCGACAGGTACTCCGCCATTCACAACTCAACGTATCATGCCGCCCGTGACATGTGGGGCCTTCTGCAGCCGCGTATAGCCAATCTGGCAAATCACGGTATCGTCGATCCCCAGATGGACACCTTGGAACAACAGGGCCTGGCGGCGCTGGAACAGGCCGAGCGCTCGCTTGAACAAATGGACTACGTGGTGTTCCAGGAATCCGCCCTGCAGGCCCTGGCTCTGGCTGGAAGGGTCTATGTCCAGGTGGAGCAGACCCAGAAGGATGTTTTATTCGGGGTGCTCTTCTACATTGCCCTGTTCATTCCGTTTGCCTTCTGCATGGAGCGTTTTCTTTTCAACTACGCCAATATTTACAAACGCATCGTCGCCTTCATGCTCCTCCTGGCCGCCCTTATCATCGTCATCTATAATGTCCATCCCGCCTTTCAACTGGCCTACAGTCCCACCGTGGTAATCCTCGCCTTTTTTATTATCGGCCTCTCCCTTCTGGTCACTCTCATTATCTTCTTCCGTTTTGAAGAGGAAATGATCCTGCTGCAGCGCCATGCCAGCCATCAGAGGCCCTCGGAAATAAGCCGCTGGAAGGCCTTTGTCGCCGCTTTTTTTCTTGGCGTTTCCAACCTGCGCAAACGACGATTGCGCAGCATACTGACCTGCATCACCCTCATCATCCTCACCTTTACCATTATGAGCTTTACTACGGTAAAATCGAGTAATGAGGCCAACACCATGCTCTTTGAGGAAAACGCCCCCTACACCGGACTGCTCCTCAAAACAATCAACTGGCAGGGGTTGCCGCGCCAGGCGAAGAGCGCCATTACCGCTGACCTTGAAAATTCCAGGACAACAGCGGCGCGGGTATGGCTGGACAGCCGCAGTCAGACACGTCCAATCCAGGTACCGCTTCAAGTCGGTAACCGGAGTGCCGGCCTTCAGGGCCTCATAGGCATGACCCCCGCGGAACCGGCGGTAACCGGAATAGATACAATCCTGACGGCGGGAAGATGGTTTCTGGAAAACGATCGCAATGCTATTATCCTGGAAGCAGACACAGCACGGGAACTCGGTATCAACTTCACCACGGAAGGCCCCAAAACACTTGAGTTGTGGGGGTATAATTATGAAATCATAGGACTTTTCTCCGCAAAACTTTTAGAACAACAACGCGGCCTCGACGGCGAGCCCTTGACACCGGTAACATTTCCCCAGGAGAATTCCACCTGGATGAGCGCCGCGGAACAGGAAGCCATGGCCACGCAGGATGAAGTCCGCACCATGCAGAGTCGCTACCGCCATCTAGACAGCAACGCAGTTGCCTTTCTCCCTGCCGACACGCTTCTTGCCATGGGAGGACAACTCAAAAGCGTCGCCATAAAGCCGGATTCCCCAGAAGATATCCAACAGATCGGCCGCCACCTTGTGCAGCGCTTCAACCTTCCAGTTTTTGCCGGAACTTCCGACGGTGTCTGGCTCTACAGTCCGACCAGCACCTTGAGCTACAGTGGTGTCCCCAATATTGTCATCCCGCTTGCCATTTCCATTCTTATCGTGCTCAACACCATGATAAGCTCGGTCTATGAACGCAAAAACGAGATCGCTGTCTACACCTCCGTGGGGCTTGCCCCCAGCCATGTCAGCTTTCTTTTCATCGCCGAGGCCATGGCCCTCGCAGTCATCTCCGTGGTACTGGGCTATCTGCTGGCTCAGGTCTCTGCAGCCATGTTTGCCTCGACATCCTACTGGCAGGGCATCACCGTCAACTACTCCTCACTGGCCGGGGTAGCGGCAATGGTTCTTGTCATGGCGGTTGTGCTCATCTCGGTTATCTACCCTTCCAAAGTTGCGGCTAATATTGCCATCCCCGATGTCAAACAGACCTTCAAACTGCCCGCTCCGGTCAATAACCGTATTGAAGTGGTTCTGCCGTTTTATATGAAATTTGCCGAGCACCTGTCCATTGGCGGCTTTATCTACAGTTATCTCGCCGGGCACCAGGATATTTCACACGGCAAATTCTCCACTGGACCGGTTGATATTATTTTTTCCTGTTCCACGGTGGACGAGATCAAGCAGATGGTGGACAATACCCCCGACCCCGCTACTCTCAACTGCATGCATATACAGGCCAAGGTCTGGCTAGCCCCCTTCGACTTCGGTATCATGCAAAAAGTCGACATCCAGTTCTGTCCGGCCAGGCAAAGCAAGGACTATCTTGAAATAAAATTAACGCTGCAGCGTCAGTCCGGAGAGATGGCAATGTGGCAGCGGATCAACACCATGTTTCTCCATGATATCCGCAAGCAACTGCTTATCTGGCGCTCCATCGACGATGAAGGCCACAACTACTATGCCGGTATTCTCCAACGAAAGACAGCCGAGGAAGAAGAGGTTCCAAGAGAGGCAGGAGAAAAAATATGACTGAGAAGAGGGGCAACATCATCCGGCTGCGGGCAATCATTACCGGTGTCCTCTTTGCCGCTATCATCTGTCTGCTTACGCCGTTCAATAATATCTACCGCCAGGCCACCTTATTGGGCGGCGGGCATTTTCCCCTGGCGCCCTTTTGTATCTTTTTTGTTCTCTCCCTGGCGGTCATGCTGATCGGCAACATCAGCCGCCGTCCCTATATTTTACGGGGCTCCGAACTGATTATCATCTGGATTCAGATGGCCATCGGCGCGGGAATCGCCTATACCGGCTTTGCCAGGACTTTTCTCATTAACCTTACCGCTCCAGTTCATTTTGCCACCATAGGCAACATGTGGCGGGAAAAGCTTCTCCCTTTGCTGCCCTCCCAGCTGATGCCCCGGGAAGACGCCATTACCATGCTCTACCGGGGCATCGACGGCGGCCGGGAAATGAACTGGGGCGAGGTTATCCTCAACATTCCCTGGAAGGCATGGCTTGAGCCCATCCTCCTGTGGGGGGCCTTCTCCCTGCTCAGCTTTGGCGTGATGTTCTGTCTGGTCAATATCCTTTCCAGGCAGTGGGTGCATAACGAAAAGATCAATTTTCCCCTGCTGAAAGTTCCGGAAATAATCGGTACCGCGGTCAATGAACGTGCGCTGGATCGTTTACTATTGGACAGGTTTCTGCTGGCCGGCCTTGCCGTTCCGCTCTTCCTCCATCTGCTCAATGGCCTGAGTTTCTACTTTCCCTCGGTTCCGAACATTTCCACCTTTGCGGCAGCCGGGCATTACTTCCCCAATTATGGACTGTTCTCAGGATTTGCTAAACTCAAAATATATTTTTACCCGGCCTTTATCGGTTTTGCCTTTCTCACCTCACGGCAGATCTCTTTTTCCTTTTGGTTTTTCTTTTTTGCCGGCTGTCTCCTCTATGGTGTTCTCAATGTTATCGGTATCATCATTCCGGCCTCTGAACTTGGTATCACATTCGGCCCCACTCTGTCGCGCCCCGAGGAAATGCAGATGATCGGCGCCTACGGCGTATTCTTTTTCTTTCTTCTCTGGCTGGCCCGGCATCATCTTGCCGATGTGACCCGTCAGTCATTTTTTGTAGGCAAGCCCAGCTCCACGAGAACCGAATGGTTTGACGTACGCTTGTCCTTCTGGGGAACCATCGGCGGTATCGCCGCGCTGGTCTACTGGTATGTCCGCCTCGGCACCAGCCCGCTCACCGCGACACTGACCGTTCTGGCGTTTTTCATGATTACCATCGTCGCCGCCAGAATCATCTGCCAGGGAGGTATCGCCTACTTTACCCTGACCGCCGCTCCGCTCGACGGTATCATCGCCCTGTTCGGCACCAAGCTTTTCGCCGGAGTCAACGGTGTTCTCGCCGGCATGAGTCAGAAAACCTTTTTTGTCGATCTGCGCGAATCCCTCATGCCCTCTCTGGTGCACGGCAGAAAAATTCATCATGGTCTCCATCCCGGCCTTCTTCTGTTCGGCGGTTTGGTCGCGACGGTCATGCTGTCGCTGGCCGCCTCCTTTGGTTCCATGATGGCGCTGTGTTACCGTTTTGGTATGCGAGAGCTGAATCAGGAATGGGCCACCAGGACCACGGTGACCGTCTATGAAAATATTTTCCGGCTGGTGAACAATCCTACGGATACCGGATCATGGGTCTTTAACTTTGCCTTTGCCGGCGCACTGGTCATGCTGCTACTTGTTATCGCCTACCACCGTTTCTACTGGTGGCCCATACATCCCATTGGATATCTGACGGCCTACAGTTCAGCAATGCGTATTCTGTGGCTGAGTTTTTTCATCGGATGGGCATGCAACGCGCTCTGCATGCGATACGGCGGTATAGCTTTTTTCAGAAAGGCCACGCTTTTCTTCGTTGGACTTATAATTGGAGATTTTCTCATGGGCGGCGGCTGGGCCATTGTCGGTATTTTCACCGATATAGGCTATCAGGTGCTTCCCGATTAAGAACAGGACGTACTGCCGACAGTTACCATTACCCTGCATGACTGGAACGGCACAGCTATAGACCGCTATAGGACACCGTTATGTATGATGACAAAGAACTCCAAGAATACAGGGATCTTCTCCCCACACCGAAGCACTTCGAAGAAGGCTTCGACTGGAAGACCATCGTCGGGGCCATTTTCATCGGCTTTTTGATGATGCCCGGCTCCATGTATCTGCAGCTCGTTATCGGCCAGGGAGTCGGCCCCGCGGCACGCTGGGTGACCATCATTCTCTTTGCCGAGGTTGCCAAACGCGCCCATTCCGATCTCAAGCAGCAGGAGATCTTTCTGCTCTACTATATGGCCGGAGCCGCACTTGCGTCACCCTTTTCCGGGCTTCTCTGGAACCAGTATCTGGTACAGTCGGATGCGGCGAGGATGCTTGGCCTGACCGAATATATTCCAACCTGGATAGCGCCCGGGCCCGATTCTCTGTCCATGGTGGAGCGCAGCTTTTTTCATCGCGACTGGCTCATTCCCATACTGCTGCTGGTGGGGTCCCAGATTATTCAACGGATCGACCATTTCGGCCTGGGCTATGCCCTGTATCGTATCACATCGGATGTGGAAAAGCTACCCTTCCCAATGGCACCGGTGGCGGCACTGGGGACCATGGCACTGGCGGAATCCTCGGAAGAAAAACAGAAAAGCTGGAAATGGCGGGTCTTTTCCATCGGCGGCGTCATTGGGTTGGCATTTGGTGCCATATATGTCCTGGTCCCCATCGTTTCGGGACTGATCTTCACCGAGTCGATACGTTTGATCCCCATCCCCTGGATCGAGTTGACCGGCCACACCGAGGAGGCGCTTCCGGCCGTGGCAACGGGTATTCAGCTCGATCTCGGCCTGGTCTTCATCGGCATGGTCATTCCCTTCTGGGCCGTTATCGGTGGTTTGATCGGGCTTATTATCACCATCGTCCTCAACCCCATCCTCTACTCCAAAGGTATTCTGCACCGCTGGCATCCCGGCATGGAAACAGTGGATACCGTCTTCGCCAACAACTTCGACTTTTACATGAGTTTTGGCATCGGCCTGGGCCTTGCCATCGGCTGTATCGGTATCTGGTCGGTGGTCCAGTCCTTTCGCCAGGCCCAGGATGGCAAGACCGCGTGGAGCGACCTCTTCAATCCGCCGGCGGGGCGTGGTGACTTCAATTTCTGGATATCGATAGCTATTTACGTTTGCTCCACGCTGGCCTATGTCGGCCTTTGTGTCCTGCTGGTCCCCAACTTTCCCTGGATTTTCTTTCTGGCCTACGGCTTTATCTACACCCCGGTGATCTCCTACATTACCGCCAGGATGGAGGGAATCGCCGGCCAGTTCGTCAGTCTTCCCCTGGTCCGGGAGGCAAGTTTCATTGCCGGTGCCCGTTTTTTCGGCTATCAGGGGATTGAAATCTGGTACGCTCCTATTCCCATCCACAACTACGGTGAGGCAACGGTGCAGTTTCGCGAGATAGAGCTCACCGGCACCTCCATTCGCGGCATCATAAAGGCGGAGATTATTGTTTTTCCCATCGTGATGGTCGCCAGCCTGCTCTTTTCTCAATTTATCTGGCGTCTTGCCCCCATCCCCTCTTCGAGTTATCCTTATGCCCAGGAGATGTGGCATCTGCAGGCACTCAACACCCTGCTCATGCAAACCTCCACCCTGGAGGGCAACTCGTTGTTTTACCAGGCACTTAACGGCAGCACTGTTTTTTCCGGGTTACTTTTCGGGGTTATCATGTACGGCATTCTCAGCTTTTTTGGACTACCGGTACTGCTCATCTACGGCGTGGTACGGGGGCTGGGCCAGTCCACACCCCATGGCATGATCCTGGAGGTGGCCGGCGCCCTGCTGGGAAGGTATTATTTCTTTAAACGCTACGGTAAAATGTGGCGCCAGTATGCCCCGGTGCTGCTGGCCGGATTCTCCTGCGGCATGGGGTTGACCGGCATGCTTGCCATGGGCTTTGCGCTGATACTCAAATCGCTTGGACATATGGCATATTGAAGTAGCTGGGTAATGCAGGCATATTGGCAACAACACAACACAATTTCCTGGAAACATTCCATATGGACTGGAGAAACACGGTGATTACCAAAAAACCACTCTTTTACTGGGTACTCAATAAATACCGGGGCCTCCAGCTCTTTTTATTGCTGCTCATCGTCGTCAGTCTGTTTTTCAAGGTTTTTCCTCTCGAGATGCAGCGCAAAATCATCAATGTCGCCATCAACCTGAAAAAGCTCGATCTGCTCTACCTCTACTGTGGACTGTACATGGGCGCGGTGTTGATAGCCGGACTGATGAAGTATTACACCAACGTCCTGCAGGCCGTCATTGGCGAGAAAATGCTCATTGAAATGCGCAAGGAGTTGTATAATCATGTCCTCAAGCTGCCGCTACAGTTTTTCCATCGCACCCAGACCGGTATTATCATCTCGGCCATGACATCCGAACTCAACGCCATCTGGGCTTTTCTCGGCGGTGCCCTGGCCATTCCCATAACCTCAGTGCTGACATTTGTCACCTTTGTGGGATTCATGATCTATCTTAACCCGTTACTCGGCTGTCTGACTGTGCTTATATACCCTTTTGAGTTCATCGTCATACCGCTGCTGCAGAAAAAATACAACATCCACAACCGCCGGCGGGTGCAAACTATCCGCTCCATGGCCAATCTCGTCAATGAATCTGTTTCAGGGATTCATGAAGTACAGAGCAACAGCAGTTTCCAGCTGGAACAATCCAAGCTGGACGGTTTTATCCATAAGCTCTACAACACCATGCGCCGGCTCTTTATTTTCAAGTACGCCATCAAGTTCAGCAACAACTTCTTTCAGAGCCTCGGGCCCTTTCTACTCTTTCTGCTTGGCGGCTACCTGGCCATCCACGGCCAATTCACCATCGGCGCCCTGGTGGCTTTTCTTTCCGCCTATGAAAAAGTCTATGATCCCTGGAAAGAAATCATTGAATACTACCAACTCTACCAGGATGCCAAGATCCGCTATAAACAGATCATGGAAACCTTTGACCTGGATGACGAGCTTCTTCTTGAACAGCCGCAAAAAAAGGAACGACTCATGCTGCAAGGTAATATCGAAGCCAATGATCTCAGCTTCGACATCGATGACAACATTCGCCTGCTCGAAGAAATCTCGTTCAAACTCGATGCCGGTAAACACCTGGCACTCATAGGATTCTCCGGCTCCGGCAAAAGCACCCTGAGCAATCTCATCAGCCAATTGCTGAGCTATTCATCGGGCAGCTTGTCCATCGACGGCTATGACGTTAACAGCCTGAGCAAACTCGACGTCGCCCGCAACATCAGCACTGTTTCCCAGCATCCCTTTATCTTCACCGGAACGGTCAATGATAACCTGCTCTACTCCTGTGAAGCTCTACGTTTTGCCGATTCGACCACGGAACTGCCTTCACGGGAGACGGTTTTGGCTATGATCAAAGAGGTGGGCCTGGAGGCCGATCTAATACGCTGGGGCTTCCGCTCCATTGTTCCCCTGGAGAAGACCCACTACCTGGCGGATAAAATACTTTCCATGCGGCGCATTGTGCAGGAGACACTGCGCAACGAATTCAAGGGAGCGGTAGAGTTTTATGACGCCGAGTCCTTCTTGGAATACTCCACCATCTCTCAAAATATTGTTTTTGGAGAATACACCGACAGCCCCAGCGACGACGCTCTTCTCTCCCACACGCGCTTCCGTGCATTTCTTCGAGAATTCGAACTGGAAACTGCCCTGCTGGAGCTTGGCCGTAATATTGCGGAGACCACGGTCGACCTGCTCTTTGAGATGCGTGAAGACGAATTCTTCTTCCAGGGCAGTCCCATGGAGCTCGACGAATTCGACTATTATGCCGAAATTGTTCGAAAATACAAAATATCTGGCATAAACTCCCTTGGCAAAGAGAATAGCGAACAACTCCTCAGGCTGGGACTGCTCTACACTCCGGGAATTCACAAAATCTACACCATCCCCAATAGCCTGCGTACCACTATAGTTGCAGCACGGCATAGATTTCTGCAAGACATTGAAAAGATCGACCTCCAGCAATGCAAAAACGGTACTATCCCGCAACAGGTTATCACCTTTGATCAGATCAAACCTGTTGCCACCAAAGATTCGGGATTTACGCCGTTCTGCTTGAGCCAATACCTCTATAGCCACAGCCTACTCGACAATATCCTTTTCGGAACCGTTATAAAACGTGATGCCATACGCAACGAACTTGGCGATCTGGCGCTGCGTCATTTCTCCGAGCATGGTTTTCTCAATGAAATACTTGAAATCGGACTTGACTTTCATGTCGGCAGCAAGGGGGACAATCTCTCCGGCGGCCAAAAACAGAAGGTGGCACTGGCGCGATCATTGCTCAAGCATACCCCCATCCTGATCCTTGATGAAGCTACGGCAAGTCTGGACAACACCTCACAGTCGAAAATTCAGAAGTATATTGAAACCAACCTCAGAGAGACTACGACCGTCGTTGCCGTTGTCCACCGGCTTGACATGCTTCCAGGATATGACCATATTATTGTTATGAAGGCAGGAAAAATCGTTGAATCGGGAGCCTACGATACCCTGCTGGAAAAGAAAGGAGTGCTCCATGAGCTCATCAATGAAAACTGACAACACAGATACCTCACAGCAATGTAAAATTTCCTGCGATTTCCAAATACTTCGGCAATCCCCTATTTTCTCTGGTGTCGACAATGACGTACTGAAACTCTTTGCCTATCTGACGCAACGCAAAAAATTCGGCCCCGGTGAGCCCATAATCACCAATGGTAAAGAGGCGGAAGGGGCATATTACCTTATCACAGGGACGGCGGAAATCCAGACGACGCATCGCAACAGGGAGGTTGTTCTTCAACAGCTCAAACCACACGCTTTTTGCGGAGAGCTGGCTCTGCTTGCCCGCTTTAAATGGTTTTTCAGTGCCTATGCGGTGGAAGAATGCGAAGTTCTCATGATCTCACGGGAAAGCTTTCAAAAGATTCTGGAGCAATTTCCAGAAAAAAAGGATCAGATAATTGAACAAATTGTCCAGCTACGTGTTCAGCGTCTGAAGGAGCAAACCTCTTTTTTGTTGGACAAACTGCCCGACTCCTGTCTTGCCGACGGTAGCAGTGCTACCTGATGATTACTCAACAACAACGGAGCATATAGCCCAAAAAGCCACTCCACATGAAGCTACCCGATGGAGTGTAACACTCGGTGCTATTCTTCCAATATATACGGTGATATCATGCCCGCTCTTTATAAATATATTTTGTTCGTCTTCCTTGTGTCAATTATTTTTGCGGTGCCAAGCTACAGCGCGACGCCTCATGCAATCGCCGGTATAGAGCTGGGTTCTGGTATCGAGGAGTACCCTGACTTCGAGTTCTCCAACTTTTTAAAAGAAACCGTCGTCATGGACTGGCATGGATTCCGCAAGGGGATCATCTCCTATGGCATATGTGACTCCCCTGGAACCATTGTCAGGCTGCAGATGAAATATGAAGACTCCTCCAAAGAATTCTTCGATACTCTTTTCCAACGCTACAAGGAAAAATACGGTCCTCCCACGGAGTGGAAAGGCGATTCCTTCGGCATCAAACATATATGGAAATGGCGGTTCACCGACGATGAGGGGAGAAAGGTGAATATGATTTTGTCGCATAATCTACAGGATCACAATGAAAACGTGGGCAACCAGGTTAAACTCTACTTGCCCGAAGTTGTCGAACGTGAGCATCTGTGTTTTATAGAACATTGTCAGGATATTGATGATCCAGAACAAAGAAAACGCAAGGAAGCGCTCAAAGAAACCGGTTGGAATTATCTCATCCCTCAAGAATAGGTTGTCCGTATAAGCCACCCTTTACTCCCGGTTCATTCTCCCGACAACATTTGATTATCTCGTTGAAGACTGAATTTCACCGCATAGCATGGAATGGTATAGTCATTGATGTGCCTTCCCATTGGGAAGCAAAGGTAACGGGGCTGTGCCATCTCAATTTCGAGTGTGATTTCAAAGCGGTGTTCGAGCTCCGCTGGCAAAAAGCCAAAGCAGATGACATGGAGCGCTTTATCGTTACATTCACTGAGCAGTATGAAAAGCTGGCGGAACGTACACTGCAAGCCACGCAACCTTCCGCCGATGACAGCAGACTTTTTCATCAGTTTGAAGTCCGTCGCTACTGCACTGAAAGCGACAGCAGACCGGCACTGATATTTCTCTACAGCAGGGAAAGCGCGCTCTTTATCATGCTGCGATTGTACAAACACCCGGAAATCCGCCGCCCTCTGCAGCACATACAATCTCTGCAATGCAGTACTTCGCTCGATTCTTCCTCATTCTGGTCAATACAGGATTTTCAGGTCAGTATACCACCACGCTTCGAGCTTGCCTCCTACACCATGAAGGCCGGCTTTACCGCCCTGCACTTTACCCGTGGCAAAACGGAGTTACGACTCTGCAGGCTTGCCCCGGCTCTGCAACGGCTTAAGCTGCAAAGCCTTGAAGAGATCCTTACCTCTCTTTTGGGAGACGCCAACAGCAGCGCCATAGAGTCACTCAGCGACAATGCATGTTTTTATGCCGCAACCCCCGGCCTGCTTTCCCAGGTAATACTCCGCTTCAAGCGTAAAAAACCCTTCCGTCGCGCCAGGCTGTGGTATGACAGCACGGCTGATCGGATTCTCGGTGTATTCATGGAAGACATAACACCACTTGGAAAATCCCCGCACGATGACATTTGTGATTCGTATGAAATTGCGCAGCACTAAAAAAAAGACTCCGGCACCACAGCTGAACAGACAGCAGGCATTGCAATGCACTCCCGTTGTCAACGCATCGATCAGACAGCTCGAGTCCAGTGACAACGACATACTCCTCGAATACCCCCTTGCCTTGAAACCATTTTTTCTGAGCCTTTTCCGTCGATTCCAAAATACCTGGGATGTTCCCACCAAAAAGCTCCAGCTTGACGAAATGGGCAGTGTCGTCTGGGCGAAAATCGATGGATCAACCACCGTTGAAGACATCATCGATGATTTTGCAAAACACTACGGTATAACCCGCCAAGAGGCAGAGCAATCGGTGACGGCTTTTCTCGTCGAACTTGGCAAACGCGGCATTATTGCAATGAATTAACGTAACTGCTCACAGGGCACCAGGGCTCCTTGCTAACCACCTGGCTTACGTATGACCGTATGACCAATACGCGCTTCACCAGACTGATCGCGAAAATCTCCGGCACCCTGCAAGCAGTTACAAATACCGGGGGTAGTTACATTACGTCGCTTCCCCCATACGAAGTTACGAATTAACAACCATACTACTTTGCAAGTTTTTTCTGGATACTCTGCAGATCCGACCAGGTGGCCTTTTTCATCTCCGGGTTTTTCAGGAGGAAGGTGGGGTGATAGGTGGGCATAACGGGGATAGTATGATCCTGCCCCAAACGGTAGGAATGAAATCTTCCTCGAAGTTGGGAAAGCGGCCGGGCCATCTGGAGAAGCGTCCTGGACGCCACTATTCCCATGGTACAGATGACATCTGGCCCGGTTGCTGCAATCTGGCGCTGCAGATAAGAAATACACGCATCGATATGCCGGGCCTGCGGCTGAGAGGTTGTCTCTATACCACACTTTATCAAATTGGTAATAAAGGCCTCTTCAGAGGAAAGATGTATGGCATCGAGCATCCTGGCGACCATTCTATCCTCATCCGTTCCAAAGACCTGCGTACCGACATCATTACCTGTAGCTGTAGCTGCAGAACAAGCCGGCTCAAGGGCAAGCCAGCCCCCGACAATGAGGAGTTTAACCCGTCCGTTGCCCGCGCCGATCCCATTGACGGGTACTACCCGGCGTTCAGCCAAATCACATTTACGGCAGATAGCCACTTCTTTTTTGATGTCACCTATTCGTTCCTGTACCGAAGAAGAGTTTGGTGGTACCTGTTGTGAAGCCTCCCGGGATTTCCCCTGCGCTAAAGGTGCACCATCGTGTTTTTGGGCATCTGTTTGTTTGAGCAACATTGCCGAGGACATCTGCAAAAATTCGGCAATGTCGGCGGAATGCTGATATTCCTCAATTCCTGCCGTCTGATGATAGAGCAGCACTGAACGAAGCTGGCGTAATGTCTCCAATGTAGCCTGATTACTTCTCATTTTTTTATCCGTCATGCTGAGAACTTCACGAGGACTGGTATTCAAGATAACTCACTAATGCAAATCTGAAGGTAACGACACTACCCTACTTACAGGAGAGGGAAGCGACTGCTTGGCTATCCCTCATGTACACTGGGTTGTCATTGCAGCGGTCTCTTCCACGAATGAAGACAGATATATCATACCCGTTTTCTCCGTCTCCTTCACATCTTTTTTGCAATTCTCCCTTACCCCCTTTTCTACCTATTTCGAGGTAGCCAGATACAAGCAAATAGCAGCCATTCTCCCAGACCCTTATTATTCATATGCACATTTCATTGCTTTTTTTGATATACACGCTATAGTGCTAATATAACAGCATCTCCTCAGTAGTTATGTGCACTGCAGAAACAACCATCTGCCACATTGCAGTATTTTATTACTACTTTGTAGTACGGCGGACAGGCTACAACATATTAATATATTGCGATATAAACTACACGTATCAAAATTTTTGAAAAGAATTCTATGGATGTTTGTGGTATACTACATTTGAGAATAATGGTACAATCTCGCATTGTCTGTTTTTAATTATATTCTGATATTAAACACTGATAATTGCATATACTCATTACAGTGGAAATAGAAATGTATTTCCGGCTATGCACCCTGAAGGGCAATGGAGGAAGCGGTTTTGGATAAAAACGAGTTTGCGCTCTCGCGGAAAAAACTTGGAAAAACACAGAAACAACTGGCAGAACTTCTTGGAATGGCACTCAAAACGGTGCACAGTTACGAGCAGGGATGGCGTAAAATTCCCCCCAACATCGAGCGCCAGATGTTTTTTCTTCTCTGCAAGCAGCGCTCTCGCCACAAAACGTTAACGCCCTGCTGGGAGACGAAACAGTGCGATCTCAAGCTTGAATGCCCGGCATGGGAATTTCAGAGCGGTCATTTGTGCTGGTTTCTGGGCGGAACAAAATGCGAAGAGGTGCATAACCTTACCAACGAAGAAAAAATTCAGAAGTGCCGTGAATGTGAAATATTGACTTCGCTTCTCAGTGAATAATGATTAGCTTCATCGACAGTAACTGCTCACAGGGCACCAGGGCTCCCCGCGATCAGCCTGGCTTACGTATGACCAATACACTTCACGCTGCAAGCAGTTACAAACACCGGGGGTAGTTACATTACGTCGCTTCCCCCATAAGTAGTTACCATTGACATTGACTAATACTGCAGAAACCTGCAGGAACTCGAAATTACTTTTTGGTGCGATTGTATAGTGATCCACGAGGAGTAACAGTCAACAATTAAAGTATAAAAGACAACACTTACGGAAAAAACCATGCCAATCTATGAATACCAATGCAACACGTGCAAGAACATCTTTGAGGCTATTGTGTCCACAAGTGATACTAAAAACGGCGAAAATAAAAACGCCGGCTGCACACAATGCGGCAGCAGCGACACTCGTAAATGTATCTCAGCTCCTGGAATCAAGGTGAACACAGGGTCCACAACAACGGACAAATGCCAGCCGCGGGGCGGCTTCAGCTGAGCATAAAATAGGCAACCGGTCAGGTTGCACACATACTTGCCATCGGTCAGTCGCTGGTGCTGTTCTCCCCGAAATCGAAGACCATCTCATTTTCTTTAAGAAGACCGTGCTTCTCGCGAGCAAGTCGTTCAAGGTATTCGACATCGTTTTCGATCCGTTTAATCTCCCGGCGTAAAGCTGCGTTTTCCGCTTCAAGTTTACTCTTTTTCTCCTGCAATTTCTCCACGCGGTTTTTCTGGCTATAGAGGCTGTAAATCCCCATATCCGGAGCAAAGAAAATCCAGCCGACAGCAGCTATGGCGAGCAGCACCAGTATTTTCACAAAACGCCTCTGCTGCAGCGGAGAAAGGGTATGCTGGAATCTTTTCTTCATTCAACAACTCTATTAAAAGCCCGCAGCCCATCCTGCGGCGTCATATGCATCAAAGGGGACACCGCGGCACTTCTGGAGATGCGCGGTAGAAACCTTGAAGAATTTTACCCTTGTAAGTAGAAACGGCCGGTCCATGTTCGGTACCCCTATGACGGGCACAAGTGCCCAGGATACTGCGAGTAATATTTGCAGGATCGGCCACTTATTTCACCCGCATCACCATCAATAATATAATTCCAGATTCATAGAGAAGATACAGCGGCCCCCCCATAAGGGACATATTGACAATATCCGGTGTCGGCGTCAACAGTGCCGCCAGGATAGCCATGAGAAGCAAGGCGTACCTTCTGTTTCTTTCATAAAATGCTCGAGTGCACACTCCCACCTTTGCCAGAAAAATCATAAAAACAGGCAGTTCGAAAACAACCCCGAAGGCCAGGATAAAAAGAGTGGTGAAATTGACAAATCGTCCCACTGAGATAACCGGCCGGAGTTCCTCGGAACCAAAACCAAGAAGAAACTTGATACCAAATGGCAGTGTAATGAAATAACAAAATAATGTTCCACTGTAGAAAAGCAGACTGGTGCACACCACAAAAATAAACGATTGCCGAGCACTCACCCCAAAGGGTTTTGCCATGCAGCGCCATAACACGGACAAGAACCACGGCATAAGGACAAAAACCGAACAGAAAAGGGCCAGCTTGACATGGGCGAGAAAGGGGCCGGGAACGTGAAAAAAATAGAGTTTATCGGCCAGATGGTTCTGCACCAAGGCCAGCAGCTGCGGGGCCAGGAAAAAAATCGAGGCCGTCGCGAGTGCCAGCACCACGGCCAGAATCCGCACAGACTTACGAAACTCACGTACAAAGATAAAAAGTTTATTATCGTGTGCCATATATTTCGGGGTACCACCGCATGATATACTGACGAGTTTACAATAATTTGGGTTCTTCTAATAAAAACAATCCTGATTAGCAACGAAACCCAGCATGGAGCACTCAAGGGCGATCTGGTGCCCTGTGAGCAGTTACCGGCAAACAATTAAAGAGAGCCAAGGTGCACCGTTCACTTTCCACAATTTAGCCGAAGATAGCAGAGCCTCTTCAATAAATCAATTGCCTGCGCCTGAATCATCTGCGCAAAGCCAACACTATGATATCAAAATGGTCTTCACACACCGCCAATTCACACGTGCAGCTTTCAATGGTTGCTTTCGCCAACCAGCCATGATACATATTTTTGCAGTACAATTAACCTTTTTTCTACCAACTTCAGCCAAAAAGATACCCACGCCATGCTTGAACTACGATTTCTCAGAGAGAATATAGAATTTGTCAAAGAAAAAACTGCCAAACGCGGGCTCTCCACGGAGAAACTCGACGAATTCATGGCTATAGACCAACAACGTCTCGACGCACTATCGGAAGTCGAGCGATTGAAAAATAGTCGCAACACCGCCTCCCGGGAAATCGCCAGATTAAAAAAAGGTTCAGAGGAAGAACAGCGTCAGGCCGAACCGCTCATTGCCGAAATGAAGAAGACCGGCAATACAATCAAGGAAATTGACGCCAAGTTGGGTGATATCCAGTCGCAATTGCAGGAAATTGTCATGGCCGTCCCCAATATCTGTGACGACTCCGTCCCCGAGGGCAACGACGATGAGGACAACATCGAGATCAAAGTCTGGGGGGAGAAACCGCACTTTCCCTTCACTCCCAAGCCTCATTATGAATTGGGAGAAAACCTCAACATTCTCGATTTCGAATGCGCCGCCAAACTGGCCGGCTCCAGGTTTGCGCTGCTCAAGGGTTTTGCCTCAAAGCTGGACCGCGCGCTCACCAATTTCATGCTCGACCTGCACACCGAAAAAAACGGCTACACCGAGGTCATCCCCCCATTCATGGTAAATTCCGCTTCCATGACGGCAACCGGTCAGCTCCCCAAATTTGAGGAGGATCTCTTTAAAATCAAGGATTGGGATCTCTATCTGATCCCCACGGCTGAGGTTC
>Ga0136557_1001021_pt1 | contig 19198 bp, 20 predicted proteins | sample AntRauTorckE6832_FD_104796 | JGI IMG/M metagenome (GOLD analysis project Ga0136557, IMG submission 104796) | Saline lake microbial communities from Rauer Islands, Antarctica - Metagenome Torckler E6 #832 | ecosystem: Environmental > Aquatic > Non-marine Saline and Alkaline > Saline | place...
GAATATGCTTATGATGATTGGGCTATTGCTCAACTCGCTGAAAAGGCCGGTGAAGAAGGCATTTATGATGAGTACATGGAGCGTTCCAGCTATTTTGAAAATGTATACGATGCATCCATTGGATTCATGCGTCCCAAACTTTCTGATGGTTCATTTAAAGAAGAGTTTGATGAAATGGATACTTATGGGCAGGGCTTTATAGAGGGTAATGCGTGGAATTATGGGTTGTACGTTCCACATGATGTGCCCCGCATGGTTGAAATGATGGGCGGTAAAGATCGTGTCTCCGGTCATCTCGATTCCCTTTTTACCATGGATATTGAGGATAAATACATCGATCGAACTGAAGACATTACCCGTGATGGCATCATTGGCAATTATGTGCAGGGCAATGAGCCGGGGCATCACATTCCGTACCTCTACAACTGGACGAACGATCCCTGGAAAACACAGGAACGGGTTCGGATGATCATGAAAACCATGTACTCAAACGGCCCCGATGGTCTTCCAGGAAATGACGATGCGGGACAGATGTCAGCTTGGTACCTGTTCAGTGCTATGGGCTTTTATCCCGTAGCTCCCGGAGCTGATTGGTATGCCATTGGCAGCCCGAATATCGTATCTGCAAAGCTAAATCTTGAAAATGGAAATACTGTAACTATTGAAGCCCGAAATCAATCTCCTGAGAATGTTTATGTACATCAGGTTTTAATTGACGGAGAAGCCATCAATCGGAACTATTTGTTCCATGATGAGCTGATGAATTCCACTTCTATTGTCTTTGAAATGGGAAGTGAGCCCAATTTGGATTGGGGCAGAAATTCGCCTGAATAACAAAATATAAGTCTTAGTTGGATTCGAAATCAGGAAAAGACGAGCAGTTAAAAATCTTGCACCTTCTTTAAGGGAGGGCTTTTAACCTGATTCAGAATTCATTAAAGAGGCATGCTCTGCCAAAAAAAGCGTATTAGTTAAATTTCCTTTTTCGAACTTATATTAACTCACCTGATAAAATGGTTTTCTTAACAACAACAGCAATCTTTCCATTATGAAAAACTTCATACTTTTTACTCTCATCTCTTTAATAGCTATTCCGGCAATGGCACAATCCGATCAACTCAAGCAAATCATCGATCAGCGGGCCGATGAAATTGAAGAACAGGTGATAGAATGGCGGCGGCACTTCCATGAAAATCCAGAGCTTTCGAACCGGGAATATGAAACAGCGGCTTATATTGCTGAATACCTAAATGAATTGGGATTGGAGGTTGAAACGGGGATTGCCCACACAGGAGTCGTGGCTATTCTGGAAGGCGGACAGCCCGGACCAGTCATTGGCTTGCGTGCTGACATTGATGGACTACCTGTAACCGAACGAACGGATGTGCCTTTCAAATCGGTAGCTAAAGGTGAGTACAACGGAGAAGAAGTCGGAGTAATGCACGCCTGTGGACACGATACCCATATTGCTATTTTAATGGGCGTTGCTAAGATTCTCACTGAAAATAAAGATGCCATCAAAGGAACCATTAAATTCATCTTTCAACCCGCTGAAGAGGGAGCGCCACTAGGTGAAGAGGGTGGTGCCGAGCTGATGGTAAAAGAAGGTGTGCTTAAAAATCCGAATGTGGATGTCATTTTTGGCTTGCACATTTCGGATGACACTCCGGTTGGTGTGATTGAATACCGCCCGGAAGGAATTATGGCAAGCGTAAACAGTTTCAGCCTTGTATTAACCGGCAAGCAGGCACACGGTTCCGCTCCCTGGAATGGAGTTGACCCCATTGTGACCGCTGCACAAATCATAAACAATGCACAGACTATTGTTAGCCGAAGCATGCAACTCACCAAGCAGGCGGCGGTTGTTACGTTTGGGGTGATTGAAGGCGGGGTTCGCCACAATATCATCCCCGAATCAGTAAAAATGGAAGGCACAATCCGCGCTCTTGATGAAGATATGAGACAGCTCATATTCAAACGACTCGAAACTATTGTTCAAAATACAGCCGAAAGCAACGGAGCCCAAGCCGAGCTAACGATCCATAAAGGATATCCGATCACTTATAATGATCCTGAACTTACGGCCATGATGGCTCCAACATTGGAGAATGTCTCTGGCGGAAATGCTGAAATTATAGATGCTATTACCGGGGCGGAAGATTTCTCTTTCTTCCAAAATGAGATCCCGGGACTCTATTTCTTCCTGGGTGGAATGGCTCCTGATCGCGAACCATCTGGCCACCACACCCCAGATTTTTATATTGATGAAAGTGGAATGAAGTTAGGTGTGCGGGCTATGAGCAACTTGGTTGTGGATTATATGAATAAAAACAACAACTAATTTTTAAAATATTCATTGAAGGTATTTTTGATTATATATTTTATTAATAAACTTATTTAATATCGTATTAAAATATTTATCTGCTTATATTTATGGATATTAATTTCTATTAAATAAATAAATGAAGGACAATGGATATTAAATTTGTGAAGCGAACTAATGTTAAATCATCTAAGAAAAGAACCTCGAAGTTTAAACCCTTACTTGAAGCCATTGAAAAATTAAAGCCAGGTGGTCAGGCGGTTGAAGTGAGTTATACAAATGAGAAGAACATTAATTCCATGCGTACAGCAGTATATCAGTTTGGTAAACAAAATGATTTTAAGGTAAAAAGCCGTAGAGACGCTGATAATAAAAAAATCTATTTCTACCGCGATAAATAAACCGGCAATTACTCTTCAACACCAGCCCATTCGAGGTACTTGGCCCTCACTTCGGCTATGTGTACATCAAGGGTTTCTTTATGCCAGCTTGAAGTATCTATTGGTGGGTATATATGAGCATTAATGGTTCCGCTTTTTGATAAGAGTGACCCGCCGAGACTTAATTCCTGGTTCCCTTCAAAATAGATGGGTACCATTGGGAAACCGAGATCTACAGCCATATGAAATGCCCCTTTTTTAAATGGCCCAATTATTCCTGGGTGCTTTCTGGAGCCTTCAGGGGCAACCATAATTGAAAGCTTGTCGTTACGGAGACGGTTATATGTATTTTGAAGTTTAGCTATAGCTCGGTTACTATTTTTGCGCTGTATAAAAACCTGTCCTGTAAGTCTTCCAACAATAAAGAAAAAGGGGTTATACTGAAGCTCCCATTTGGCTACAAAACGGATATGCGGCAATCCAAGAGCTATCATCGTAAGCAGGTCAAGGGTGGAACTGTGGTTTATAGTATATATTACCGGAGGGCCAACAGGTTCTCCATGCTGAATAACATTGAAGTTAATTCCAAGTGTCCAAAGCACAGGATAGGCTATAATTGGCCCGAAATTTTCTACGATAAAATTCGTCGCTTTCCCAAAAGAAATCACCAGTAGTACAAATATGATAGGCGTACAGATGGCAAACATGAAAAAAAATACCAGCATCGCCAGGAAGCTTCGTATATATTCTATGGATGTTAAAGAGTCGGCCATCTTTTTTGATAGCGAATATAGCAGATGAGATCGTCGACTAAAAATAGAAGATGACAGTATGTGCCAAACTCAGAAAAATAATTTAACCGAAGATGATTTTAACCCGGTTTGGTGGGCATTAAATAGCCATATACACACGGTTATAGCTTCGCAACTCACTCCGGTAAAAAAACCTCCCTGCAGAAGGATTGAAATATCCACTCCCGATAATGATTTCCTTGAAATAGATATTTGCCTGGCAGACGGGGTAAAACCTATTGTGGCTTTATTTCATGGATTGGAAGGGTCTTCAGATCGTCATTACATTACCAATTTAATGAGTGCTTTATTGGAGAAGGGGTACTCTTCTGCAGCACTCAATTTTCGGGGATGTGGCAGCCGGTTAAATAATCAAAAACGATTTTACCATTCCGGGGAAACAGATGACTATGCTACATTTTTAAAATGGATAAGAGAACAACATCCCTCAAAAAAAATATATGCTGTTGGTTTTTCTTTAGGTGGAAATGCTTTAGTAAAATACCTTGGAGAAACAGGCGAAAGTAGCCTGATTGAAAGAGCAGCTGTAGTATCCCCTCCATTTGACCTAAAAGAAGGGGCTTTGAAATTGAATCAGGGAATTAACCGCATGTATGAAGCCCATTTTCTGAAAACCATGGTAGATAAACTTGAAATAAAAAGAAGTAGATTTGGTACAATGCCAGAGTATACCGGAAATTCTATCTATGAATTTGATGATCAAGTGACTGCGAAATTGCACGGGTTTGACGGAGCAGAAGATTATTATGAGAAGTGTTCAAGTAAGAACTTTTATAAAGATGTCAGGAAAGAGCTCTTCATTATTCATAGCAAAAAAGATCCGCTTTGTCCTTTTGAATATGCGCCGTTGGGTGACATGAATGAGAACCCCCGCATCCATTGCTGTATTACAGAAAATGGCGGACACGTTGGGTTTTTGAGTTCACCCAGAGGATGGATGATCCGCAAAATTACTGATTGGTTAACAACTGATTAACTTGCTTTTAATTTAGTAAAGCAAACGATACCCTTCACCAGTTGTTCCTCGACCTTGAATCCAGCCTGATTAAAAAGTTTATTGCTTTCTTCAACCGACCAAAATTTGATTCCGCCAATACCAATAGACTCCTGAAGCAGGCGACCATACCATGCATCAGATTTAATAAGGTGCATCATGAAAAAGACCCCAGCATCATTTAAAACTCGTTTGGCTTCATAAAGCACCTTGATCTCTTCCGTTAGTTCGTTGAGGGTGCCTCCCATCACAATTCCGTCAAACGTTTTAGAGAAAAATGGGAGCTCACGTCCATCAGCCCGAATGAAATACATATCGGTTTCATCAGCTTCGGCTTTGAGGCGTGCTTCTTCCAGCATTTGAGAAGAGAAGTCGAGCGCGACTATATTTGCTTTTTTTTGAGCCGCTTTCAAAGCCCGGGCATACAGTGCGGTAGAACAACCCAGATCAAGATACCAGCCATCTTCTTTAGGGGCGGTCCATTCAATCAGTAATTCGTGTTCTTGTTCAATGGGGAATTCTTCACCGGAAAGCAGTGAAAGAGAGCGTTTGCGCCAGATGTCTTCATAAATAGCCGCAGTGATTTTCCAGTGGTTTGTACTTTGCGCTATGGAAGTAAATTTTGGTTCCTGCCCAAGTAGATCAATGATGTTATTCTTTACCTGGTATTCATCACCTTCTTTCGAACCAACGGTTCCGTTGAATGGCTTAGAAAGGCGGGCGGCTTCATCCGGAACGTGAATTCCGGCGCGTTCATCAATAGGTGAGCGTAATTCTAATTTCATAATGATCCATTTTTTGAGGGATACGCTTATAATCAGTTGGTGTTACGGTCTGTGCTATAACTTTTCAAAAGTACCCCGGTAGGTCAATTTGAAAACCTTATTTAGCCATAGTGGAAAAGTCAGTTTGCTATACCGTCACTTTTGTAAAACAATCGATATCTGTGCACCTTTATCAACACTTAACATGCGGCTTGCATTTCCTTTGTTGATGCCAATTTCGAGCATCCCTGAACTCCCGATAAAGGCTGCTGGTTCCCCTTCTTCGACATCCCCAAAAGTAGTTACTATTTTTTCAAGCATGGTATTTCCCACGTAAATTTTCACGCTTCTTTTTTTGAGATGGTCTTTGATAAGGTCATGGGAAATATTAGTTATAAGATTACCAAAACGGTCGATATGAACGACCCAGCCCTGCAGTCCATCTCTGTCTGCAATAGGCACGGCCCAATGATAGGTTACCAGCTCTTCGATGGGTTCACCAACTTCTTCAAGGGATACGCCATTACTAAGGTGCGCCGCTACAGGGGCAAAAATATCGCGACCATGAAAAGTATTTGAAATACTTTCGCGCCAATATGCTGAGTTATTCAATTTGTAGGCTTCATATTCAAATTCATCAAAAAAAAGAGAAAAGATGCCGTTGTCGGGCCCAACAAAATATTGATCTTTTATTTTCAAGGCTACGGCGTGTCTTGAGGTCCCTACTCCAGGATCTACCACCACCAAGTGAACGGTTCCAGGTGGGTAAAGAAAAGCGGAATTACGTACCACCCATGCTCCGGCCATAATATCCTGAGCCGGAATTTCATGCGAAACATCAACAAAACGGGCATTGGGAGATATTCCCAGCATCACCGCTTTCATTGCGCTTACATAATGATCCTGTAATCCAAAATCAGTTGTGAGGGTAATTAATTGACTCATCAAGCATAGCTGTTGAGCATAACCGGCATCACCAACATGAGTATATCCTCGGTTTCATCCTCATTGGAAGGTTTTACAATGCCGGCACGGTTTGGAGATGAAAATTCAAAGGTTACTTCGTCATCATCAATATTGCTGAGTACGTCACCAAGATATTTAGCATTAAATCCGATCTCCATTTCTTCATTGGAATATTCGCACTCAATGGTTTCTTTAGCTTCGCTACTCATATCAAGGTCTTCGGCGCGGATAGTGAGTTTATCAGAACCAAGTTGAAGGCGAATTTGACGGGTTGTACTACTTGAGAAAATCGCAACTCGCTTTACAGTAGAAAGCATTTGGTCTTTACTAATGGTAAGAAATTTATCGTTATCGCGGGGAATAACCGAATCATAGTTTGGATACTGTTCGTTGATAAGGCGAGTTATTACGATAGTGTTTCCGCTTTTAAAACGAGCGTGGTCTTCCGTTACGGTTAAGGCGCAATCTTCACCAGCAATTGTTTTTTGGATGAGATTAAGAGCCTTATCTGGCACAATAAAAGTCACGTCTTTCTCAGCGGTAATTTCGCGATTGGTATACTTAACTAGTCGGTGTCCATCAGTAGCAACAAATTTACTTTCATCGGTTCCCAGCTGGAAATAAACTCCCATCATGGCTGGGCGAAGATCATCACTTGAAACCGCAAAAAGGGTTTTGTGGATGGCATTATTCATCAACTTGGTAGTGGTGTTGATGGTCGTTCCATCATCAAGGCTTGGTACTTCAGGGAACTCGTCTGCATCGTCCCCAACAAGTTTGTAATTACCTTTATCGGTGCGGAAGTTGATATTTTTACGCTCATCAACATCAAAGAAAACAGGGATATTCGGGAGTTGACGCAGAGTCTCGAGCAAACGTCGTGCGGGAATGGCAACAGCGCCATCTTCTTCAATGTCTGCGTTTATATATTCAATAATTGAAATTTCGAGATCGGTGGCAGTTAGCTTCAGTTTGCCATCTTCACTTTCAAAAAGAATGGTTTCGAGGATGGGAAGCGTTGCTTTAGTTGGCACGGCTCCGATTACGGCCGAAAGCCCTTTATTAAGTTCGTTACTTGATACAGAAAATTTCATAAACTCATTAATTAAATAGGTTAAAGAGCAATTTTAATCCCGTAGTTGCCCTTTCAGTTGAGTGTGCTTATACTAAGAAATACTGGCTCTCTCTGCAACCTCAGAAAGCGCAAATTTCTTCTCAAATAATGACCTGAATATATCGTTTAAGCGCTACAGAAACTTATAATAATTATTTTATCACAGTTTTGATGAATCGCCTCTTTTCAGCGCTGATCCTTTTTCTATTATTCCCCGTTTTTACTTTGGCTCAATCAGCCCAGGCTAAATATGGTAATGACTTCCTTTCAACCGGAAGCGGAGCCCGCGCACTAGGTATGGGCAGTGCTCAAGTTGCGCTTGTTAATGATGTCTCAGCCGGTTATTGGAACGTGGCGGGATTGGCTGAATTGCAATCCCCCCAGGTTATGTATATGCACTCCGAGCGGTTCAATGGAATTGTGGGATATGATTATGGTGCGGCAGCCCTTCCGCTAAAAACCGGTAAGGGAGTCATATCATTGAGTTTTTTCCGACAGGGTGTAGATAATATTGCCAATACCTTAAATGCCTGGGATCGTGAGCGCGACCAACCCAAGGGTAATGTAGAAGATTATATCACCCGGTTTAGCGCAGCTGATGTAGCTGTTTTTATGTCGTATGCTTTACAGCGTACCGAACAGCTATCTTATGGGGCTTCGGCTAAGATCATTCATCATAAATTAGGTCCGTTCGCCCAAGCTTGGGGTTACAGTTTAGATGTGGGGATAAAATATAAAACTGACTTCGCTAATTTTGGGGCTGCTGTGCAAGATCTCACCACCATGCAAAAAATGTGGGATGTAGATCAATCTGCCTTTGGGGATTATGAAGCACAATTCGATAGCCTTGGTGCAACCCTGCCAACCGGACAAAATGAATACGTGCTGCCGGCGGTGAAAGTTGGCGCTTCTAAATTATTTTCTGTTGCCGAAGATTTTTTGCTTACAGCTGCAGCCGATTTTGATTTACTTTTTGAAAACCGAAGAGCCTATTATATAAACGTAGGTAGTATGAGCATTGAGCCACATGTAGGGGGAGAAGTTTCTTATAAAGATGTGATTGCTTTACGGGCAGGTGTTACTGATTTCATCACCGACCCGGTTTCAGGTTTCTCAGTTTCGCCGACTTTGGGTATGGGATTGAAAGTTACTTCCTTTGTACTTGATTACGGCTTTGCGAGTTTTACCGGCGCTTCCAGTGATTTAGGATTTACTCACCGTATTTCTCTCAGGTATGATTTTTAGATGGTGTAATGGTGAGATAATGTTAAAGTGTTGTGGTGTTATGGTATATTGCCAAACCAATAACACTGTAACATCATAACACCATCCTGTTTTGCGCATCATTATTTTAGGCCCTACGGCTTCCGGAAAAACCGAGCTTTCTATTCAGCTTTCTGAAGAACTTAACACCTCGATTATTTCGGCCGACTCGCGTCAGTGCTACAAACACATCGACATTGGAACGGCAAAGCCATCACAAAGCGAATTAGAGCGTATTCCTCATTACAATATTTCTGTGCTGGAATTGGAAGAAGAGGATAGCGCTATGGAATTTCAAAAAAGGGCGGCTAAGTGGGAAAAGGAAATCCATCAAGAATCTGACCATGTGATTTACGTGGGAGGAAGCACCCTTCATATCCAGAGTTTGATCATGCCTTTCAATGAAATGCCGGAAGCCGATGAAGTAAATATCACCAAACTGGAAAAACGTATTGAAAAAGAAGGCTTGGATTCCCTTCATAAAATACTGAAAGAGATCGATCCTGAGTACGCTAAAAAAATGGATGGTTTGAATCGGCAGCGCATCATCCGGGCGCTGGATGTATGGATGCAAACCGGAAAGCCATTTTCCAGCTTTCATGTTCAAGGCGACATTAAACCCGATGAGGGTACTATCATTTTTGGGTTGAAATGGCCTCGGCAGAAATTGTATGACCGCGTCAACCGGCGAGTGGATTTTATGATCGAAAAGGGATTAGTGGATGAGGTAAAAGCAATTTTGGAAGCGGGTCATTCTAAAGAATTGCAATCGCTGAATACGGTGGGTTACCAGGAGATCATTAAATATCTGGATGAAGAGTGGACGTTGGAGAAAGCCATTGAGAAAATAAAAACAAGTACGCGCCGCTATGCCAAGCGACAGATAACCTGGTACAAACGCTGGGAGTTTATCCACTGGCTGGATGCGGATAGGATGAGCGTTGGAGAGATGAATCATGAAATTCTTTCCAAAATATCGAAGCAAATTTAAATGATAGGGGTAAGACTGTTAGCTAGTATGCTAACGAAGTTTTTAATGGAGAAAACCTTCCACCGACAAATCTTCGTCAAGATCTTCCCAGTGAATGCCGATTCCATCTCCGATCAGCCGCCAGTTATTCAATTCTTTTTCAGAGGCGTCTCTTAATTTTGGAAACCATTCCAGCGGTACGGCAATCTCCCGGCCATCTTCGATTTGAACCACAAGCTTATTATCTAAAAACCATACCTTTTGAGCTTTGGCAGGTTTATTTTTCACTAAAGTATTCATTCCAGGATTCTTTTAAGTGTTGACTATTGTTTTCTACAATTTTGCGAATTTTGTTTAATTCAGAAGAATGATATCCCTTTGAATATGTCAAAGAAATCGGTTCTAACCAGAACTTACAATATCCATATGAATAGGTTCATTTCCTTCATTACTAAAGAAGAAAAACCGATAACCATCTATTCTTAAAACTGTAGGCATATATCAATATTGTAAAAAAGAGGGAGTTTATCCACTGGCTGGATGCAAATTTGATGAGCGTTGGAGAGATGAGTCATGAAATTCTTTCCAAAGTATTGAAGGGTTGAAGATGGCATTATTCGAATCCCAAATCAGAGAAGAGAATGTTTATAAAAAACGACTGGACTAACCTCACCACCTAGTCTCTCAAGAATACAGAACTCTGCCCCTGAATTCTCCCAATCCAAGTTAGCAGCTAAGTTGCAGAAAGGTTAACTTTGGAACTCATCAAAAACGAAGTCCGACTATGTATAAAGCGAAAGTTAATGTGACGCTCCGTCCATCTATTTTGGACCCTAAAGGAAAAGCCGCCCATCATGCCCTGCAAAATCTTGGATTAAATGAAGTTCAGCAGGTGCGCATTGGCAAGTTTATTGAGCTTGATGTAGATGCCAAAGATGAAGCCGAGGCCAAAGAAATTGTAGAATCAGCCTGCACACAATTGCTGGCTAACGAAGTGATGGAAGATTTCGAAATTACCATCGAATCCTGATTTATGGTTTCCCTTTCTAAACATATCGAGGTGATCGAATTGTCGGAGGTGGAGACCGAAGAAATCACAAAAACTAAAACCGAAGAGGAACCCGAAGATTCGGTAATGACGCCCTGGAGGCTTTTCCTCTATGACGACGACATTCATACCTTCGATGAGGTTATCTCCCAACTGATGAAAGCAACAGGTTGTAGTTTGTCTGAGGCGGAAGATAAAACCTGGAAAGTGCATAACGAAGGAAAAGCGCTGGTTCACGAAGGTGAATTTGAAGATTGCCTTCGCATTGACAGCGTACTTAAAGAAATTCAACTGGTTACTGAAATAAAAGGATAAAATCATGCCTACATTTGGCGTACTTGTATTCCCCGGATCTAACTGTGATCATGATGCTTATCATGCACTCAAAGATGTAATGGATTCTGAGGTTAAGTTTCTATGGCACAAAGAGACTGATCTTTCAAGCATTGACTTTTTAATTGTGCCCGGCGGATTTTCGTATGGTGATTACCTCCGATCCGGAGCAATCGCTCGCTTTTCACCCATTATGCAGGAAGTGGTAAAGTTTGCCGAAAAAGGCGGCCCGGTGATGGGTATTTGTAACGGGTTTCAAATATTGCTGGAGGCCGGACTGATTCCCGGAGCTATGATGCATAACGAAAAGCTGAAATTTGTCTGTAAAAACGTGTACATAAGAACAGAGTCAACCGATAGTATTTTTACCAGCGGGTTAGATAAAGCACAAGTTCTCGACATTCCTGTTTCTCACGGTGAAGGAAATTACTTTATAGAGGACGATGGGTTGAAATCTCTTCAAGACAATGATCAGATATTATTTCGTTATTGTGATGCGAAAGGTGAGTTGACGAAGGGAGCCAATTTTAATGGTTCCATTGATCATATCGCCGGAATTTGTAACAAAGGCCGAAATGTACTGGGTATGATGCCTCATCCCGAAAGAGCCGTTGAGAAACTACTTGGATCCGAAGACGGCAAACCTTTATTCGAATCCATTCTAAATTCATTATCCATAGCATAAACCTTAGATGAGTACAGAATCACAACCAGAATTGATGTTGCATAGCAAGGGCTTGGTTAAGCGCTATCGCAAGCGTACGGTTGTAGATGAAGTGTCTATCAATGTAAGGCAGGGTGAGGTTGTAGGACTGCTTGGCCCTAATGGTGCGGGTAAAACAACTACTTTTTATATGATGGTTGGGCTGGTTCGCCCGAATGCTGGCAAGATATTCCTGAACGATAAAAACCTTACCCACGAGCCTATGTATAAACGAGCCCGGATGGGAATTGGGTATTTAGCCCAGGAAGCCAGCGTATTTCGTAACCTCACAGTAAGGGAAAATCTTGAATCTGTGCTTCAGTTCCTTTCAGTTCCAAAAAAAGATATCGCTCTGAAAGTCGACAAACTTATAGAGGAATTTGGCTTGCACAAAGTGGTAAACAGTAAAGGCTACAGTTTATCGGGTGGGGAAAGAAGGAGATGTGAAATAGCCCGGGCTTTAGTAACCGATCCAAAATTCATATTATTGGATGAACCCTTTGCTGGTGTTGATCCAATCGCTGTTGAAGATATCCAAGAGATAGTATCTGGGCTTGGTCATCAAAATATTGGCATTTTAATCACCGATCATAATGTTCACGAAACATTAGCCATTACCGACCGGGCCTACTTGATGTTTGAAGGAAAGATCATGATGGAAGGTTCGGCAGATGTGCTTGCCGAAGATGAAAAAGCAAAAAGTCTCTATCTTGGAAAACAATTTAAATTAGACCGATATACCTCAGAATAATATCTATGGAATTTATTAGCGTTCAGAATTTAAAGGAAAAGAAGGAGAGCGAGGAATCTTTTCTACTGTTAGACGTACGTGATTATCACGAGTATTTAGTCTCTAATATTGATGGCCATCACATCCCCTATCACGAATTAGAAAACCGGTTGAGTGAACTTGAAGCCCACAAAAATTCGGAAGTGATCGTGATGTGCCGCTCTGGCAATACCAGTCAGGATGCCTGTAAGATCCTCATCGATTCCGGATTCGAGCAAGTAATAAGCCTTGAAGGCGGAATGAAGCGCTGGGTCAAAGAAGTTGATCCCTCTTTGCCTGTTGTTTAATTCGCTACAGAAACACTAAAATTGATTAAAAACACATAATCTGCGTCCGGTTAATAGCTTGAGTCCGGGCAAGTATTTTATCGTGTTTTTGAGATTTAGCGGCAATCTTTCTTTTAGGCTAAAGTAGAAATTTGATTGAGCAATTCTTGATTGCTGTCGGTATTCTTAAGCACTTTAAGCAAGCCGAGCATTGATTCTTTGGGAGATTTCTTGAGCAGATATCTCCTTACCATATTGCGCTCTTCTAATGAATCTGTAATGAATTTATGCTCATTACGTGTACCCGATGCCTGAATGTTTATAGCCGGATAAATACGGTCATTAGCCAGCTCACGATCCAACACCAGCTCCATATTACCGGTTCCTTTGAATTCCTCGAAAATAAGGTCGTCCATCCGTGAATTAGTCTCAATTAGGCAGGTAGCAATGATAGTCAGAGACCCTCCGCCTTCAATTTTCCTGGCAGATCCAAATATCTTTTTAGGAATTTCCAGTGCACGGATGTCTAACCCGCCTGAAAGTGTCCGGCCGCTATTAGATTGAATTGCATTGTAAGCGCGCCCTAAGCGCGTAAGGGAGTCAATTAAAAGAACAGAGTCTTCTCCCATCTCTGCTTTTCGCTTGGCGTATCCAAGTGCCATTTCGGTGATTCGGATATGGCTTTCGGTGTTTTTATCGTTTGAGGATGCAAATACTTCCGCCTGGGTAGTCCGTATAAAATCGGTGACTTCCTCAGGACGTTCATCTACCAATAAAACACTCACGTGTATATCATCAAAATTGTCGTTCAGAGATTTGGCGATCTTTTTAAGTAGAACGGTTTTACCAGTTCTTGGGGGAGCCACAATAAGTGCCCGCTGTCCTTTTCCTATAGGAGCTACCAAATCAATAACCCGCATCTCAACATCATCAGGGTTATGCCCAAGTTTGATCCAGTCTACGGGCATAATTGGGGTTTGTCGTTCAAAGCGGCTCGACTTAGTCCAAGCCTGGGCCGGGCGGGCGTTTACAATTTCAACGGAAGTTATATGTTTGTTTCCCCGGTTGTCTTCTTCAAACTCACCTTCAAGAATTAACCCCGGTCGCAAGTCAAGTTCTTTAACTTCATCAGGCTTTAAAAAAGGATCCTGTGGCTGGTATGAAAATTCATAATCCAACTTTCTGATCAGTCCCCAGCCTTTGGAATTTATCTCCAAAACACCGGCATATTGCCCGGCTACTCCCTGATTATTCTTCCAATTGAATTGTGGAATAAAGACCTTGCCGCCTTTATTGTTATTATTATTCTTCCGCTTATTCTTATTGCGGTTTTTGTGGTTTTTTTTGCGTGCCATACAATATTTGCTGCGTAAAATTAATCCTTCTTCTGAATCGAAAAGTAAAACCCAATGATGTTTGTGTAATGAAAAGAGGAAGGAGAGAAAAAAGGTGCGGATCAAATATCCGCACCGTAAAATTTTGTGGATGAGAAAAGATACAAATGTTTTTTCTTATACCAAATTAACGAACGGTAGTAGTTTCGTTAATGAAGCTATAGCAACTCATGAGTGAGCCATCAATGGTAATTGAGTCACCGTTTTTCAGGTCAAGAGTAAAAAACTTGTCTTCTGAGTTTGGGGTTACTTCTTCATAAGTTGAAAATTGACGGTCTACGGAGTTAGCTACAGACGGATCTACCCGTTTAGCTTTGTTCAAATAGTCTATAACTAACCAAAATACTACTTTATCTTCTGCCTGGAGGTTTCGGTCTCCGGAATCCACACAGTTCGTAACAGCAGAACCATAAACAGTTGCCATTTTAATTAGTGCGTTACCAGAATTAGGGTTAATTGATAGTGCTTCATGAACAAATCCCTTGGCTGCGCTAAAATTATCCATGCTTATATTAGCATCCGCAATTCTCAGGTAAAGCTCAATTCTTTCTTCATTATCGTCGGTTAACTCAAGTGCTTCTTTCAAATATTGATCTGCTGTACGATAATTCGCATCACTTTCGGCTAATTCTGCTAACTCGATTGTGATGTCGTAAGTAGGATCCAACTCATTTAGTTTGAGCAGCACCTCTTTTCTTTTTTCACGATCACCGGTGCTTTCATAAGCATCGGCTAATTCATTCCAGGCGTTAACATCTTCAGGGTTCTCTTCAACTATTGCTTCAAAATAGGTAATGCGTTCTTCGGGAGAACCAAGTAAGTCTTGTTGTTCCTCTTCGATGTAGTCTAGCATTTCACCTTCGGCGTATGGTTTAACGGCATCGATCAGAGCCTGTGCGCCATCGGTGTCGTCATTTCTAACAAAGTTATTAAGCGCTTGTCTTAAATAGTAACCATCACCTAAATTTAATGCTCTTTCAGGATCCATTTCAAATAGAGTAACATAGTCTTGATAGGCTTTTTGAAGTCCACCTTCGATAATGTCATAATTGGTTTGGTAAAATCTTCCTCTTTTCAAAATGATATCAAATCGTTCATCTGGGTCATCGCCAAAAAGCTCAAGCTGATCAGAATATAATGTTAATGCAGTATCAACATAGGCTTTTCTGAGAGACTCGTCATCACTTTCACGCCCAAGTTCACCGTAGATGGTTATCATACGATCATATTGTCTATCAAGCCTGTAGCTACTTACGCCTTCAACCGATTCAATATTATTACAGACAAACCAACGTCCATATTTAAGTGCAAAGGCAAAATCTCCATCTTTAAAATTACCCTGAAATAGAGAGTATGCTGCAATTGGAGCCAAGCCGTCAGGTGGATTTTCTGCACAATCTGCCTGAGCGTTTGAGAAAGAAGAGCTTATAAACAGTAATCCTAAAAGTATTATTAGTTGCTTCATTGATCTAGTAGTTATTTAAATAAGTACTTTAATAAACTAAAAAGATAGTTCATTTATTATATTAAGAAATTTTTTGATGCTTTAGTTCAGTTTTTGACGGAAGAACATAAGCTCAGACAGGTTTATAGACAAGTTAAAGGACCAAATATTTTCTTTAACGAGATTATTGTCTGAAGTCCCTCTCAAGCCATATCGTAAACTCATGTTCACAGTTGAATTTGAACGTGGGGAAATTATTCCTAAACCAGCAGAAAACCAAAGGGTATTAATATCCTGATTGTTGACGGTCAAATGCCCAGTATCATATGAAACTCCTCCACTATATCTTAATTTGGAGAGAAGTCTTGGGGAATCAAGTTTGTAGGGGTGATATTCTCCTCCAAAGCCTAATTTTATCCGATCTTTCATTGTGGCACCTCCATTGTCATTATCAAAGGGAGAGCTGTAACTGCCCCATCCTTCAAAGAGTCCCTCAGCTGAAAAATTCATCAGATTGTTTGGATAATAGGAGACTCCGGCACTTAAAGAGGCAGGCAGTTCAATCGTCCCTTTATCAATATCACTAAGGGGAACTATCTGTTCTCTACCGTTGATTTGTTTGACAACGGTTACATCCCTTTCTGCTTCTATTGAACTGCCAAGAGTTGCAGATGTTCCAATGTTGAGTAAATCAGTGTCATTGAATAGTTTATGAAAACTTAAAAGAGCCCCAAATTTATGACCCAGGGTTGAACCTGTTATCCTGGAGTCAAGGTTACTTGTACCATAACCGGATTGGCTGAAAAACACATCCTGCGAATTATTCTGAGTAATAAATGTGAGTGAAGGTGCATAACCAATAGCAATATTATTATTTATAGCCCAACCCATGCCAAACTCAAGGCGATTAATACCGCCTGCTCCCCGAACATCTGAGGCATATTCAACTGTATTGTTACCAGCTACAACGGCAGAATCAATATTTACAAATCTATAATTAGAACGTGTTACGGAATACATTGAAGCAGACATCCCCAATTTTTCCCTGTAAAAGGGTAATGTTAACTGAATGTAGCCGGCCTCAAAAAGTGCATTGGTATTATTTGAATTTTGGTTAGAAACATCAAAACTGGTGTAATTAAAACCAGAGGATGCCGATGCAAGTGCATTTTTACCCCAGAAAGCCGGGTTGTTCAAAGTGCTTGCTCTTGAGTTATCCAAAGAGACACCAATAATGCCCATTCCTAATTCACGAGCGTTGTTATTATCGGTTGGGAAGCCCACTCCAAACAATGAATAGAAAGACCCACTTCGAGTTTTACTGTTACTGTCTACCTGGGCAGCTATTTCCGAAAATGGGAAAGCCAGCATAACGGCACATAATAAATATTTCGTTGTTTTCTTCATCAATCTCTTAATTCTCTAAAGATGTAATAATTATTCTTGGGCGGTATTCTTCAGGTCCATTTTCATCATACAGTAGTGAAGAACGTATGGCTCCAGAAGAGGAACCAATACCAATGATCAACTTCTGGATATCCTGATCTCCAAAAATTAAGTTGTTTACATAATTTGTGATTCCAATTTGGAATGAGGACTCAGTTTCACCACGGGTTCCAACGAAATCACGAGAACCAAATTGGTATTCATATTCTGGCTCGAATGTCTCTACGATATCTGCATTTAGTATATTCACGCCAAGCCGAATACTGTTTGGGGGCAGGGTACTATCTAAAATATCTCGTGCCTCAAAAAACACAAGATCAGCCCTCACGATATTCTTACTATTATTTTGGACTTTAAGCAATGAATCTGGAATGGTAACCTCGAGCAGTCCCTCAAGTGTTGTATGAATAGGGAATGTACCTTCTGGTTCTGGCTCAACGTCTCTTTGCAGAGTAAAACCCCAATCATTAAGGGGAATATTTACGGTGTCGGTTGTATCGGAATCAATTCCATTGATCAGGAGAAAGCTGGATTGAGTAACAGTTGTAAAGGATATTTTTGAGTTTGGCTGGTTTGAAACTATTGCCAGGCCCTGGAACTCATAATTATAGGCAGAATCAGCATTCGCATCTTCATTAAAATAATATGATTTATACTTTTCTTTCCACTGCTCTGATACCTCTATCACAAGGCTGTCTTCATCTCCGACCGTGAAACTGCCGACCAGGTCTCCATATTGGATGTCATCATTTAGCCTGAGTGTGCTCCCCCGCCAATCTGAGATAACCTCATAAATTGAAAATCCAGACTGTGAAAGGGTATCACCATAAGTTTGAAGACTATCGAATTTGAGTTCGAGCTTCATATCAAATGATTCAGCAATTTCAATTGAGTCTGGTACAGAAGGGGTTCGGATGGGTTTTAAAAGCCCAAGGGTGGTAATATCCCCAAATAGCGGATCTGAAAATTCGCCAAGGGGAATAAAACTAAGTAGGCCAGAATAGCCTACATAACTAAGTTTTTGGGTTTCGGAGACTAAAAGTGTGTCAAAGGTTAGGTTGGGGCGGTCAGCAAACTCGCTGCCAACACTTCCCGGATCTTCACAACTGCTAATAAAAAAAAGTATTAACAGAGGGATACAAAAGGTTAAAAAACCCTTATTTGCTTTATTCATTAATAAAATGTGGTTTTAAAATGGTTTAATCTATCTGTTTAGCTACTCAGCATCACATATGGTTCGATAGTATTCATCAAATTTGTCGGAAACGTCTTCGGGAGAGCCCTGAATTTTTTCAGGTTTAATCCCTAATTCTTTAAATACATCATCAAACTCATCTTTCAGATAATTTCCTGTTACAACATGGTCGCTATATTTCAGACCCAGTTTAAGTAAGTCAACTTTGCCTTCTTCAGTCAGGTTATCGATATCGGTATCTGCGGGAAGGCCGAGAAGCTCAAGTACACGTGCTGAATCGGAATCACCTTCATTAATAGGGTGGTGAAGGTTATAAACGATCTTGGTATTTTTGAAAATCTTCTCGTCTTTATACAGCGTTTTAACCAAGAGCGGTGTTAATCCTGCAGGCCAGTCATGGCAGTGGATTATGTCAGGCTCCCAGCCGAGCTTAATAACTGTTTCGAGTACACCTTTATTGTAGAAAGCCAGCCTCTCGTCATTATCTTCGTAAAATTCTTCCGAATTGGGCTTTCTGAATAAACCTTTTCTCTTGAAGTAAGTGTCATTATCCAGGAAATAAACTTGGAGCTTAGCATTGGGAATACTAGCCACTTTAATTTTCATGGTTTCAACTTTATCTCCCACTTCTACCTCAATTCCGGATAGCCGTATCACCTCATGAAGCCGGTTTCTACGGTCATTAATGGTTCCGTACTTAGGAAGTAAAATTCGTATTTCATATCCTTTGTCTTGTAATGAGGCAGGCAAAAACCGCAGTAGATCAGCGGTATAAGTCATGCGTGCAAATGGGGAAATTTCTGCTGCTACGTAAAGAATTTTCATAAGTAGTACTCTCGGTAATTATTCTTTGTTTGAAATTGATGTATTATCCTTCATAACCTTATTGAAATCTTCATCGTCATCAAGCGAATAGAAATCTAAAAGGGTATCGCTGCGCAAGCCTAAGCGAAGGGTTTCTACAGATATAACATCGGCGGGTTGAATATTTCC
>Ga0136557_1001024_pt1 | contig 19187 bp, 16 predicted proteins | sample AntRauTorckE6832_FD_104796 | JGI IMG/M metagenome (GOLD analysis project Ga0136557, IMG submission 104796) | Saline lake microbial communities from Rauer Islands, Antarctica - Metagenome Torckler E6 #832 | ecosystem: Environmental > Aquatic > Non-marine Saline and Alkaline > Saline | place...
ACGCTCTTCAACGATGGCAAGAGGACCTCGTTTGTATCTTTGTTTTATAATCGTAACTATTTATGGGGGAAGCGACGTAATGTAACTACCACCGGTATTTGTAACTGCTTGCAGGGTGCCGGAGATTCTCGCGATCAGACTGGTGAAGCGTATTGGTGATACGCAAGCCAGGCTGATCGCGGGGAGCCCTGGTGCCCTGTGAGCAGTTACCTATAATCTTATAACGCTACTGTTACGCTTTGGAGCATAGGCCAACCACGCCGGTCAATTTTTTAAGCTAAAAAGCCTGCAATGCTCGCCGGATGAATTCAAAACGACCCGCCATGGAATCTGTTTTGATTTAAACCGGAAGCCCCTGCAGCCATATGGTCTGTTGGGATCATGGGTTATATAAAAAAAACGGCACTTATAACAGTTGGGCGCTGTGGACTTCATCGATAGTAGAGGTCTATCTCAACAAATTTTTCCGGGAACATAACTACTTATGGGAAAAGCGACGTAATGCAACTCCCACCCCGATATTTGTAACTACTTGCAGGGTGTCGGAGATTCTCGTAAGGGCACGGGGAGCCGTGCCCTACTGATCGCGGGGAGCCCTGATGCCCTGTGAGCAGTTACCTTTCCATTCAACAAGTGCGAGCATTATACCTGAAGAGGAAGGTACTTCGACGAAACAAATATTTCAATCATGATCGGGAACAGCAAGACTCTCAATTCTCTTCCACAACCGCACGCAACAGGAGCAACGCCACACAGCCCGCCACAAATATGCCACCTCCGGCCACGGCAATACCTGTGCCGATTGACGTAATATCACCAATAACCCCGATAAACAAGGGGATCAATCCACCGCCGGCCATAAAAGCCAAAGGTATACAGAAGGGCACCGCCGCACTGGATTGTCCTTCAACGGTAAACGAAGACAGGACAGCCAATCCGGATGGAAAAAAACAGACGGCAACCATGGCCTGTAAGGTGATGAATACAATCAAGGTTTTACCGCTGCTGAGTCCTATACAAACAGTCAGCACACCAACGCATAATAAAACCGTCGTCATAACCACACTATTGCCGAACCTGTCCCCCAGCCATCCACCGAGAAACGGAGTAAACAGGGAAATACCACGAGTCGCTGCAACGATGTAGTTGGCCGTCTGTGCCGACATACCGTGATTACTGACCAGGAACAACGGCAGCATGGCAAACATACCCAAGGTGGAACAAATAGCAAAGGAAAACAGAAAAACCAACAGCCAGAAACGATAATTCCCTAGAAGCAAACGCAAAAGACGGCGACTGGGGCTGACTCCCCGGCTCTTTAAAGGGTATCCGGAAAATCGGTACAGTATACCAGTCAGCCCCAACAATGCACCCACCATAAACAAACAGCCCCGCCAGGACAAAAAGGCTGAGGATGCCTGCCATACAAGAGGCGCCATGATAAAGCCAAGATTGGGCGCCAGTTCATGGATGGCTATGCCACGGGCGAGAAAACGTGTGGGAACACTTGCAAATATGGTCCGCAATCCCGAGGGAAGATATACCCCCGCCATAAGTCCGAGAACAAATACAGTCAGACACAGGGAAACAAAGGAGGTCGACAGGGGGACAAGAAGAAGAACGCCCCCCGTTCCACAGGAGGACAGGAAAATGGTGTTGGCATGGTTGATCCTGGCCGAGACAAACCCCGACATGCTCACAGAAAGCATATACCCCATGGTTATAAAGAAGAAGAGCGAGCTGGACTGGCTGTTGTTGAGCTGGAACTCCTCTTTAATCAGAGGTAACAGTGGAGAAAAAAGCACACGGGAGAGGAAATTGAGAAAAAAGAGGAAGGCCAGAAAGAAGATTCCACGAGCGGCTCTGCCGAGACCGTTCTGCATATTCCCGGCAACATTGCACGAATCTTCCATAACCGCTTCATTTCCTGCTAAATTTTTTCGGATAATCGAAAAAACTCATTGTGCCGCATGGTGCTTCGAGCTCATTCCAACGTTCAATGGAACAGTCAATGGCGACTATGCCGGAGGTTGGAATATTGGCCAGAGGTTCCCCGCAAAGCCATTCGGCCAGCTCGGTAATACCGTGATTATGGCCGACAAAGAGAACGGTGTCGTAACTATCGTCGACACGTTGCAGGACTTTAATGATCCCGCCCGCGGTAAAACAGTAGGCAGCATTGTCATAGCGTATTGCCTCGGTATCGTACCCTATGGCCCGAGCCATAAAGAGTGCCGTCTTTCGCGCCCTTTTGGCCGGGCTGGCAACAATACTATCCACGACAAGCGCCTTCCCCTTCAAGCGTTGCGCCAGCTTTTCCGCCATAAAGGGGCCATCTCGTTTACCGCGTGTATTCAGCCCCCGGTCAAAATCCGATGCGGCCGCATCGCTCCAGCTCGACTTTGCATGTCTGATGAGCAGTAATCGCTTCATCGCTGCTGTCCCCGGTGCTCTATCTTTTTCATACTTACCCCACTACCCCGAGTCTTGCCTGCTCAATCAATCGCCGCGTAGAATTTCTTTATATTGTTCGCCGCGCCGAAATCCACAAAAACCTGCTCAAATTCCTGCCGCAAAGCAGCGTGCTCACCGCTCAAATGCGTAATGAGACCACCGATGGCAGCGGCGATATTCAGCGAGCGCGTGCTTTTCCCGGAAAGCGTATCGCGGTGACGGGCCAACATCTCCAGCTGCACGGCAATATCATTGAACTCTCCGAGATTATTCTGGAGTTTTTTGAGCTGCTTGAGGAAATATTCAATATCATCGCCATCAAACAACGAACGAAAGAACTCGAGCAGGTAACGAAGTTTTTTACCGTCTATTCGCAGTCTGTGCAGCTGTTCATCAGGCGTTGTACTGTCTATAGCACTGCCTTTCTCAATTATTTTCTTGAATCTCTTTTGGATTCTCTTGACGGCCACCGGGCGACACAGCCGCTCTGCCGCCACCCATTGCTCTCCTTCACCATTACTCCCAATAAACTCCTTCCAGCCGGCCATCAAATCGACATATCGCTGTGAACGCAACCCTTCACACATCTCCTCTAAACGCGTACGCCGCGCCGCCGCAAGATCGGCAAAAAAGGCTTCCAGCCCATCATGGAGCTGCTCGGGCACCATGGCTTTGTTTTTCTGACGGCTCAGTAAATAAACATCGAGATCTCGAACCGGCCCGGTTATCAGCCCCAGCCATTTAAACTCCTGCTGGAAAAAAAGTGTCTGCTCCGTGGGAAGATATTTTTTGAGCTGGCTGAGCAGCGATCGGGTGCGTCGCACCGCTACCCGAAAATCATGCAAAAACTCAGAATCAATATCGTCCAGGACACCGGCGTAGTTGTGCTCCATACTTTCCACCAACTGACAGCAGATCTGGCAAAATGCCTGGTGGACAGTACAATCCCGATCAAGATGAACATCAAATTTTGATGAATAATCAATCATTTTCTCACAACCATCAACTTCTATAATCGGCGTTTATCTTGACATAGTCCATGGAAAAATCGCAGGTATACACCTCCTCACAGTCACTCCCTTTTTTCATATCCACAGTGACGCAAATCTGTTTTTTCTTCAGAACATTTTCCGCTTTCTTTTCAGCCTCCTTGCCCACTGCCAGGCCATTTTTGACAATCTGCACGTCATCAAAATAGATATCCACCACCTCAGGGCTGAATTTCACCCCGGCCCGCCCCATGGCAGCAAAAATTCTGCCCCAGTTGGCGTCCTCGCCAAAAAAAGCGGTCTTCACCAGGTTGGAGTTGGCAATGGTTCGTCCCACCTGGAGCGCCTCTTCCTTCTCCCCGGCACCGCTCACCCGGATAGTTATGGTTTTGGTTGCCCCTTCACCATCGCCCACAATCATCAGGGCCAGCTCTTTTAATAAATCCTCGAGACAGTTGGCAAATGCGGTATACTCTTCACTGTCAAATTCTTCAATCCAAGTGTTCTCGGCCCTGCCATTGGCCATGATAAGCACCATGTCGTTGGTGGAGGTGTCACCATCGACGGTGATCCGATTAAAGGTCCTATCCACACCGCTTTTCAGCGCCTCATTGAGTTCGACAAAGCCTATCCGGGCATCGGTAAGAACAAAGGCGAGCATGGTTGCCATATTGGGCATGATCATTCCAGAGCCCTTTGCCATGGCCATGAACTTGACCTCTTTTTCACCTATTTGGACAGTTCGCCAAACACTCTTTTTATGCGTATCCGTGGTAAGGATGGCCTCGGCGACATCGTCAAAATTGTCCGGTGAAAGCTTTTCTATCAACTGCGGCATGGCTTCTTCAAACACCTTGGGGTCAAGCTGCTCGCCAATGACGCCAGTGGAAGACAGTTGTACCATTTCTTCGTCGATTCCCAGTTTTTCCGCAACCATCCTGCTTATCGCCCGGCATGCTGTCATGCCCTGTTCACCCGTGCAGGCATTGGCACAGCCGCTGTTGACCAGAATGGCCTGTGACCTTCCATGGTTCAACCGCTTTTTATCAAGCACAAGCGGTGCTGCTATCACCTGGTTTCTGGTGAAAACACCGGCGGTTACAACCGGCTCATCAGCATAAATCAGACCAAGATCGAGCCGGTCCGCATATTTGATTCCTGCAGCCACCGCCGAGGTGGAAAATCCATCTATCTTCATAATATCCTGTTCGTAATTACTTATGGGGGAAGTGACGTAATATAACTCCCCCCGGTATTTGTAACTGCTTGCAGGGTGCCGGAGATTCGGACCTACGCTTACCTTCGCGATCAGACTGGTGAAGCGTATTGGTCATACGTAAGCCACGCTGATCGCGGGGAGCCCTGGTGCCCTGTGAGCAGTTACTCCTGTTTGATGTAATGGGTTAAGGGAAACATTGATATTCAAATGCTGATTACCAACAAACTGAACTCTAAGTCCTTGGGCAAGGACATCACCTGTTGTTTTCAAGGGTATCTGCAGCCCGGAAGGCTGCAGCTAAGCCCCCAGAGACGGGTTTATGGCGTCCCTTGAAAACAACAGGTGATGTCCTGGGTCGATTAGCTGAGCGTTGTTGGTAATCCTATATTCAAATTGCTACAAGCGTACCATTTTTTCCCTGTAATTTTCCAGCAATAAATAAATGTCCCGAAGAAATTTCATGTGAGGTCCTGGGTCGGTGAGTTGCGCTTTGTGGAACTCACCGAAATAATTTGCCATGAGTATAAAAACACACTATCATGGTGGTACACTCAACGCCAACGGTTGCTCACAACTATTCAATCAAACTCGCCTTTTTTGTAAAACATGGATCCACAAAGCCAACATTGGAGCTATCATGTTATCCCGACGGTTATTCTTATTGCGGATTTTACCATCCGCATTGGCTTTTCCACCCGTGCCGTCCTGAAAAAGCGACCCTACGGGGTCACCATCGCCTGGCTTATTGTTATCCTCCTTATCCCATTCGTCGGCGCCGTGATCTATATCCTCTTCGGGGAAAACAGAATTCCGGAAAAACGGGCTGAGCTGGCCCAGAAGTCGCTGAAGCATTACCAGTCCTGGCTTGAATCCCTGCACGACCGCGCACCCGTCGACTGGAGCACCATTGATCCCGAATGCCGCCCCCTGAATCGCCAGGCCAGCAAGCTCATTGGCATTCCCGCCATGGCCGGCAATAACCTGGAGCTCATTACCTCGCCGGAAGCGATCATGCAGTCTATTCTCGCCGATATCGAGCAGGCACAGTCGACATGCCATTTACAATTTTATATATGGCAGGATGGCGGTTTGGCTGACGAAATCGTCAATGCCCTTATCCGCGCCGCACGCCGGGGGGTGACCTGCAGGGTTCTCCTTGACTCCATCGGCAGCAGGGAGTTCCTCAAAGGCGAAAGCGCTTCCCTGTTGCGCACATCCGGGGTAAAAGTGCTGGAATCGCTGCCGGCCGGTCTCATAAAGGCCTTTTTTGCCAGAATCGACATTCGCAACCACAGAAAGCTTGTTGTCATAGATGGCACTATTGCCTACACCGGCAGCCAGAATATGGTGGATCCCCAGTTCTTCAAACAAGATGAAGGTGTCGGTCAGTGGGTTGATATGATGGTTCGGATCCGCGGACCGGTCGTGGAGAGTCTTGCCGGAACGTTCATCAATGACTGGTTTCTGGAAACGGATACCGACCAGGTACGTATCCGCTCCCTCAGCGAGGATATCGCCTCTGTCCGTCAACTCGCCGATATTTACCCTGGTGCAACGGCGGGAGATGCCGCTGTACAGCTGGTACCCTCGGGGCCGGGACTGGTGCCGGATGCCATCCATAAACTGCTGCTCACCACCATCTATGCCGCTCGCAGCGAGTTGATATTGACAACACCCTATTTCGTCCCCGACGACCTCTTGCTCACTGCCCTGAAATCAGCAGCTGAACAGGGTGTCGATGTCCGCATTATTCTTCCGCAGAAAAACGATTCCAAGCTTATCCAGTTTGCCAGCCAGGCACATTTTGAAGATCTTCTCAAATCCGGGGTCAACATTTTTCTTTTCAGCGACGGGTTGCTCCATTCCAAAACCATCACCGTGGACGGCAACTTCTCTCTTTTCGGTTCCGTCAACCTGGATATGCGCAGTTTCTGGCTCAACTTCGAAGCCACGCTGTTCATCTACAACCGCGCCTTCACCGCCGGACTGCGTCAACAGCAAAAACTCTATGAACAGGAATCCAGACATCTGGCACTCAGTGATCTGAGCGCCCGACCACTCATCCAGAAATTCAAAGAAAACGTCGCACTCCTCATAGGACCGCTGTTATAAATAAAGGGTACCTTGAAAAACAATATGAGAATATCCCTGGGCCGATAAGCAGAGCTTTGTGAGTAATCAACAAGAAAATTGCAGTCTTGCACAGGAGCTGATATAATCGTGTTATGACTCAACCAACCAGATTAATCCACCATGGATCTCAAACCGGAGCCGGAAATTTCTTGCTCCACCTTGCCCCCGTCCCCTAAGGACATACCCTGCTTGAGAGGGAGAACGCCATGGCAGCAGAGAGTAGGTCTAAGAACAAGAAGCAGAAAGTCAGGCTCCTGGAAAAAACAGCACTGAAGAACATGGCCAGAAAAGAAGGCAAGGAGAAGACGGCGGTCTGGGTGAAGAACTGGCATCTCCGCTACGAGGCGGAATTAAAAAAGCTGCAGATCGAACTGATGAAAATGCAGACCCATATGAAAAACAGCGGTAATCGGATCGTCGCCATTTTTGAAGGAAGAGATGCCGCCGGCAAGGGAGGGACCATCAAGCGTATTATCGAGCACCTCAACCCTCGCCACGCAAGAGTCGTCGCGCTCACCAAGCCCAACGAAACGCAAAGCACCCAATGGTATTTCCAGCGCTATATCGCCTATCTGCCGGCCGCCGGTGAGATCGTCTTTTTCGACCGCAGCTGGTACAATCGCGCCATGGTCGAACCTGTCATGGGCTTTTGCTCGGATGAACAGAACAAACGCTTTCTCAAGGATGTCCCCATGCTCGAGGAGCTGCTGGTCAAGGATGGTATCAAGCTGTTCAAGTTCTACTTTTCCGTCTCCAAGGAGGAACAGCTCCGCCGTTTTGAATCGAGGAAAACGGACCCCCTGAAACACTTCAAGCTCTCCCCTGTGGACAATCTGGCGCAAGAATACTGGGACCAGTACTCCATCAGAAAATTCCAGATGCTTTCCGAAACCAACAGAACGGTGGCCCCCTGGACCATCGTCCGGTCTGACAACAAGAAACTTGCCCGGCTCAACTGCATGAAACATCTGCTCAGCAGTATCGAATATGCCGAAAAACTCCCCGCCAAAGAACTTGAGCCGGATCCGGAACTCATCGTCTCCGGCATCGATGAGCTCAAACATATGGAGGAGAATCTTATGCAGCCCTCCAATCTGTATGGCTAGGAGGCCATCACATCGGCCGGCCGTGACATTTTTTGTATTTCTTGCCGGAGCCGCAGGGACAGGGATCATTACGTCCCACCTTCTCCCCCTCACGCTTGACGGTCTGAGAAGTGTCTTTGCTTTCTTCGCCGGCGGCACCCTTGTTGAGCTGCACCTGTCGTTCCTGCTTCCTGCGACGCTCTTCCTCAAATTTTTCGACATCGTCTTTCTGGACGACACGCACACGCATCAAGGTTGAAATTGTCTGGATCTTGACCGTTTCAATCATGCTATGAAACAGCTTAAACCCTTCCTTTTTGTACTCATCCAGGGGATTTTTCTGGCCATAGCCGCGCAGGCCGATGCCTTCTTTGAGGTGGTCCATGGAGAGCAGGTGGTCCTTCCAGTGATTATCAACCATCTGCAGCAGAACAACCCGTTCGAGATGGCGCTGGGCCTCCTCACCGTTATTGGCAATCTGTGAAGCATAGGCTTTATCGACAAGCTGCTCGATCTTTTCGCGAAATGACGCTTCATCGAGGTCCTTTTTGTCTTCCTCGGACCAGTTGGGCTGGATATGAAAGTATTCAATCATGCGTTCTTCAAAGCCTTCCCAGCTCCAGTCTTCCGATGACACCTTATCCTGGGAAAACTCATCGACGATATCATCGATGAGATCATTGCGCATATCCTTGAGGACACCGCTGACATCTTCGCTGCCAAGCACCTCACGGCGCTGCTGGTAGATGACCTCGCGCTGCTTATTCATGACATCGTCGTATTCAAGCAGATGTTTACGGATATCGAAGTTGTGCCCTTCCACCTTCTTCTGCGCATTTTCAATGGCCTTGGAAATCATGGAGTGCTCGATGGGCTCGTTTTCCTCCATGCCCAGCTTGTTCATAATACCTGATATGCGGTCTGAGCCGAAAATGCGCAACAGATCGTCTTCAAGGGAGAGGAAAAATCGTGAGGAACCGGGATCGCCCTGTCGGCCTGATCGGCCGCGGAGCTGGTTGTCGATTCGTCGTGATTCATGGCGCGAGGTTCCCAGTATATGCAAACCTCCGACATCGACGACACCTTCGCCGAGCTTGATATCGGTGCCGCGACCGGCCATATTGGTGGCGATTGTTACCTTGCTCTTCTGCCCGGCCATGGCAATAATTTCAGCTTCCCGTTCATGGTGCTTGGCATTGAGCACCTCATGCGGGATTCCCTTCTTTTTCAGCATATTGGCAATTTTTTCCGAGACGTCGATGGATATGGTACCGACGAGAACCGGCTGCCCTGCTTTATGCTTTTCCGTTATTTCATTGATAATAGCGGTATATTTGGCATCAATGTTCTTATAGATAACATCGGCATAGTCGATCCTGATCATCGGCATGTTTGTGGGCATGATAACCACATCGAGATCATAGATCTTTTTAAACTCCGGTGCCTCGGTATCGGCAGTACCGGTCATACCGGCCAGCTTGTCATACATCCTGAAATAATTCTGGAAGGTAATGGAGGCATATGTCTGATTTTCCCGCTCAACGGTGACCTTTTCCTTGGCCTCGAGGGCCTGATGGAGCCCATCGCTGTACCGCCGTCCCTCCATGGTCCGCCCGGTGAATTCGTCGACGATCACAACCTGACCATCCTTGACGATGTAGTCGACATCCTTCTGAAAAACAACATGGGCCTTGAGCCCCTGGTTAAGATGATGGAGTTGCTCTATGGAACCCGGGTCGTAGAGATTGTCGACATCAAGGAGTTTCTCACCCAGAGCTACGCCTTCTTCGGTCAGAGCAACCTGGCGCGCCTTTTCATCGAGGGTGTAATGCTCATCCTTTTTAAAATGCTTAATTATCTTGTCCACCACATTATACATCTCCGTCGAGACGTCGGCGGGACCGGAAATAATAAGCGGTGTTCGCGCCTCATCGATTAGGATGGAGTCCACCTCGTCAACGATGGCAAAATTGAAATCGCGCTGGCAGAACTCACTCATCTCAAACTTCATATTATCACGCAAATAATCAAAGCCAAACTCGTTGTTGGTACCATAGGTCACATCGGCAAGATACGCCTGACGCCGTTCGGCATCCTCCATTCCGTGAACTATCTTGCCGACCTCGAGACCGAGAAAATTATAGACATGGCCCATCCAGTCGGCATCTCGAGCCGCGAGATAATCGTTGACGGTGACAATATGCACACCCTTACCGCTCATGGCATTGAGGTAGACCGCCAGGGTTGAGGTGAGCGTCTTGCCCTCACCTGTCTTCATTTCCGCGATCCTGCCCTGGTGCAGAATAATACCGCCAATCAGCTGAACATCGAAGTGACGCTCATTCAGTACTCGCCAGGCCGCCTCCCTCATGGTGGCAAAAGCTTCAGGCAGCAGATCATCCAGCGACTCTCCGTTGGCATAGCGCTCCTTGAACTCGACCGTCCTGGCAGCCAAAGCGGCATCATCGAGCTCCTTCACCGAATCCTCGAGATCGTTGATCGTATCAACAATGGGCTGCAGTCTTTTCAATTCCCGCTCATTTTTACTGCCAAACATCTTTGTCAGAACTTTTCCAATCATATCAGTTTTTTTATATTAATTTCTTGAAATTATCGATCAACCGGAAGCTATTGATCACTGGAAGCAAAGAGTGCTCGCCTCTTATCAATGATGGCTCAGCTCTTCCGCCGCTCATACATCAACGCTTCCTCGTCACAGTCTGGAAACATATGGCAATGGATACAATCACTCCAGATTTTATGCGGCAATTCACGTTTGTCTATGTCATGGAAACCCTGCTTATGAAAAAACGCCGGCTGGTAGGTCAAGGTAAACACCTTTGCAATTCCAAGCATATCGGCCTCCACCAGGCATTGCTGGACCAGCCCCGCACCGATTCGCCGGCCGCGGCTTTCCTCCCGAACGGCAAGTGATCTGATTTCAGCGAGATCTTCCCAGGTTATATGCAGTGCGCATACCCCTACAATGGAGTTGTCCCGATCGACATGAACGATAAAATCACGCAGGCGATCATAGAGTGAACTCAGTGAACAGGGCAGCAGAAGCCTCTGTCCGGCATAATAGTTGATGAGTGAATGGATGTCTTTAACATCATCCATTCGTGCATATCGTATCATATTCATTATTCAAAAAATTGCTCCGGCACAGGAAGTTTTTTTCACTCAGCTGGCCATACACATGCCAGGCGGTTCGCGGAGAGCCCTGGTGCCCTGTGAGCAGTTACGTCTATACATCGTTTATACGTGATCAGGGCCGGTGTTTTTTTTGTTCAGAGAGATCGACTATCTGCCGGCTCCCATCATTGCCGGCGACGGGATCGACGAAGGATGGGGTCAGCAACGATTGACCGGTCCACACACCGAGGAGAAACATCCATAAAAAAATACAGAAACAGACCACCCCAATGCCGCAGATTGACTTGCGGGTGAGCTCAAACTTGTATTTTTTTATCTGCTTTTTCTTTGTCGCGGCCATATCTTCAGTGCTTCAATCAGCACCACACTCACTGTAGGCCACCTTGAAAAATGAGATTTTTTCAAGGTAGCCTGTAGGATGCCATCCGCCCCACCCTGCCGGCTACATCTTCTCCGGTGCGGACAGTCCCACGTATTGCAGGCCATTGGCAAACACAATACGCAACGCTGAAATAAGAACGAGCCTGGCCTGCGAAAGGGCAATATCGTCTGAAACTACTTTATGTTTGTTATAATAGCTATGAAATTGTCCTGCAAGTTCAATCAGGTAGAAAATCACCCTGTGCGGCGCCAGATCGAGTGCCGCATTTTCAATCATACAGGGAAACGCGGCCATACTCTTGAGCAGCACCAGATCTTCCGGCTCCTGCAACAGGGTGCGGTCAATTTCGGCAAAAGGCACCAGGCTGATTCCCTTGTCAAGGGCCTGTTTCATAATGGAACAAAGCCTGGCATGGCCATACTGGACATAGTAGACCGGATTCTCCTGACTCTCCTGCGTGGCAAGACCCAGATCGAACTCCAGCTGGCTGTCCGCCTTGCGCATCATGAAAAAAAACCTGGCAACATCGACACCGACCATATCAAGCAGCTCATCAACGGTGACAAAGGTTGCCTTTCTCGTCGACATTTTGACCTGTTTACCTTCCCGGGTCAAAGTCACAAACTGGTGCAGCAGCACCTGCACCTTGGATTCATCATAGCCCAAGGCCGTAACACCTGCGAGCACATCGGGCACGGTGGCGATATGATCGGCCCCGAAGATATCAATGAGCCAGTCAAAACCGCGCCTGAACTTTTCCCTGTGGTAGGCGATATCCGGTAGCCTGTAGGTCGGTTCACCACTACTTTTAATGATAACCCGATCCTTTTCATGGCCGAATTCCGTGGTCTTAAACCAGGTAGCATCATCCTGTTCGTAGACCAGCCCTTTTTCCCTGAGCTCGGCGACCACCGAATCGATAAGACCGTCACGGTAAAGAGATTGCTCGTTGTAATAATTGTCGAAAACTATCCCCATGCGCTTCAGCGTGGTGGAAATATCTTCAAAAATAACCTGCTCCGCCTTGTCCTTGAAGGGGGTAACATCTTCATGGTTTTTGAGCTCGTCACCCTTCTCAGCTACGAGGGCAGCTGCAATATCGCGTATATACTCCCCCTGATAACCGTCTTCGGGAAAGATTGACTCCAGGCCAAGCTCTTCAAGATATCGCGCCCTGGTCGATTCGCCAAGCACACGCATCTGCCGCCCGGCATCGTTATAATAATATTCACGGTAGACCGAATGGCCGGTTTTGTCCAGGAGCCTGGCAACGGCATCTCCTAGAATAGCCTGCCGCCCATGCCCGATGCTTAAAGGACCGGTGGGATTGGCACTGACAAATTCCACCAAAACCCGTGTACCCTCGCCAATGCGAGAGGTGCCGAAATCAGTACCTTTATCCATGACTGTGCCGATAACCTCATGCCATATCTGTTCCTTGACATAAATATTGACAAAACCCGGACCAGCTATTTCCACACGTGCGACATAGAATTGGTCTTCTTCCAAATACGCCTGAATCTGCGCTGCAAGCTCACGGGGATTGCGTTTTTCCACACCCGCCAGAACCATGGCCATATTGGTGGAGAAATCCCCCTGCCCCTCACGTTTCGGTACTTCCAGCGTATATTTGCCGACCCCGGCAGCACTCCATTTTCCATCGGCAACGCCGCGGGAAAAACAGCCATCGAGGAGCTCTTTAAGTTGTGATCGAATCATTTTTTATAGTATTACGTCTATTTTTTATGCTGTTGAGCTTGCCTGATACTTCCTGTCATTATTATTTCCTAGCATACAGAGCACCTCATAGCTGATGGTGTCTATATGCGCCGCAATCTCATCAGCAGTGATGCACTCTCGTCCCTGCCTGCCGAGGGTAACAGCCTCATCACCCGTGGCAACACCCTCAATATCGGTAACATCAACCATGCAGAGATTCATGCAGACCCTGCCCCTGATGGGGGCTCGCCGACCGCGTATGAGCACTTCACCACGGTTGGACAGCAGACGGGAAAAGCCGTCTTCATATCCCACCGGCAGCACTGCCAGTCTGGTCTTCCGCGTGGTCACAAAGGTGTGGCCATAGCTCACCCCGGCGCCTGCGGGAACATCCTTTACCGCAACAACACGGGTGGAAAAACTCATAACCGGGTGTAGTCCATCTTCCACCACACCCTCTCTGCCTTCCGGATAGTAGCCATACAGCGATATGCCGCAACGTACCATATCACATCTGCCAGGGGGGAAATAAAGAGTTCCTCCGGAATTGGCTATATGGTGCACGGGATTGGAGAGCGACGAGGCGTGTTTCTGAAATTTTTTGAATTTTTCGTAGCATTGCCGGGTTGATTTTGAATCGCGATCATCGGCGCAGGGGAAATGGCTTGCCATGCCGCCCACAACAACGCGGGGAAGATCATCAATTACCTTCAGTAAACCGTCAATCTCATCCAGCCGGACACCAAGCCGGTCCATACCGGTATCAACCTTGACATGGACACAAATATCTTTGCCGGCCTGCTGTGCCGCACGTGACAGCGCCTTGACCCCCTCCACATCATACACTACGGGAGTAATATCAAATTCAGCAAAAGCGCCGGCGTCGGCGGGATCAAAACCTACCATAGAGAAAATCGCACCGCCAGTTCCTCCCTGCCGAAGCTTCACCGCCTCGGGCAATTCCGCCACACCAAAATGGGTACAGCCGGCTTTCTCCAACGCTTCCGAGCATTCCAGCATGCCGTGGCCGTAGCCGTCGGCCTTTACCATGGCAAGAAAAATCGCGCTCCCGGCAGTGTCGCGCAAAAAACGATAGTTATGACACAGCTCATCAAGATCGATGGTTACCGCGTTAAAGGAAGCCGGATGTTTCATCCATTTTCTCCATACTCAGCCCTGTGTTTTCTTCTCCAGGCGCGCCAGCCCAGTCTACTCGAGAAGATAAGCGCCCAGCCGATAGCAACATACAAAAAGCCGATCAGCACGGGTGATAACGAAAGATTGCGCAATACATAGCCACACAGCATCATAAGCAGGACCAGGATCCAGGTCTGCACGGAATACACTCCACCGAGACAGTGGCCATCATCAAAATGCAGTATCCGGTCAATACTCTTTTTCGCTGATCTATCAAGCAAAAGTACCGACTTCAAAGAGCCAATGACAATCGCCGGCAGAATATACCACCCTTTTTCCTGATCGACAAGCCATAGACTGCCACGGCACAGAAGCCCACTGCCAACGATTGTCCATAGCAAAGCCGCCGACAACAAATGGGTTTTTTGTTTGGCGGCCGGCTTTAAATGTCGTAACGGACCTTGCACGACGTCTCCTTCCTTGGCCGGTCTTTCGTTTTAAACAGCCCCTTAAACGCGATAAGCCCATCTCCCTGAGGAGATGGGCTTATAAAGCATGATGCTTACCGATTATTTTTACATTTCGGTAACAGTGATTGCCTCGTCACTACAAACCTCAACACAGGTTTCACAACCCAGGCATTCTTCGACTTCAACAGGCTCGGACTTGCCGTCTTCCATCTCGAATACCTGAGCAGGGCATGCTGCTACACATTCTTCACAACCAGTACATTTTTCTTTATCTACGACTACTTCAAACATAATTACACCTCCAAAATAGAGTTTAAAAAAAGATATTACTCAAAAGCATGAAAACCTTTTTTCCAATTTCAAAACCAGACAAGTTGGTTAAAAGTCATAATGTATGGTGCCTTTTTACAGGCCACCAAATTACACACGTACTGATCTAATAATTAAGGCTCAAATTTTTGTCAAGAGAATTATTATACAGGTAATTCCGCCCCACACAACAGATCATCCGTCATCCGGTTTTTGCAGAAGCTTAGGGCCGAAAACGTTAATAATCTTTCCCAAATAAAAAATTCTGCTGGCATATATCATCCTTCCTTATTTGATTGCAACTACTACTTATGGGGGAAGCGACGTAATGTAACTCCCCCCGGTATTTGTAACTGCTTGCAGGGTGCCGGAGATTTTCGCGATCAGACTGGTGAAGCGGTCATAAGTAAGCCAGGCTGATCGCGGGAAGATCTGGTGCCCTGTGAGCAGTTACATTTCATTAGCGATTGCCAAACCACGTGACAGTGACTATCCTGAACGCCATATTAATACAGTACCAATCTAAAACGTAACTACTTGGACGATCATATGGCAAAGAAAACACAAACGAGCAAAAAGCAACTGATAGCGGAGAAGAAAGAACTGGCAATGATCGAAGGCATCCTGGAAGGCAGCCCCGATGCAATAGGTGTGGTGGTGGTCCGCCTCGACTGTGGCTGCCGTAAAATGGCAGCAGTGGGCAACGACGGCGAACCCGCCTCGAAGGTTATCATCTATCGCGACGGAGCCGAATCAATATGTGAAAACTGCAAAAATGACGGCGGCGCCTTCATGCGAGTTATGGAATCCTTCATCCACTGGGTCGACTCGGAACTGGAGGAACAGCAGAAAGAAAGCATTACTGCCAAAGTATTGGGTACGCAGCAGCATTAAAGCTGCTTTCACCAGGAACGCTGCGGGGGCGGGATTTCCCCCTGCAGCGTTTCTTTACGTCTCTTGCAGCTGCACCTTACGCTGCCGGCAAAACCCTATAAAACCGGCTGCCCACTCCGGCGTGCCACAGGCGTGAACATGGGTATACAGAGCAAGGACATTGTTATAACACAAACCGTCCCGGCCGCCCATGAACCCCTTGCCCCGCGTCATACCAAAGACTAGATCCTCTTCTCGCCCCTGCCATTCAAGAACCGTTGAATATCTGAATTCATGCCCCTTTATCTGTGTAGCTCTTGCGTAATAAGGATTTTCCAACTCCACCTCAAAGATGGAATAACCATGGGCCTGGGGCTTTTTCGACATACCAAATCGAACCGGGAAGACACCGGCAAGTTCATGTTCCCTGCCGTCAATAACGATTGATTGCCCCAGATAGATCAGCCCCCCGCATTCGGCATATATGGGCAACCCCTTTTTAGCAGCCTCCAGCACCGAGTAGCGAAAACTGCTGTTGGCAGCCAATTCCCCGGCACTTGTCTCCGGGAAGCCTCCGCCGATATACAGCCCATCCAGGCAGGGCAGCTTTTCATCCTTCAAAGCATTGACACTGATAAGTTCGGCCCCCTCCCTTTGCAATGCTTCGAGGTTTTCAGCATAGTAAAACTGAAAGGCGGCATCCTGTATCACACCAATCCGTAATCGCTCATCGCCGGTACCAGATGTCTTTTTGCGTGCCCTGGATGGTACTGTTCTCTCGTCGCCGGCCATATTCGCTTCGCCGCCATACAAGGCCGACAGTGGAGCCATATTTCTTTCTATGCCATTCACATCAACGGAATTTTCGAAAATGTCAGCAAGATAGGAAATTGCGCCATCACTGCCCAGATACTCCTGGTGGGGCAGCATACCGAGATGACGCATGGGGAAAATATCTCTTTTCATCCGCGGAATGACACCAAGAACCGGGACACCGGTCACCTCTGTAACAGCCTCGGTGATTATCTTTTGCTGCCGCTTGGTGGCGACATGATTCAAAATCACCCCGCAAATCCTGACGCGACGATCCAGCACCTGGCAACCAAGCACCATGGCGGCAATGGTACGTGTTGTCTTGGTACAGTTAACCACCAGAACAACCGGTAGATCGAGCAGTACCGCAAGTTCGGCGGTGGAGTAACCGCCGCTGGCATTGACGCCGTCATACAATCCTCTGTTGCCCTCGACAACCACCATATCGGCACCACGACTGTGGCGGCAGAATGAGTGCCAAATAGCCTCCTCCGTCATCAAGTAGGGATCAAGATTATAACAGTCGCGTCCTGCCGCCAGTGCCATCCATCCGGCATCTATATAATCCGGCCCCTTTTTAAAAGGCACGACATTTACCCCCCTGCGGGCCAGATAGGCGGTCAGTCCCACGGAAGCCACGCTTTTGCCCGACCCGCCGGCAAGCCCGGCTATTACAATTCCTTTTATTTCCATACTCAATCTGTCATGCCTGTAGTTGTTATTCTGTAATCAGCGCCATATCTCTTCAGCTCATCTCACAATGCTGGATGTCATGGGTATTTGCCGGCCTGGGCGACTGCAGCTAAGCCCCCAGGGATGGGTTTATGGCGTCCCATGACAACAACATGTGAAGATTTCTGGATTGATCAGCTGCGCGTTCCGGGGAATCAGGAAATGAATTGAAGCTCTTCAATGCTCTTTTTTGCCCTGCAGTGCCCACACTTCATCATAGAGAGCATTGAGTCGCTCTTCCAGCTCCGCTCGGCAGATCTTCACCCCCCCAGCTTTCTTCTCTTCCGGCACCACATACGGCTCACCGTAAAACACATCTATGGCGCTGAAAGGTTTGGGCAGCACCAGCCTGTCCCAGGTATTAAAGGCAAAGTAGCGCGACACCGAATAGAGCACGGGAAGAACGATACCACCGGACTTGGCGGCAAGAAGTACGGGACCGGACTGCATAATCCTGGCCGGTCCCTGACTACCGTCACCTACCAGACCTGCATGTTTACCCAGACGCAGCTCCCGTATCAGCTTCCTGGCCGCTCTGGTTCCCCCGACATTGCGCGAACCCCGCACAACCGCAAAACCGAGACGTTCTATAACACGTGCCAGATATTCGCCATCCTTACTGGCACTTATCATCACCACCATGGAACGCCGCCACTTCACCGCGAAAAATCCAAGGGCACAGTAATGCCAGCATGTTCTGATTATGGGCCGACCACTGGCCTCAGCCTCATCGAGCCATTCAGTATTGTGGACGCGCACCCTGCATGTGGCAAACCACACCTTCAAAAACCAGGCTCCCAGCAGCGGGACAAGAAACAGCGCAATCTTCCTCCAAACTCCATTTTTCATCGCAGTTCAATCTCCAGATATCGCAATGATTTTATTTTGTCACGCAGCTCAGCCGCTTCTTCAAAAGCCAACTCTTTAGCGGCCCTGTCCATCTGCGCCTCGAGCTCTTTGATATGTGTATTCAGTTCGTCCACCGACTGAAATACCGGCTGCTCCTCGGCCGTCTGCAAACCGCCCTTGGCAGTATCTATGGCATAGCCGGAGTCACTGAGATATCGATGAATGGTATCCTTGACCTCCGATGTGATGGTACGGGGGACGATATTGTGGACCTGGTTATGCTCCTTCTGTATAGCCCGCCTTCGCTCTGTCTCCTCTATGGTCTGCTGCATCGACCGGGTCACCACATCACCATACATGATCACCAGACCATCGGCATTACGGGCCGCCCTGCCGCATGTCTGGATAAGCGAGCGAATGGAACGCAAAAAGCCCTCCTTATCGGCATCGAGTATGGCAACAAGGGAGACCTCCGGAATATCAAGCCCCTCACGAAGCAAATTAATGCCGATCAGTACGGAGTACTCGCCATTGCGCAGATCGCGTATAAGTTCAACCCGATCGAGCGTCTTGATGTCGGAATGAAGATAGCGTACCTTTACACCGATTTTCTCATAATACTCGGTCAGGTCCTCGGCCATCCGCTTGGTCAGCGTAGTCACCAGGACAGCCTCCCCCCTGGCCTCCCGCTCGCGAATTTCCCCTAAAAGATCGTCAACCTGGGAGGAAGCGGGACGAACCTCGATACGCGGGTCCATCAGCCCCGTGGGTCGAATGACCTGCTCGACAACTCTGCCGCCGGACTGGTCCAACTCGTAATCGGCGGGAGTGGCGGAAACATAGATAACCTGGTTGACCCGCTGCCGG
>Ga0136557_1001027_pt1 | contig 19154 bp, 12 predicted proteins | sample AntRauTorckE6832_FD_104796 | JGI IMG/M metagenome (GOLD analysis project Ga0136557, IMG submission 104796) | Saline lake microbial communities from Rauer Islands, Antarctica - Metagenome Torckler E6 #832 | ecosystem: Environmental > Aquatic > Non-marine Saline and Alkaline > Saline | place...
CCGGTGGGGTCCAGCAGTACGGCCCGGTAGCAGTCCTGTAAGCGCTCGTTCAGTGGGTGGGCGATGGCGTCTTCCCTTGTGAGCCAGAGTTTGGAGCCGAAATCGCCCTTTCCCGTGCCTGTGAATAACTTGTCGGCGATGTAGTGGTCGAAGGCGTGAAACCATTCATGGGCAATGCTGCCGGGGCCGGCGTTTTTAGCCAGGGCGAAGCTGCGGGTGGCGGGAGTATAGTGGGCACTCACACCGGGCCTGCCGCCGATGCCGTATTGCAGGGCCAGGTTGCCACGCAGCGAGATCAGAGTTTCGGTGCCGCCGAGGATGGTCATCAGGTCGCACAGGGCGTCGTAAAACAACGTGGCGCTGCGCTGTTTCTCCGGTTCGGTCACCCAGCGGCCGATTTCCACGGAGCGGAACTGGAACCGGCGGCGAACATCCAGGAATGTCACCGGGGCGCCGGCTCTGTGGTCCGGGCCCCGGCGGTAGAACTGTTTGGGCATGGCGTACCAATACAACGGAAACTGAGCGGTCTTTTTACCACAGGAAAGAACCCGCAACACCTCCGGCCTTTGATGGCCTCGCCCGAGGCGTGCACCAACCTGCCCGGGCAACTTTTTGCCGGATAACAGGAACTGTCTATAATGAATCGGTAACCGCCACCTACTTTTTCAGGGATACGGAATGTCCTTTGCCGGAGATCGTGATGATCTTTCGCCTACTACCGGGGGTTCTCTGCCTGCTCTTCCTCGGACAAGTCCCTCAGGCCCATTCCGCCACTTTCCGGGTTGGTCTTCTTCACGGTGACGCCGAAATATTTGATTACGAGCTTTCGGTGATCCGCCTGGCTCTTGCCAACGCCCCGGGCGAACACGAGCTGCAAGTGGTTCCCATGGCGGAAACGCCACAAAACCGGATTCTCGCCATCCTTCGGGATGATTCCGCTCCCATCAATATGTTCTTCAGCGGCTACAGCCAGGAAAGGGAGCAGCAACTGCTTCAGGTGGACATTCCGATGACACGAGGCCTGCTGGGGTTCCGGCTATTGGTTGCAAAATCCGGGCGTGTGGACGAACTCAACGGCATCAAAAACCTGGAAGACCTGCAGCAGCTGCGAATCGGAAGCGGTATTCACTGGCCTGAAAATCAGATGATGGCTCAGAGCGGGCTTACGCTGGATACCAGCGTTTATCGGAACCTGTGGCCCATGCTCCAGTACGAGCGCTTTGATGTTCTGCACCGGGGATTACAGGAGGTGTTTACCGAGCTGAAGAAGCCGGGGCGCGAGCAGCTGTTGGTACTGCCAGACGTTGCCCTGGCCATGCGCTATGACTACTTTCTGTATGTTGCCCGTGATCGGCGCGACCTTCACGACATAATGCTTAAAGGGCTGGAGAACGCTTATCGCAACGGCGCTTTTATCGAAAACTTTCGGTCGCACCCTCAGATCCGTACCGCTCTGGACCAGGGGCGTCTGTCGGAACGCAGGTTGATCTGGCTGGATACTCCGGAAAACAGCCTTCGCCAGATTCCTTCCGAATACTGGTACGACCCATCCGGTCGCCTCCCTGTTCGCTTATTTCCAACAACTCATTAGTGCTAATTCATATTTTTCAGATACTTGGGCGCTTCCTGAGACAACGCGAAAGAACTTTTCCGACACTTGTCGTATATCTCCGGCTTTCGGGGTGCATTCGCACCCTCTCCCACTGCCTTCAATGTAAGCGTCCGTTGATGGCTCAGTTTGCCTCGATTCCCGCGCCTTACGCAGGCATCTGGTTCACTGACTGGCCACTTTCTTCCATGTCGGTCAGGTTGCTGAGGGTGGTGTGGGCAATGCTTTCCAGCGCATTACGGGTGAAAAACGCCTGGTGGCCGGTTATCAGTACATTGGGGAAGGTTTGCAGGCGGGCGAATACGTCGTCCTGCAGGACCAGGTTGGAGAGGTCCTCGAAAAACAGGTCGCCCTCTTCTTCGTACACGTCGAGCCCCAGGTAGCCAATGTGGCCGGACTTCAGGCCCTCGATGATCGCACTGGTATCCACGATCGCCCCTCGACTGGTGTTGATCAGCATCACGCCGTCTTTCATTTTGGCCATGGCGTCGGCGTCAATCAGGTGGTGGGTGTCCGGGGTTAACGGGCAATGCAGGGTCACGATGTCGGACTGGGCCAGCAGCTCATCCAGGGTCACGTATTCCACGCCCAGTTCTTCGGCGGCGGGATTGGCGCTGGGCGCGTGGCCCAGCACCCGGCAGCCGAAGCCGCGCATAATACGGGCGACTTCCACGCCAATCTGGCCGGTGCCGATAATGCCGACGGTTCGGCCGTGCAGGTCAAAGCCCAGCAGTCCGTCCAGTGAGAAATTGCCGTCTCGTATGCGGTGGTAGGCGCGATGAATCTGGCGGTTCAGGGTCATGATCAGTGCCACGGTGTGTTCGGCCACGGCGTAGGGTGAATACGCGGGCACGCGCACCACCGCGATTCCGAGCCGTTGCGCGGCAGTGAGATCGACATTGTTGAACCCGGCGCACCGAAGGGCCACCACGCGGGTGCCGCCTTCGGCCAGTTGTTCCAGCACCGGCGCGCTTACTTCGTCATTAACGAACACGCACACGGCTTCGAAGCCTGCGGCCAGGGATACCGTCGCTGCGTTCAGGCGGGTTTCCAGAAAGGTCAACTGGTGCTGATGGGCTTCCTGGTTGGCCTGGCTGAGAAACTGTTCGTCGTAAGGTTTGGTGCTGAAAACAGCGACTTTCATGGCATCGGCCTCTGATATAGCAGGACTGTGAGTCATCAATAATCTCACCGCCAGCATATACCAAACCCCTCCACTACGAACATCACTCTGAATAACAGCGACGAGAACGCGATTCAGGTTGAAATATCAGTGATAACCATTAACATTCGCATAAATTCAAAAACCCCTGTAAAACTATGTTCTCCAAGACTCCTCGATTTTTACCTTTTTGCTTCGCCCTGGTCGCCACGTCTGCGTCTGCGGCCGAAACCGCTCACACGTTGAACGAACTGGTGGTGACGGCCTCGGGATCAGAACAGGCGCTTACTCAGGCTCCGGCATCCATCAGTGTGATCAACCGTTCTGACATCAAAAACCGCGCCTACCGGGATATCACGGATGTCATTGAAGACGTGCCGGGTGTGATCGCTACCGGTGGCGGATCACGAACCGATATCAGTATTCGGGGGTTGCCCGCGGAGTACACGCTTCTGATGGTCGATGGCAGAAAGGTTTCAGGCCGGGAATCTCAACCCAACGGGAGCAGTGGCCTGGAACAGGGATGGCTACCCCCTCTTGAAGCGATCGAGCGCATTGAGATCATCCGCGGCCCGATGTCCACCTTGTACGGCTCTGATGCGGTGGGGGGTGTGATCAACATTATCACCAAAAAAACGGGCCAAAGCTGGCAAGGTAACCTCAGGGCCGACCGTACTTTTCAGGACAACCCGGACTCCGGCGATTATTACCAGACCCAGTTCAACGTTTCCGGCCCACTCATTGATGAGTTACTCAGCGTCCGACTCTCGGGCTCTTATTTTGACCGTGAAGAAGACGACATTCTGAGGGGCTACAGTGGTAACGAGCTGGCCAATTACCAGGCCGCGCTGAGTCTCACGCCCACCCGCAGCGATACCGTGACACTGACCCACTCCGGCTACAATCAGGACCGAACCTTCACCTCAGGACGGTCACTGCCATTACGCAATAACAGTGGTGAGACCCGAAACACCCGGCGGGCTGTTTCTCTGGCCCATTCGGGCGACTACAACACGCTGGGTACCGACTCCTTTGTTCAGAATGAATGGATTGAGAACCAGGGCCGGGACATTACCATCGAAAACCGTACCGCCCGCAACCAGTGGTCATTGCCGCTCGGGCTGCATTCACTGACGTTAGGCGCAGGCTACGAGGACAACCAGCTGGATGACGAGACTACAAACGCGGGCTCTGTTTCAGAGATCAGCAATAGCCAGTGGTCGGTTTTCGCCGAAGATGAATGGTTTATCGGGGACCGTTTCACACTCACGCTGGGTGCAAGGCTTGATGATAACGAGCGCTATAACACACACGTCAGCCCCCGCATTTACGGTGTTTGGGCCATCGACGATACCTGGACACTGAAATCCGGGGTCTCCACCGGCTACCGGGCCCCGGATCTTCGTGAGCTATCACCGGAATGGGTTCAGGAAAGCCGGGGCGGAGACATTTATGGCAACCCGGATCTTGAACCGGAGACTTCTGTGAATACCGAGTTGGGCATTTATTTCCAGCCCGGCAAGCGTTTTCAGGCAAACGTAACGGGCTTCCACAATAAGTTCGAAGACAAATTGATGGTTGTCGATTGCCCCGCGAGCCGGTGCAACGCCTCCAACGCCCGCTATAACATCAACATCGATACTGCGGAGACCCGGGGGGTAGAGCTCGCTGCAAGCCTGGCACTCCTGGACGATCTGGATCTGCAGACCAGTTATACCTATACCCGCTCCGAGCAAACCTCCGGCGATAACGAAGGCCAGCCGCTCACGCAGATTCCAGAGCATCTTTTGAACCTCAACGCCCGCTGGCAAATCCATTCAGCGCTCCAGAGCTGGGTAAAGCTGAGCTACCGTGGCGAAGAAAGTGAGCCGGCCTCACTTCAGTCGAGAAATACGGTCAGGGCACCGTCGAACATGGTGACCGATTTCGGTGGCTCCTGGCAGGCCACACCCAATGTTCGCGTTATGGCTGGCATCTACAACGTATTCGATGAATCGTTTACCTATGACGAATACGGCTACGTGGACGACGGCAGACGATACTGGCTTGCGGCGGATATCAGTTTCGGCACTTTTTAAGGAATTAACGATGACACGTTTTAACCTCGGCCTGTTCATGCTGGCCACGCTCTTTGTAGGACCTGTTCATGCCTCTTCGGACACTCTCGACGCCCGGGAGGTGGCCGCCCGAGGCCTTAGCCACGCAGAGGATTTTCCGGGCCTGACGGGGCTGTGCAACCTTGAAGATCCCATCCGCGATGCCGGCAAACGGCGCTCAGGCGACACCAATAGAAAGAGAGAACGGTCGGATGAAGACCGCCGCTCAAGGGCTCTTGCACCCACCCGGGTCTTCGACAACCTCTATTACGTTGGCACCGGCGGTGTGGCCAGCTGGGTGATTGAAACCCCGGACGGCTTGATCGTTATTGATGCCTTGAACAACAACGCGGAAGCGGAAAAATATCTGGTCGGGGGCCTGAAAACGCTGGGCCTGAACCCACACGACATGCAATACCTGATCATTACCCATGGCCACGGCGACCATTACGGTGGCCAGGATCTGCTGGTATCCAGGTATCAGCCAAGCGTTGTGATGAGTGATATCGAGTGGACCATCCTGGAACAGCCGGAGCTGGATTTCAGTAGCCCACGCTGGGGTGAACGGCCAGAGAGGGACGTTTCTATTGAGGATGGCGATGTCATTACCCTTGGAGAAACTTCCGTGCAGCTGTACGTGACGCCCGGGCATACCCCGGGCACGGTGTCGCTGATTTTCCCCGTTTATCATGAGGGCGAACGGCATATGGCTGCGCTGTGGGGCGGCACGGGTTTGAACTACGGCCCGGTTGTAAGCCGTATCCAGTCGTATTCCGAGGCGGCCGAGCGGTTTCGCCGGCACGCCCAGGACGCCGGGGTAGACGTCTTTCTCTCCAACCACCCTACCCGTGATGGCTCCGCCCAACGCCTGAAAGCTCTGGAAAACCACCAACAGGGGCAGCCCCATCCGTTTGTCATTGGCGAGGAAACCGCGCAAGGGGCCTTCGAAATGCTCAGAGACTGCACTCGCGCCCAGGTTCTGCGTATTCAGGCGGGCGGCGCTTAGCCACCGGGCTTTTCCAGACGCCCGGTGGCTGAGTGGATCAGCACGCCAGGCTTACCACTCCAGTTGAGTCCCGGTCTGGTACTCGATCACCCGGGTTTCAAAGAAGTTCTTTTCTTTGCGTAGGGTCGCCTGTTCATCCAGCCAGGGCGAGACGTTCCTTGCGCCCGGGAAGGGTTCGTCCAGCCCCACCGTGCGGGCCCGCCGGTTGGCCACGAAGCGGAACTGTTCGGTGTGGTATTCAGCGGAATAACCCAGGATGGGGTCGCGCAGGATGTAGTTGGCGTAGTCGGTTTCTTTGGCTTCGGATTCGTCCCACATGTCGCGCACGGCTTTGGGATCGAGGCTGATGTTTTCTTCTTCCATGATCTGGTTGACCACTTTCAGGCCGAAGGAGAAGTGCATGGCTTCGTCGCGCAGGATGTACTGCAACTGCTCGCCGGTGCCACGCATCAGGCCACGGCGCTGCAGAGCGAAGATGGGGCTGAAGCCGTTGTAGAACCAGGTGCCTTCGAACACGGCGGCGAAGAACAGATAGGACATCACGAATTCGTGCAAGTCGTCGCGGTTGCGCAGGTTCAGATCTGAGCGCAGGGCGGCGTCCAGGCGGCGGTTGGCCATCTGGATTTTGCCGTTGATGGCCGGCACCACGCGATAGCGGTTGTAGATTTCGCTCTGGTCGAGGTTCAGGGTTTCGATGCAGTGCTGGTAGGCCCAGGTGTGCATAGCTTCTTCGTATACCTGGCGAGCCTGGTAGATCTGCAGTTCCGGCGCGCTCATTTTTTCCATCACCGCCAGGCCGATGTTGCGCATGGCGAGGATGTCGGAGGTGGTGAGGTAGGCCAGGACGTTTTCGTACACGTGTTTTTCGGCCGGGTTCAGGCGGTGGTGATAGTCGTGGACGTCCTGGGCCATGTTGACGTCGAGCGGGGTCCAGTGGTTTTTGTTGGCGTTCATGAAGTATTCCCAGGCCCAGGGGTACTTGAACGGTGCCAGCTGGTTGATGTCGGTGTCGCCGTTGATGACTCGTTTGTCGTCGACGTTTACCGGGGCTGGGCCTTCGGTGTTTGTGGCTTTGGATTCGGTTTTTGGTTCGTCGTCCCAGTTCAGCATGTTTCGTATCCTCTTGATCAGTAGCCTGCTCGGTTGGAGCAGGAGCCGGTCTGGTCTGGCCTCCCAAAAACCGCTCGTGAACCCGTCCTTGGGGAGCTTGGCTGTAGCCATCCTTGGCTACAGACATTTTTGGGAGGCCAGACCAGCCCGACTCTTCGCAGCTTCGAGTAATCGCCTTTTCGGTTTGTCAGTGGTTACTGACAGGCTTCGCAGTCCGGCTCGTCTATGGAACACACCTGCGGCTGTGGCGCGGCGACCGGGGCGGTTTTTTCGGCGCCGGTGGCGCCCAGGGAGCGCAGGTAATAGGTGGTTTTCAGCCCTCGTTCCCAGGCCAGCTGGTACAGGGCATCGAGCTTTCTGCCGTTAGGTTCGGCCATGTAGAGGTTGAGGCTCTGGGCCTGGTCGAGCCATTTCTGGCGTCTCGCGGCGGCTTCGACCAGCCATTGGGGGTCGATTTCGAAGGCGGTGGCGTATCTTGCTTTGAGTTCGTCCGGGATGCGGTCGATTTGCTGCACGCTGCCGTCGAAGTATTTGAGATCGTTGACCATCACGTTGTCCCACAGGCCTTTGTTTTTGAGGTCGCGCACCAGGGAGGGGTTCACCACGGTGAATTCGCCGGAGAGGTTCGATTTCACGAACAGGTTCTGGTACGCCGGTTCAATGGATTGCGACACGCCGATGATGTTGGAGATGGTGGCGGTGGGGGCGATGGCCATCAGGTTGCTGTTACGCATGCCGTTTTTGGCGATGAGCTCACGCACCGGTGCCCAATCCAGGCTGGTATTGGTGTTGATGGACAGATCCCCTTCCCGGCGGTTTTCTTTCAGCAGGCCGATGGAATCGATGGGCAATATGCCCTGCTGCCAGAGGGAGCCTTCGTAGGTTTCGTAGGCGCCGCGTTCGCCGGCCAGGGTGGCGGAGGCGCGGATGGCGAAGTAGCTGAGTTGTTCCATGGCCACGTCGGCGAATTCCACCGCTTCGGGGCTGGTGTATGGCATGCCGAGTTGGTAGAGGGCGTCCTGGAAACCCATGATGCCGAGGCCCACCGGGCGGTGTCTCAGGTTGGAGTTTTGTGCCTGGGGCACGGCGTAGTAGTTGATGTCGATAACGTTATCGAGCATGCGCACAGCGGTGTTTACGGTGCGTTCCAGGCGCTGTACGTCCAGTTCGCCGTTGTGGATGTGGGCGGCCAGGTTCACCGAGCCCAGGTTGCACACGGCGATTTCGTCGCTGCTGGTATTGAGGGTGATTTCGGTGCACAGATTGGAGCTGTGGACCACGCCCTGATGCTGCTGGGGCGAGCGCAGGTTGCAGGGGTCTTTGAAGGTGATCCACGGGTGGCCGGTTTCAAACAGCACGGTGAGCATTTTGCGCCAGAGCTGTTTGGCGGAGATTTTCTTGAACAGGGTGATTTCGCCCTGCTCCGCCAGCGCTTCGTAATGCTCGTAGCGTTCACAGAAGGCGTTGCCGTAAAGGTCGTGCAGATCTGGCGCGTCGCTGGGGGAGAACAGGGTCCATTCGCCGTCTTCGCGCATGCGTTCGATCAGCAAATCCGGCACCCAGTTGGCGGTGTTCATGTCGTGGGTGCGGCGGCGTTCGTCGCCGGTGTTTTTGCGCAGTTCCAGGAATTCTTCGATGTCCAGGTGCCAGCTTTCAAGGTAGGCGCACACCGCGCCTTTGCGCTTGCCGCCCTGGTTCACGGCCACGGCGGTGTCGTTCACTACTTTCAAAAACGGAACCACGCCCTGGCTTTCGCCATTGGTGCCTTTGATGTGGGAGCCGAGAGCGCGCACCGGGGTCCAGTCGTTGCCCAGGCCGCCGGCCCATTTGGAGAGCATGGCGTTGTCGCGGATGGCGCCGTAGATGCTTTCCAGGTCGTCCTGCACGGTGGTCAGGTAGCAGGACGAGAGCTGGGAATGGCGGGTGCCGCTGTTGAACAACGTGGGTGTGCTTGCCATGTAGTCAAAGCTGGAGAGCAGTTCATAGAATTCGATGGCGCGGGCGTTGGGGTCGTCTTCACGCAGGGCGAGGCCCATGGCGACGCGCATGAAAAAGACCTGAGGCAGCTCCAGTCGGGCTTTGTTCCAGTTCAGGAAATAGCGGTCGTACAAGGTCTGCAGCCCAAGGAAGCCGAACTGAAAGTCACGCTCGGGCTTCAGGGCGCTGGCCAGTTGTTCCAGGTCGAAGGCGGCCATGGCTTCGTCCAGCAGTTCGTAACGAATGCCGGCAGCAATAAACGCTTTCAGTGCCTGTGGATAAACCTCCGCCAGCGGCAGATCCCGGGGCAGATCCAGCACCTGGGCATTTTCCAGACGCAGCTGTTCCAGCAGCAGGCGTGCGGTGACGGCGCTGTAGTCCGGCTCCATTTCTATGCGGCCCCGGGCGGTCATTACCAGGGCGGAAAGCACATCTTCCTCGGCGATGCCGTCGTAGAGGTTGGTGATGGCGTCTTCAACCAGGGAGTCGCCGTCAATGCCTTCAAGGCCGGTGGCGGCCTGTTCTACCTGGAGTTTCATCAGGCCGAGATCCAGCGGGGCTGTCTCGCCGGTGGCTTTTTTCACGGTCAGGTGCGGGTGGGCTTCCACCGGATCTTCGATGGCGCGCCGGCGGGCGTGGTCTTCGCGGTAGAGCACGTAGGCGCGGGCCACTTTCTGTTCTTCCGCTCGCATCAGCGCCAGTTCTACCTGGTCCTGAATGTCTTCAATATGCACCTTGCCGCCGGCTTGCAAACGACGGCTTATGGCCTGAATGACCTGTCCGGTGACTTGTTGAACAGCATTGTTGATGCGGGCAGAACCGGCGGCGTTATCGCCTTCTACCGCCAGAAAGGCTTTGGTAACGGCTACGGCGATTTTTGACGGGTCAAAGCCGACGAGCGTGCCGTTGCGTTTGATGACCTGGAGGGCTTCGGTTTGGGTATGGGGGGTAGACATGCACTTCTCCTGAATACGCGTGGATTCCTTTCACCATCGCGTACGCAGGGGCACACCTGGCCCGAAAACAGGCAGGGTATAACCGGTCTGCTCACCCTGAGTCGCGAAGGTGCAGTTTTATTCCCTGGCAGGTCTTCGGACTCAGGGGCGTGAACCTGTTGGTTCGGCCTTGCGTGGCGACTTCCCGGCGATTGCCAGTGTCTTGCGTGCCACGCTCGTTCCCCAATACCGCTGCGCGTCAGTTCCGGAGTCTCACCGGATTCCCGACTACCATTTAAACAAGGTGATCAGTGGTTGATCACAATATATGGTAGTTGACCAAGGATGAATTCACTATATAGAGACAAACTGCCAGAGACAAGCCTCTGGCAGAAGATTGCTTCAGAAGGCGTAGTTCACCATAAACAACCCTACACCCCCCATCACCACAGTGTACGGCAAGGCCATAATCACCATTTTTCCGTAGGACAGGCGCACCAGCGGTGCGATGGCGGAGGTCAGCAGGAACAGGAAGGCGGCCTGGCCGTTGGGGGTGGCCACGCTTGGCAGGTTGGTGCCGGTGTTGATGGCTACTGCGAGGGTCTGGAAGTGTTCATAGCTGATGGCGCCGGCGTCCAGCGCCTGCTTCACTTCGCTGATGTACACGGTGGCCACGAAGACGTTGTCGCTGATCATCGACAACAGGCCGTTGGCGATAAAGAACATACCCGGCTGCTGGCCTTCTGGCAGGCTGAGCACGTACTCAATAATTGGCTTGAACAGGTGCTGTTCGTGGATCACCGCTACCACAGCGAAGAACACCACCAACAGGGATGTGAAAGGCAGGGATTCCTGGAAGGCTTTGCCGATCTGGCCTTCATCTGTAATGCCCGTGAATGAGGTAACCAGAATAATCACCAGCAGGCCAATCAAGCCGACTTCGGCAATATGAAACGCCAGTCCACACACCAGAATGACGGCAGCGACCGCCTGCACCCAGAGTGCGGCCTGGTCTGATTTGGTGCGCCGGGCGCGTTCGTTTTCCGCAAATTCTTCCAGCACCCGCCGGACGGGCTTGGGCAAGCGGCCGCCGTAACCGAACCAGCGCAGCTTTTCCAGGGCCCAGCAGGTACACAGGCCAGCCACCAGCACCGGCAGGCTGATTGGTGCCATGTGCATGAAGAAGCCCACAAAATCCCAGCCAACCACTTTCGCGATCAGCAGGTTTTGCGGCTCGCCAACCATGGTGGCCACGCCCCCGAGCGCCGTGCCGATAGCACCGTGCATCAGCAGGCTGCGCAGGAAAGCACGAAAGTCTTCCAGGTCTTCCCGGTGCAGTTCAATGACATCGTCATCGCTGTTGGCGTTGTGGTCTTTCTGCTGATAGCCCTTGCCGGAGGCCACTTTGTGGTAAACCGAGAAGAACCCCACCGCCACACTGATGATCACAGCGGTGACCGTCAATGCATCCAGAAATGCCGATAAAACGGCAGCAGCACCACAGAACAGCAGTGACAGCGCAGATTTCGAACGCACGCCCACCAGTATCTGGGTGAAGGTCACCAGCAGCAGCTCTTTCATGAAATAGATGCCTGCCACCATAAACATCAGCAGCAGGATCACCGGGAAATTGGTCAGCACTTCGGCGTACACGGCATCTGCGGAGGTGAGGCCTATCAGCAGTGCTTCCACCGCCAGCAAACCACCCGGCAGCAGCGGGTAGCATTTAAGCGCCATCGCCAGGGTAAAAATGAATTCGGCAATCAACAGCCAGCCTGCAACACCGGGGCCGAATACATACATAACGATGGGGTTGGCTAACAAAAAGAGCAGGATTGCCTTTTTGTACCAGGCCGGAGCCCTGCCGAGAAAATTACTGGTAAAGCCGGAGATGAGAGTATTGGCCATTGCACCATTCTTTCTGAAGACGATTGCCGAAGCAGTATGCGGCGAAGGGCCGCAGCTTTCCTTGATATATATGCATCGGGCAATGGCTGAAGGTCGCGGGCGCGACGCTGGAGCGGTAAAAGATACTGGGCGTTATCGCACGGTGCGCGCGCATGGTACCGAAAAAAAAGATAGTTTGCTAGCCAGACTTTTGGGTGGTAAGCGGTCATGGCCCATGACAACAGCAGAACTTAATCTTCGCTGGAATCGGTGTCTGAAACAGAATTCTTCGGGTAATCGGTTGCCAGATCAAATAATAACCGGGTGTAATTCTGGATCGGCATGGGCTTGTGGAGATAAAACCCCTGGATAAGGGTGCCGCCTAATTCCCGGACCAGGTTCCACTGAGCCTCAGTTTCAACACCTTCTACGACACTTTTCATGTCGGCCTGTTCAGCCATCGCGATAATCGAACCCAGAAAACGGGCTTTGTCTTTTGAGTGCTCAATACCTTCTACAAAGCAGCGATCAATCTTCAGGCGATCAACTTTCAGTTCGCGCACATACTGCAGCGAGGAGTGTCCGGTTCCGAAGTCATCCAGGGCGAAACTCACACCCAGCTTGTGCAGTTGTGCAACCAGGTCGTTGATAACGCCGAATTCCAGAGCGGCATTATCTTCAGTAATTTCCATACAAATCGAGGACGGTGGAATACCACCGTCGATCAACAGTGTTTTAACGTCGTCTGCCAGTTTATCGGTCATCATGGCGGGGTTCAGATTAATGGAAATATGGCCCCGAAATCCGAGCTCGCGATACAGGTAGCCCGTTTCACCGGCGGCTTCCCGAAACACCCAACGCCCCAACGCATGCCCCTGGCCGAGCCGCTCACAAAGATCAACAACGCGGTTGGGCGGAATAAACCCGAGGGTGTCATGGTGGCAGCGCAGAAGGACTTCAGCGCCGGTCAAATACGACTGATCACTCGCGCTGACAATCGGCTGGTACGCAAGATGCAGCGACAGCGGACTGGCCTCCTGGTTAAAAAACCGGATCAAGCCAGAATGAATCTGGGCATCTTCAGCAATGCGACGTCGGAGCTCCTCACCATTGATATAAAACGACCGGTTTTCCATATGCGCCTGTGCCAGTGCCCGGTGCGCCCGCTGATACCGATTTGGCCAGTCGGCATTGTCTCCGTCGCACGGCGGATCAAGACCAAAGACAGCCGAGATGTGCAGAACCGAACCCGATTGGTGCCAATCAAAGTTCGTAACCTCAACCAGCTCTCTGGCGGTCTGCTCCACGCCGGCGCCGTCTCTGAGCTCAAGAAACATGACGAACTCGCTTTGAGCGATTTGAATCAGTTCATCCCCCGGCAGCAAACATTGGCGCAGCCGTGACACAAACGCCTGACTCAGTTCATTGGCACCCTTGTCGCCAAAATCACTTCGTACCAGCTGAAACTGTCGAATTTCACAGGTGACGATGGTCTTTTGCGTGCTGACACGGCGCACCGTGCGCAGATAGTTACTATTGGGAAGGCCCGTCACCGGATCCATTCGTGACTGACGACGGATAAACATCATGGCCAACGCGAAATAAACAAACACCGCCGCCAAAGCAACCAACGTGACCATTCGAAGGTTGGCCAGACGATTGTGGGATTCTTGCACACTGGCCATCAAACGGCTGGTTTCATCACCCACAAAGTTACCGGAGACCAGACGACGAATGTCCGATTTTTGTCCTTCCCAGGCTTTAACAACGGGGCTCCAAAGGCCGGAGCCTGTTTTGATAATAACCTCTATTGGCTGTTCCAGTGCTTTGAATTCCGCAAAAAGGGCTGCCAGCCGGGCCTCGTTATCGTCATGCTCGCGGGTCGGGGACGATTCCTGACTGGTCAGTAAATAGTCGTATCGGCTCCAAAGGATGTCGTAACGCAACATCAGTTCGTCCGGATCCCCGACACCCCGGGCCATCAGGCGGAGCTGAAGCGTGAAATCCCCCGCTTCATTGTCCAGTTGCGCGAGGTTCCACGAGGCCATTCTCAGGGCACCCAGAGAGATCGATTGCAGTTTACGGTCCTGAACGTAGGTGTAGGAGCTCGCGCCCAGAAGCACCAGCACAACCAGAAACAAAAACACAGTGGTCGTTCGGGAGAAGAGCTTTGTAAGAACCAGGCCGCCTTTCATTAACGAGTAAGCTCAATCCTGTTGAGTTGCCAGACCATAAATTGGTGATAGGACTGGTTATCAAGATCCGGACGATCAGAAAGCGGAAGAATGACCCAGAACGGGCCACGTTGGCGTACCGTCATGGTGTCGCCATTACGGCGCGTGGCGACCACCGCATCCATCGACAGCACCTCGTCAAACCCGCCCGCTACGCTGTAATCATTCAACGCAGTGAGGGTAATGTTCGTCGCACCCGAGGCACCAAAATGCTCGACAACGTGTTGCAGTGTCGGGCCGGAAAACTCGGTTTTTCCTACAAAATAAGGGCTGACGGTACGAATGGTGGTTTGCGGCAGAGCTTCCAATTCCTTTCTGTCCAGCACTAACGTCTCAACACCGTCTGTAATCTCCAGTGCTGGCGCGGCACCGGCCTGGCCGGACACAAACGCAAAGGCGATCACAAAAAAACCGGTTAACCATTTCATTCGCTTTCCTCATTGTTACAAAAATACCCCATCCAGCAACAGGTTATGGGAGAGGTGGAGCGTCCGCCATAAAAAACCGGTAACAACTCTCAACGGTGCGTGCTTTTTTGTTGCGCCTACTTTTTCCGGGCGAGCTGTTCAACTTCAATCAGCTCCTTAACATTGAACCCTTTTGCTCCGGCAATGTCTTTAAAACGTTCCAAAACCGCATCACTGACGTCCGGAGAGCGCGCCATCAGCCAGAGGTAGTCACGGCTGTATCCAGTCACGTACGCCGTTGTATAACGCTCATCCACGCTGAATATTACGTAAGAAGTATAGAATGGACCATAAAAAGAGACTTTCAGGTGGCCCACATCACGGTCACCCACAAACACCGCCCTGCCCTCGGCTTCTTCCCATTGGCCGGTTTCGGTGTTGTAGCCACGGTTGATGACCCGGATGCTGCCGTCTTCGTTCTCGGTGTATTCCGCCGTTACCTGGCTCAGGCCTTCTTCAAAAGAGTGGTCCAGGCGGGCGATTTCATACCAGGTGCCCAGGTAGCGGTCTTTGTCGAAACCGGTTACCGGCTCGATGCCCTCAGGCGTGCCGGTGCAGCCCGCCAGAACGAGGATGAAGGCCAGAACCGTGAGGCGTTGTTTCATAGCGTTAGCTCCTTGAGGGCCTGAGCCCCAGTGTCCCATTTGACTAGTGCTGAGACGCCGCTACCTCCACCTTGCCTGCACTGATACGCACCGGGAACACCGGTACTTTAAGGGCCTCATCTTCCAGACAAGTTCCCGAACTCAGGCAGTAATGCTGCTTATACAATGGGGAAGCGACCGTAATTGCTTCCCCCAATTGTGCCAGAAGGCCACGGGATAACACATTCGCCTTGCCCACCGGGTCGAAATTGCCGATGGCAAACAGGCGGTCTGTGCGTGCCTGCCGGAAAACCGCCACCTGCTGCCCCTTTACCAGTGCGCAAACACCGGTATCCGGGGCGATGTCGCTCAGTTCACAGACGGGGGTCCAATGCTCAGCCCCGGTTGGTTCAGTCATGGTTCTGCTCCTGTAATAAAACGCGTTAGCTCGCCGTGGCGATAAGGTTGCCTTTTTCCTCTTCCCGGGCCGGACGGATCTGATCGCGCTCTTTAACAAACGCCAGGTTGTCATCGGTTGCATCGGAGTTGATGAAGTGGCTGAAACGCTTGAGTTTTTCCGGGTCTTCCAGGGTGGTTGCCCATTCGCACTGGTAATTTTCGACGTTGAGCTCCATCTCGGTCTCCAGTTCATCGCAAATACCGAGACTGTCTTCGAAAATCACCTGTTTGAGGTAATCCAGCCCGCCTTCGAGATTGTCCATCCACACTGAGGTGCGTTGCAGGCGGTCGGCGGTGCGGATGTAGAACATCAGCAACCGGTCCACGGTGCGTATCAGGGTCTCTTTGTCGAGATCGGTGGCGAACAGGTCGCCGTGGCGTGGCTTCATGCCGCCATTGCCGCATATATACAGGTTCCAGCCTTTTTCGGTCGCGATCACGCCGAAGTCCTTGGATTGCGCCTCGGCACACTCGCGGGTACAGCCGGATACCGCGAATTTCACCTTGTGGGGTGCGCGAAGGCCCTTGTAGCGGTTCTCGATCTCGATGGCGAGGCCGACGGAGTCGTCCACCCCGTAGCGGCACCAGGTGTTGCCGACACAGGATTTCACCGTGCGCAGAGACTTGCCGTAGGCGTGCCCCGTTTCAAATCCGGCGTCCACCAAGGTGCGCCAGATGTCCGGTAACTGATGCAACTGGGCGCCGAACAGGTCGACTCGCTGGCCCCCGGTGATCTTGGTGTAAAGGCCATAATCCCGGGCAACTTCCCCCAGTACGATCAGTTTGTCTGGCGTAATTTCGCCACCGGCAATACGGGGCACCACGGAGTAGGTGCCGTCTTTCTGCATATTGCCGAGGTAGATGTCGTTGGTGTCCTGCAGGCCGATATGCTCGTCTTTCAGCACGTATTCGTTCCAGCAGCTGGCCAGAATCGAGCCCACCACCGGTTTGCAGATTTCACAGCCGTGCCCTTTGCCATGTTTGTCGAGCAGCTCGGCAAAGCTCTTGATCTCCCCCACCCGGATCAGGTGATACAGCTCCTGGCGGGTGTGGGCGAAGTGCTCACACAGATCCTTGCTGACCTCGATACCCAGCTCTTCCAGTTCATGATTGACCAGATTGGTGAGCAACGGCACACAACCACCACAGCCGGTGCCCGCCGCGGTGTAGCTTTTCACATCACCCACGGAGCAACAGCCCGCCACCACGGCATCACGAACCACGCCTTTGGACACGTCATGACAGGAACAGATCTGCGCGGTATCCGGCAGTGCACCCACCCCGAGGCCGGGCTTGGCGTCGCCATGATTGGGCAGTATCAGCCCTTCGGGGAATTCCGGCAGCTGAATTTCATTGAGCATGTACTGCAGCAGGGTGCCGTAGTCTTCGGCATCACCGACCAGCACGGCGCCCAGCAGCCGCTGGTTGTCTTCGCTGACCACCAGCTTCTTGTAGACTTCCTCGGGCTGGTTGAAATAGGTGTAGGCGCGCGCCCCCGGGGTTACGCCGTGAGCGTCGCCGATGGAAGCGACATCCACTCCCATCAGCTTGAGTTTGGTGCTCATGTCGGCGCCATCGAACGTCAGGCACTCTTCGCCACCGGCGATATGGCTGGCGGCCACTTTTGCCATGGCGTAACCCGGGGCGACCAGGCCAAAGGTGCGACCATTCCACAAGGCACATTCGCCGATGGCATAGATGTTCTTGTCGGAAGTCTGGCACTCGTTGTTGATGACGATGCCACCGCGCTCGCCGATCTTCAGATCGCTGCTGTGAGCCAGTTCATCCTGAGGACGAATGCCGGCAGAGAAGATGATGAGGTCGGTTTCCAGCGCTTCGCCGTCGGCGAATTCCATTTTGTGCTGGCAGGCCTCACCGGGCACGATACGGCTGGTGGCCCTGGAAAGGTGAACGCCAACGCCGAGTGCCTCGATTTTCTCTTTCAGCAGCCTGCCTCCGCCATCGTCTACCTGCACGGCCATCAGGCGCGGGGCAAACTCCACCACATGGGCTTCCAGGCCCAGATCCTGCACTGCTTTGGCCGCTTCCAGGCCAAGCAGACCACCGCCAACAACGGCACCCACCCTGGCTCCGTTTTCCGCTGCTGCGGTGATCGCTTCCAGATCCTCGATGGTGCGGTAGACAAAGCAGTTGTCGCGGTCGTTGCCTTCAATCGGGGGCACAAACGGGTAAGAGCCGGTCGCCAACACCAGTTTGTCGTAGCTGACGGTATGCCCTTTCGCAGAGGTGACGGTGCATGTCTCACGATCAATGCTCACCACCTTGTCATCCAGGTAGGTGGTAATGCCCTGGCCCTGATAGGTTTCCAGCGTGGTCATCGCCAGCGGATCGGCGCTGCGGGTCTGAAAGAAGTCAGTCAGGTGCATACGGTCATACGCAACCCGGGGCTCCTCGCTGAAGGTGACCACGTCAAACTGTTGGTCGGCTTCGGAGGCCAGCAGGCTGTCGATAAACTGATGGCCGACCATACCGTTACCCACAACCACCACGCGGGTTACGGCGCTGTGGTCGGGGTAATGCTGAACCGGATTTGCAGAATTCATAATCTGTCCTCGCCTTTCTGAAGACCAAAAAAAACGGCGCCCACTGCGTGCCTGCAAAATAAAGCAGGTCGCGGTGGACGCCGTTGTCCGTTCCGTTGCACAACACCTCATCAATGGGTGGTGCAGTCATATTGTTACGGGGGACTAACGCAGGAGATATACCAACATACAAAAAGTCGTTTTAGATTCAGTGACTAAGGAGGGTTTCAGCCAGCAGGACCACCGTTTCGTCTCGCGACATATCGCACCAGCAGCAGGCATTATCAGGCTGCTTGCACTATTAGAACGCAGCTCACCGGCTTTTCGCTCGCTTGTCGCGCCGGGCCTGTTCCTTCACCTGTTCTGCCGCCTCAATCAGGCTTTCGGCCACCTCGGCAAGGCGTGTGTTCTGTTCCATGGCCCGTTTCTGCATACGCCGGAATGCCTGCTCTTCGGTCAGTTTCAGGTTGTGCATCAACAAGCCTTTGGCGCGCTCGATCTGTTTACGGTCCGTGAGCGCCCGCCTGGCTTCATCCAGTTCATCACCCATCTGCTTTATGTGTTCGGCCTGCCCGCGCACCAGGTCGTAAACAGATCGGGCCAGGTCCGGTGGCGCAGCGCGCTCTGAAGGTACCAGTGCCACGGCATCGGCGCCGTACAAACCCGGCGCCTCCGGATCAAAAAGCATGGTTAACGGTGACGAGGTCGGGGCATCGATGGTGGCAAGCGCTTCCAGGCGTTTGCGGTGGGCGTTCAGGTCATTATGGGCCTGTGTGATTCGCTGTTGGCCCACGTATCTCAAGGTGTCTGCCAGCGCGTTTTCCAGCAGCCGCATCTGGTCAATGCGTCCGGTGGCCAGGTCATACCAGATTTCGCTCAGCTCCGGCGCTATCGGCTCGCCCTGGCAGAGCCGGCGAATCATCTCACGCAGCTGATTCAGTTCTGTGGTGACCTTGCTGTCTTCCAGCACCTGCCATTGCTGACACAGCTCATCCGAAGAGAATTCGATAAATACGTCAAAGCTGCGCTGCTGTGCTTCCTGCAGATGGCCGAGCCGATCGCATAGCTCCGTGTCAAAACGCCCG
>Ga0136557_1001028_pt1 | contig 19138 bp, 12 predicted proteins | sample AntRauTorckE6832_FD_104796 | JGI IMG/M metagenome (GOLD analysis project Ga0136557, IMG submission 104796) | Saline lake microbial communities from Rauer Islands, Antarctica - Metagenome Torckler E6 #832 | ecosystem: Environmental > Aquatic > Non-marine Saline and Alkaline > Saline | place...
CGAAGCCGGGAACAGGCCCGGAACCATCGGCATCATAGGTGCTGGTATTGCCGGCTCGCTGGTCGCTGACAATCTGGCAAGGCGCCATTTCAACGTAACGCTAATCGACCAGGCAGACTCGGTTGGGTCTGCAGCTTCCGGCAACCGCCAGGGTGCGCTCTACGTCAAACTGGGGGTCGACTATAACGATCAGACCCAGCTGGCGTTGTCTTCCCTGCTCTTCAGTCAACGCTTCTACCGCCGGTTTGCGAATGCGGGCTGGCACCCGACCGGCCTGCTGCAACTTGCCTACAATCCTGCAGAAGCTGATCGACAGGCGCGTTTCCTGGGAAAAAACCAGTATCCGCCGGAGGTGCTTGAGCCAGTCGATGCAGAACAGGCCAGCCGTATAGCTGGAATACCCATCACTCATGGTGGGCTGTGGTTTCCGGCCAGTGGCTGGCTCCAGCCTTCAAAACTATGCGAGAGCCTGTCCAGCCACCCGAATATTGACCATCGCCTGGGATTTGCCGTCAAAAACATCGCGAAAAACAACGCTGGCTGGACACTGACCTCCCATCATGGGGAACCTCTGAGCTTTGACCAGGTTATTATCTGTGCAGGGCCAGACACTCCCGGGCTTATTCCACTGAACAGCCAGTTTCGTCTGAAACGAATTCGCGGACAAATTACCGAAGTGTCGGAGGGCCACATCAATTCGCCTTCGGTAGTCGTTTGCGGGCCCGGTTACCTTAACCCGGTTCATGGCAACAGCGCCCTGGTCGGCGCAACCTTTGACCTGCACGATTCGTCATCAGCAGTCTCGGCTAAAAGTGATCGGGAAAATCTCGAGATGCTGGATGAATTCCTGCCAGGGGCGCTGGATTCGTCCGGAGTAACCGATATTGCAGAAAAATCCCGAGGCCGGGTCGCCTTTCGGTGCACCACACACGATTATCAGCCACTGGCGGGCCCGATGAAAACGCGTGAAGGCGCACTGCTAACAGGTCTTTACCTTCTTACAGGCTTGGGGAGCAAGGGGCTGACTTATGCACCGCTTCTGGCAGAATACCTGGGAGACCTGATATCAGGCCAACCGGCCTGTTTACCCAAAAATCTGGTCAAACGTCTAGAAACGCAGCGCAGCCACAAGCCAGAGAAAACATAGCGCAGGACAAGGGTCACTGCAGAAATCCGGTTTCCAGCCGATGAACAATCAAGCGCCCTTTTTGCACGGAGCACGTACCTATGTCTATTCATGTCAGCGAGCCAGGAAGACCTGTTGGCACCCGGTTACCGGAAATTTTCCGGGGACGCCGAGTCGGTGGTGTGACCGAACTCGAGGAATCCCAGCGCATCAATGTCAATTACAGCGAAGCCACTGATGCGGAATTTCAGCAGGCCGCAAATTCGGGACGCTACAAGGCATTGGAAAAATACGGTGCGGCAGCGTCCGGCGAATATAAAGAACAGCGCCCCTACCTGCCTGTATCCCGGATATGTACGCCAATGATTGTGTCAGTCGATGCGCCGACATCCCTTGCCGACGCCCTGGACATAATGGATGAGCGTGGCGTCAGCCACCTGGTGGTCACGGCTGAGGGCAATGTGGCGGGTCTTGTGGAATTGCGCTGGCTGCTTGCCTGGCTTAACGATAATCGAACAGCGCCCTCGGAATCCGCTCTGGTCAACCTTGAATTACCAGCCTTCCTGACGGCCTCGCCAGAAACTGACGCCCATCAACTTGCCCGCCTCATGCTGGCGCATCAACTGAACGCAGCCCTGGTTATCGCGCCAGATGGCCGGCCCACGGGCATCGTTACCAGCACGGATTATCTGCGCCTTTACGCCGAAGCCGGCCGCCATGAAGGCAAGGTCTGATCAGGGACTGTTCACCGGATCGCCTTCGGCATTGAAAAGGTACAGCGTCCATTCAGTTCCCGACGATGAATTCCTCCGGATCAGCGCAGTAATCTCATCGTCCCGGTAGTTCACCAGTGCTTCCACGACACCCGTATCAGGGTCAGCAATAGCGAGCTGTCGATCCCATTCCTGACTTGGTTCCGGAATGATGTTTTCCTCGTCGTCCTCTTCAAACTGCGGCTGCCGGTTGCGCCGGAAAATAGCCGGGTCTTCGAGTGAGTTCATCTGTGCAGCCGGGTCGTCAGTCAGTCCTCCGGTGGTTGAGCCACCGGCGACCAGATCGCCGTCAAAAATCATTGCAGCCCGCAGATTTTCATTGGACTGATCCCCCGGGCCATTCAGCAGGTACGCCTCCATTGCCGAACCAGCAGGCGTGTAGCCAAGCGCGAAGCCGGCGTTGCTGTCTGTTGCCGTTCGCCGCAGTACCTTGACACCCTGTTCGGTAGCCACCCGGTAATTACTGGTGCCGTTGCCAATCAGCCAGACCACCCCTGCGTTAAAGAAACCGTCAGCCAGGTTTTCATCGGATTCTGTGCCGACCTGTTGTACATCGATCTGGTCTTCGCCCGACTGAGCCGTGTAGAAGAAGGCATCAGTGCCACCAAACTGGGATTCACCCTGCACGGACCCGGAGGAATCTCCGATCACCAAAGGCCGGGAGTTCTGGATACCGCCACCAACCACCCGCTCGTCATGGCTGGTGGATTCAACCTTGCGGATCCAGGCCACTGCTGGCACTAGCGATGCACCATCTTCCTGAGTATCAATTCGCTGGACAAAGCTGCCGAAACGCCCGTTAACCGCGCCATCAGGCTCAAAAACCCCCTTGGTTACACCAGAAACCAGGACAACCCCTGAAACAGGCGAAAGCCCGACCCAGCGGGGTAGATCGTCTTCGTCTGAGCCATTGATCAGCTGCCAGTCCCTGGCGTAATCCGATGGCGTCAACGATTCATCAAAAAACCAGCGCTGGGCGACAATGTTCACGTTATCCGGTGTCGGATCGCCCGCACTGTCTTCTTCGACGCCGAAAGACACCGCAAATTCGTAACGCAACACATCTTCGCCTCCAAACTCTATATCTCTGGCACTGACATCAATGACGGGGGGTGCATCAAGACTAATCCCGCGAGGGAAAAGACTGGTGTCAGATACCTGGTTACCCTTCTGATCGTATACCTGGACCTTCGGAATGTTGCCCACAGTTGAATCATAACCTGAGATAAATACGCGACCATTCTGGCCGATCGCCATATCGGTGGGCACAAAGCCGTTATCAGCTCCAACCCGGGGAACGGATAACAGCTCGTTAATACTGATTCTTAGCTCATCGTCTTTGACGGATGCAGCGTGATTGGTTCTGCCCGCCTGATACTGGGCGTTCAGTCCTAACAGGATAAAACGGTCGTTATCACCCGTATTATTATAGGAGGCGGAATCTGTCGTTCTCACCCGGAAGGCGACCTCATCGGTTCCTACAGGGAACTCGATCAGATCACTATCCTCCCAGACCCCGGATCCTGGCTCGGTTTCAAGTTCAAGTTCAAAATCGGACCCCTGGGTCGCATCCGACCCGGAACGGGCGCCGATCTTCGCAAAATAGGTTTGGTCCCGGTCGCCCTCGATGGTGGCAACGTATTCCGTTGTAGTGCCCAGACTAACCACGTCACGCTTGCCTTCACGGGCGGTTCGCAGGCTGACCGTGGGCTCGTTATCCTCAATTCGCATAGACTCCCGGACACCCCCACTGGATGTGCCCAGCCCCGCAATCCCGGAGCGCACTTCAGACAGCACAAATGTGAAGGCTTCCAGGCCTTCCGGCTCATTGTCATCAATGACTTCCAGGCGAACGTAGCATTCCGTAATGCCGGGCTCGAGAGTCAGCACGCCCTTGCTGAACAGGCCATTGGCGTCTGTCTGGTAGTCCACATAGTCCGGCGTCGGTAATGCGGACTCGCTACCGCTCCCAAGAGCAACAATATCGCGACCAATAATCGCTTCATCAGAGTTGGCCGAACTGATATCACAGCGCTGGTGTGGCGGATCAAAATCCTGATCACAGCGGTCGGGGTCAAAGTTTGACCGAATTTCAAAGGCCACCCGGATACGGGTAACCGAGGGCTGATCCAGGTTGACCTGGACCAGGACGGGTCGAGTTACGGACGTTTTTTCTTCGGTTCCGACAACGGCACCCGAGTCGTCATACACATTAATGGAATAGGTTTGCTCGCCCGTTTCGCCGGTAAACGGCTTCTCACATTGAAAGTCGCGCCTTTCTTCTGCGTTATCTGACTCATCTCCCGAACCGGATTCAGAGTAGTCCTGGCTGACCACACTCAATTGATTTTCCTGGACGTCAACGCTGAAAGGCTGGATGCCCTTTGTCTCCCTGTCGTTGCCGACAAGATTGATACGGGTGGTCCTGCCCAGGTCGTCCCGACCGCGCTGCCCACCGGTTATTCCTGGCACCCCCCTCATGATGACGCCTTGTCTGGCCTTGTTGTTGATATCTTCCAGAGCCAGCCAGGTTGGGGCGTTGGTCAGCGAGTAATCCAGAATGTCATCCGCATCGAAAGCACCGAAGTTATAGGAGTATTCGACGCCCAGATAAGCATCTTCCGGCGGTACGCCAATAATATCGGGGTCCGCCGAGTCTTTCTGTGTTTTGCAGCCGGAAAGAAAAAGCATCGATAGCAGAAATATCGCCAGGTAACGAGCGGAACCGGCATTGCAGAAACATGTGCGGGAATAGGAATCGGCGCGCATAAAAAGTCCGTTTCAGAGCTTTGTTTTTATGGGTGCGTTACACACCGTTACAGTACGGACTTATGGTAATCAATTTCGCCATGGCGGGATCTGCGCGAGTTCTCAGATTCAATGTACGGCGGCAGTTGCACGCCGTCAGACCAGGTTATGCAGGCCAAGAAAGCGGGAAAAGGCTTCATCATCCATCACCGAGACACCCAGTTTTTCAGCTTTTGCAAGCTTGGAACCGGCGGATTCTCCGGCCACAACACAGGTCGTCTTCGCTGATACGCTTCCCGCCACCTTTGCACCAAGACTCTCAAGATGGGATTTCGCCTCATCACGGGTCATCGACAAGGTTCCGGTTAGCACCCAGGTTTCACCTTTCAAGGGCTTCTCTGAGACGGTAATTTGCTCTTGCTGCCACTGGACCCCCGCCTTTTTTAGCGCCTCGAGTGTGTCGATATTATGCGACTGCTCAAAAAATCTGCAGATGTGCCCTGCCACAATGGGGCCCACATCCGGCACTGTTTGCAGGGTGTCTTCGTCGGCCTGAATGATCGCCTCAAGGCTGCCAAAAGAGCTGGCCATCGCTTTCGCGGTTGCTTCACCAACTTCCCGGATGCCAAGTGCATACAGGAATTTCCACAGGACGGGATTCCTGGACTGGTCAATGGCATTGATCAGATTGGAGGCCGACTTGTCGCCCATCCTTTCCAACCCCGTCAGATCAGACTTCTTCAGAAGATAAAGATCAGCAATCGTGGTGACCAATTCCCGGTCGACCAGAATATCGATCCACTTGTCACCCAGCCCCTCGATGTCCAGAGCTTTTCGGGAGGCGTAATGGCGAATGGCCTCTTTTCGCTGGGCCGGACAATAAAGACCGGCAGAGCAACGGGCAACAGCCTCTCCTTCGAGCTGCACAATATCAGAGTGACATACCGGACAGTCCGGGGGCAGAGTGACAGGTTGCGCTTTACCAGGACGCTTTTCTGGCAGAACCTTCACAACCTGGGGAATAACGTCCCCGGCCCGGCGAACAAAAACGGTGTCGCCGATATGGACGTCGAGCCGACGGATTTCATCCATATTGTGCAGCGTTGCATTGCTGACGGTGACACCGCCCACAAACACTGGTTTCAAACGGGCAACGGGAGTAATGGCACCGGTGCGTCCGACCTGGAACTCCACATCCTCAATGACCGTGAGCTCTTCCTGAGCCGGAAACTTCTGGGCAATGGCCCAGCGTGGCGCTCTGGACACAAAACCAAGTTCCCGTTGCCGGGACAGACTATTCACCTTGAAAACGATGCCGTCGATCTCGTAGGGCAGCTCGTTACGTTTGTTCAGTAGATCACGATAAGCCTCAAGACAAGCCTCGGCGCCGGTGACCAGCCGCATTTCGGGGTTCGTTCGAAACCCCCAGGTCTTTACACGCTGAAGCCCCTCCCAATGGGTGGGCGGCATCGTGCTCTCGTCTTCGAGGGCCACACTGTAGGCACACATTTCCAGCGGGCGGCGAGCGGTCACCGTGGGTTTTTTCTGTCTCAGACTGCCGGCTGCCGCATTGCGGGGATTCACAAAGGTTTTCTCGCCCTTGTTTGCCAACGCCTGGTTCAGCTTCTCGAACCCGGACTTCGGCATATACACCTCGCCGCGGACCTCTACCAGACCGGGCACTTCTTTTCCCCGAAGCCTGAGCGGCACAGACGGTATGGTGCGGATGTTCTCGGTGATGTCTTCGCCGGTGTAACCATCCCCACGCGTCGCCGCGCGGGTCAGAATGCCGCTTTCATAGTGAAGACTGACCGCCAGGCCATCCAGTTTTGGCTCGCACACATAGTCGATATTGTCTTCGGACCTGAGCCTTTCGCGGATTCGTCGATCGAAGTCTTTCAGCTCGTCATCAGAAAAAGCATTGTCCAGTGACAGCATGGGAATGCGATGGGTGACCGACTCAAACGAGGTTTCACCCGTGCTGCCGACCCGGCGGGTGGGCGAATCAGCCGTCAATAGCGAGGGGTGCGCCTGTTCCAGGGCCTGAAGCTCACGAAAAAGACGATCGTACTCGGAATCCGGAATCTTTGGATCATCAAGCACATAATACTGGTAATTGTAGTCTGTCAGTGTGCGGCGGAGCTCTTCGGCGCGCTCTTCTGCATGTTTATGGTCAGGTAGGTCTGTCATTGTCCCGGGGATCGTTTTTTACGCTCGTATTCGCGAATGCGTTGACGACAGTGTTCAATAGTCTGCGGTGTCATTACGCTGCGGCGTTCGTCTTTCAGCTCACCACCGAGATTACGGACCACGCACTGTGCGGTCTCCAGCATGAACTCGAAAGCCTGAAGCGAATTCGACGGCCCGGGCATGCTCATGAAAAAGCTGATGCCGGGTGTTGAAAGCGTTGCCATGTCTTCCGGGCGAAAGGTCCCCGGCTCAACCGCGCTGGCGACGCTGAACTGCACCGGGCTGTGGGTATCGGTTTCCTCGTGACGGTGATAGATATCAAGATCACCGTGCTGAAGGCCGCAGGCCTCGAACAGACTCTTCAGCTTCTCACCGCTGAAGTTCTCTCCGGTTCTGGCCAGTACGTTGATCACCACCACTTCCCGCGCTTCGGGACGATTGGCACCGGCCAGAGGTTGATCAGACACTTTGCGAGCCGGCTTTCGCCTGGCCGTGTCTTCTTCCACTTCGGTGGTCACAACCGGTGGTTCTTCAGGATCTTTACGGGCTCGCCGATCTGCCTGACCCGTTTCCGGCTCCGGATTCCTGACTACCCGGGGTTCGCCGATGATTCCATCGTCGGGGGCTGCCTCGCCTGAGAGTTCGTCGTTGGAACTCCAGCCGGATTCAATCGCCAGATCCGCTTCGTCGCGGGTCGCAGAAAAGCTCTCACCGGTATTTTCTGTCGGAACCGTTTGCTGGTCTGCGGTCGCCCTGGCTGCGGTAACCGGCCGGGTTGGTTTTGGCGGCGGGTTTCCAAACCGGGATTTCTGTGGCTTGACGTACCCTCTGTCCTCAAGCGTATCCGGCCCTATGGTTCTGGCACCACCGTTTGGCAGCTCCGGATTAAACTCATCGTCCAGCGGCAATGGATCCAGATCATCGGCACCCATGCCTGATGAAATAGCCACAGATTCCTTGCGCGCCCGACGCATACGCCGAATGCCATCAATGACGACTCCAATAATAACGATGGCGCCGATGGCGATTAACCATTCCCTTAGAGACATAGTCTTACTGTCCTGTTTGCGATATCAATTACGCTGTTACTCTATGAAAAGGCTCATTTGAATACAACGCTTACCGGGCCGAGATGGCCATATTGTCACCAACCACTTACCGGAACCGTCATTTCACGCCTGAGCAAGAGCCGCTGCCTCGTCCACATCAACCGATACAAGCCTCGAACACCCCGGCTCGTGCATGGTCACGCCCATTAACTGATCGGCCATTTCCATGGCAATCTTGTTGTGGGTGATAAAAATAAACTGAACCTGTTTGGACATTTCCTTCACCATATTGGCGTAGCGCCCCACGTTGGCATCATCCAGTGGCGCATCAACCTCGTCCAGCATACAGAAAGGCGCGGGGTTCAGCTGGAAGATGGAGAACACCAGAGCAATAGCGGTAAGGGCTTTCTCGCCACCGGACAAGAGGTGGATCGTGCTGTTTTTCTTGCCCGGCGGTCGCGCCATGATGGCCACACCGGTCTCGAGAAGATCTTCGCCAGTCAGCTCCAGGTAGGCGTTGCCACCGCCGAAAACCTTGGGAAACAGTGCCTGAAGACCACTGTTCACCTTGTCAAAGGTTTCCTTGAACCGCTGACGGGTTTCCCGGTCGATTTTCCGGATAGCGGTATCGAGAGTTTCAAGCGCCTCCATCAGGTCCTCATTCTGGCTGTCGAGGTACTGCTTGCGCTCGCTCTGAACCTGATACTCCTCGATTGCCGCCAGGTTGATCGCCCCCAGGCGCTGAATTCTTGAAGCAATTTTTTCCAGATCCTCCGACCAGGCCTTCTCAGTGGCGTCATCCGGAAGCGCGTCGACCACCTCCTGAAGCTGCACATCCAGCTCTTTGAGCTGATCCAGGTGCTGCGCTGCACGGATATCGGTAGCCTGCGACTCCATTTTCACCTTTTCGAGCCCTGCCCTGATCTCCTGAATCCGGGTTTCTATCCGACTTCGGCCCTGGTCCCGTTCGCGGACCTGCCGATCAATCTCTTCAAGGGCATCCCTGGCGGCGGATAATTTCTGCTCTTCCGCAAGGCGGCGATCCAGCAATCCCTCCAGCTGCATCTGCAGATCCTCAATAGGCTCCTCAGAGGTTTCGCGGCTTTCCCGCAGGAACTCCAGACGCTCTTCCAGCCTCTCCTTCTGGAGCCGCATTCTGTCCAGGGTCTGCTTGAGACCATCCCGCTGGCTATGCAGTGACTGCAACTGCAGCTGCAACTGATGGGCGCGATCACGGTCGTGCCGGGCCTCCTGTCGAAAACCATCAAGGGCTTCACGCAGCGAGTCCCGGCGTACCAGAAGCTGTTCTTTTTCTTCATCACTCCGTTCGGTTGAAGCCAGGGCTTCTTGCCATTCTTCCCGCACCTCCAGCAACTGCTCTTGCTGACTCTCGAGCTGCAGCAGAATGTCGCTCATATCCTCGCTGATTCGCTGCAGACGATCCTCAATCTGTTCAGCGCGGGCCTTGATGCCGCTGATACGTGAAGATAAGGCCGCAAGCTCGCGCTCAACGCTGGCCCGTTCAGCCTGCGCCGTTTCCCGGGCCTGTTCGGCTTTTTCCGCGCCTTCCTGATACTGTTCCAGTTGAGACTCTGCGACCGCCAGCCGCGACTCCGCTTCCTCCAGTTCAGCGGCCAGTTCCGACACCTTTTTCTGCCGCTCGATCACACCCACATGGGAGGATTCGGACTCTGGCATCAGAATCCAGTCTCGGGCCAGCCATGCGCCATCACGGGTGATGATGCTTCGGCCCGGATCAAGCGAACCCTGGACCTGCAGCGCCTCATCCAGGGTTTCAGCGGTATCAACCTGAGCCAGTACCGACTGCATGCCCCCTGCGCCCTGAACGCGGTCAGCCAGAGACCGACTGCCCGGAGACACAGGGTCGTTTTGCTGACTGACCATGGCCAGCCCTCGCGGAGACTCTGCCAGGGCATTCTGTAATGAGTCGAACGCGGGTACGCTGATGCCCTGGCTGAAACGACCGATCACCTGTTCAACGGCGTATTCCCAGCCGCTATCAACCTGCAGCTGTGTGGCAAGGCGGTCGCTTTGGCCGAAATTCTGGTCTGCGAGCCAGCGTTTCAGCGCATCGTTCTGCCCGCCAAGCTGCTCATCAAGCAGGGCCTGCTGTGAATCCAGAGAGGCACGCAGATTCTGGACGGACTGCCTGGCATCAGCCGCAGCGCTCTGTGCTCCGCGCTGCTGGTAACGGGCCTCCTGAAGTTCATCCTGCAATTCACTGATGCGTTCATCGGTTTCTTCACGGCGCAGCTCGAGGGTCTCCTGCTGCTCAAGCATGTCGTCCAGTTCAGCGCGATCAAACTGTTCATCAAGCAGTGTTTTTTCATCGCCCATTCGCTGCTTGCGATTGCGCAGCTGCTCTATCGCCGTTTCCAGCGACTGGATCCGGGACTGAGCGAGTTCGGCCTGCCGGCGCGCATCAGAAGAGCGACTGCTGAAGTCTTCCCACTGATGCTGCCATTCATTCATGGCCTCTTCAGCCTGCTGGAGGTTTTCGCCGGATTCTTCAGAGGCCACACTCAGGGACGCCTGTTCCGGTTCCAGTTCGGACAGCTCTTCCTGAATGGAAGCCAGCCTGCTTTCGTCCTGTTCCAGTTCCTGCGCCAGCTCGCGCTGGTTTGCAATGGCCTGGTCCAGCTCAGTGGCGGTCTGACGACTGCGCTCCTTGTGGTGTTCAAGGCTCTGTTCAATGCGGGCAATATCCGCGCCGGCTTCGTAATATTTAGCCTGCGCCCGATTGAAATGCTCATTGCGGTCCTGGTGACTTTCCCGAAGTGCTTCCAGGGAGGTCTCCAGGCTGACCCTTTCGGTCAGATGTTTCTCCAGTTCAAGTTCGGTTTCGCGAATTCGGGCTCTGGACTTCTGTAACTCCTGATCCAGGCCCTGCCATCGAAGCACGGTCAACTCGGCTTTCTTCCGGCGCTCTTCCTGTTTGTAGGCTTTGTATTTTTCAGCAGCTTCAGCCTGCCGTTCAAGGTGCTGTAACTGACGCCCGAGCTCATCCCGCAGGTCGGTCAGGCGCTCGAGGTTTTCCTGGGTCCGACGAATCCGGCTTTCGGTTTCTTTTCGGCGCTCTTTGTATTTCGAAATGCCAGCAGCTTCTTCGATATAGACCCGCAGCTCCTCAGGTTTGGCCTCAATCAACCGGGAGATCATGCCCTGCTCGATGATGGCGTAGCTTCGGGGACCCAACCCGGTGCCCAGGAAAAGATCAGTTATATCCCGGCGGCGGCATTTCGAACCATTGAGGAAATATTCGGATTGCCCCTCTCTTGAGACCCGGCGGCGAACTGATATTTCATTGAACTTGGCAAATTCCCCCGGGGCAGAGCCGTCGCTGTTATCAAAAATCAGCTCGATAGACGCCTGACCGACAGGCTTGCGTGCGCTGGAGCCGTTAAAAATTACGTCCGTCATCGACTCGCCACGCAGATACTTCGCCGAGCTTTCCCCCATCACCCAGCGAACTGCGTCGATAATATTGGATTTGCCACAGCCGTTAGGCCCGACAACCGAGGTCATGTTTGTGGGAAATGGAACCGTCGTCGGATCAACGAAGGACTTGAACCCGGCAAGCTTGATGGACTTGAGTCGCATGTCAGGCGCTTGCTCCTTTTCCGGTTCCGAGGGTACTGAGCACCTGATGACGCTGGTGTTCGCCAAAATTCCGGATGACCTCTTCAAGCCTGGCCGGATCGTCTGTCAACGCGGCCTCCCCAAGCTGCCGGAAGAAACGGTCGGTGGCGTCAATTTCATCGCGGAAATTTTCCAGGGCCACAAAATAGGTGCGGCTGATGGCGGGTTTGAAGTTCTCCAGGGTTTCTTCAAGAAAAGGGTTCTCGACCAGGTCGTAGGCGTAGCGCATGACGCCAAAACCGGCTTCAATGATTTTTTCAGCCGCATCCCTTCTGGCCGGGGAGTTGAGCGCATCAATCACCGCCTGTAATTCTCGAACCTGGCCAATAACGCCGGTCAGTTCCCTGCCGGACCACCTTTCAAGCACTTTTCGCCCCAACATACACAGAAGGTTGATGTAGATATCGTAAAGGCTGTTCACCAGTTCCGGCGTGAGGCTGGACACCACAGCGCCGCGGCGGGGGAAAATTTCCACCAGATGCCGGCGCTGGAGAATCAGCAAAGCCTCACGCACGGAGCCACGACTGACGTTCAGCTCACCGGACACTCTGAGCTCCTGAATACGCGCACCGGGGGGTAAATCACCGGTGACGATCCGTTGACCAAGATGCTGAGCAATCTGTTCCGACAGACTTTCGGGGGCCTGAAACCTCATAAACCTGAATGATCCCTTTCAATGGAAGTCTGAACATAAAGCGGCTGAGTTTATCACAGGGGCCGGCAAGCCCAATCCTTTTGAACGTATTTTCAGTGGCCTGACAAAGGCGGAAAAGTTTTGCCAGAAATTTGGCACGTGGATAGTCAAGTTACATTCAAATATTTAGAATATTTTTAATTAAACCCCATTAAATATTGTTTTTAATGATTTTTTTAATTTTGGCAGGATCTATGCTTAGAACACGTCAAATGACTGACCAGGCCGAGAATAGTGAAACAGATATCAAACATCTCAGGTTCCACACAGACCACGCAGAAACTGGCGACCCTGATGCAGGCCCACAAAAACTGGAATGAAACGACAAATACCCTGACGCGCCTCAGCAGAAGGCTGTCAACCACACTCTCCCTGGAAACCCAGATGGGAATCCTTGCAGAGGAAGTGGCGTCGGTCATTCCGTTCAGCTGTATGACTTACCGACACCAGATCGGATCGCGGGATTTTGTCTACGTCACCGGCATCGGCGGCCCCCATCGCTGTGACTATCGACTGAATCTGGAGGGAAAGGTTTACGGGTCTCTCACGTTTAGCCGGAAAAAGCGTTTTACCGAAAAAGAACTTGAAGGACTCGAGCTGATTCTCAGCGCAGCCATCTGCCCGATCCGCAACGCCTGCCAGTTCGTGGCCGTAGAGCAGGCCGCACTTACCGATGCCCTTACCGGAATTCCCAACAAGCGCGCGATGGACGATGCCCTCACGAGGGCAATTTCTCTGGGAAATCGCCATGGCCAGCAGAATTCCCTGATCCTTTGTGATCTGGACCACTTCAAAATCATCAATGATCAGCACGGACACGTCGTTGGTGACCACGTTCTTCAGCTGGCCGCAAAAGAACTGCAGAAAGCGATCAGGACATCGGACGAAGTCTATCGTTATGGCGGCGAGGAATTCGCGGTTATTCTTCCCCATACCAGCGAAGCCGATGCCAGGGCAGTCGCTGATCGGATTCGCCAGTTTGTCGGGACCATTCGCGTTAACTGTGGTGAATCCACCATCGCTGTCACAACCAGTTGCGGTGTCGCCATGCGACTGCAGGAAGAAAACCCGGAGCAATGGCTGGCGCGGGCGGACGAAGCACTATACCGCGCCAAGGACAGCGGACGGGACTGCACACGGGTATTCGCCGCCATTCCCAATAGCTGAAACCTTCAAGCTATCCGCTGCGATGAGTCTTTTTACCGCTTTTTCTTCCGGCTCGGTCATCACTGTTCGGCGCGCCAGATACCTGCCACCTGGGAGTCCCGGCTTTACGCCTGACGGGCCCACCCTGTTTGCCCCGCTTACGCTCGTCGGCTTTCTGTTCAGAGGGTGTTTTGGCCGGTATATCAACCGGCGGCAGATCCACCGAACGGCTTAACGCATCCACAGTCTTCTGATCCAGTTCTTCCCATTTACCCATGGTCAGACGGCTGGGGAGAAATACCGACCCGTAGCGAACCCGTTTGAGTCGGCTTACACGAACGCCCTGAGATTCCCACAAACGCCGGACTTCCCTGTTCCGCCCTTCCATCAGAGTGACATGGAACCATTGATTAATGCCCTTACCACCGGCCATGGAAATGTCAGTGAAACGAGCCGTACCGTCTTCTAACAGAACGCCTTCTGACAGACGCTTGATCATGGCTTCGTCTACCTCACCGAATACTCTTACCGCGTATTCACGATCGACCTGTCTGGAGGGATGCATCAACCGGTTTGCCAACTCACCGTCAGTGGTGAATAGAACCAGGCCGGTAGTATTTATATCCAGACGGCCAATCGCGATCCAACGGTGGTCGGGCAGCCTTGGCAGGCGATCAAAAACGGTCGGCCGCCCTTCAGGGTCGCGACGCGTGGTTACTTCACCCTCAGGCTTGTTGTAGATCAGCACCCGCCGGAGCACCTCGGCACCCGCCTTGATATCGAGCCGCTTTCCATCGAGCTCTATGCGGTCCCTGACCGAGGCTTTCTGACCAGGCGCCACCATCTCCCCATTGATCTGCAGCCGACCGGCTTCGATCCAGCCTTCGACTTCACGGCGCGAACCAACACCAGCCCGTGCGAGAAGCTTCTGAATACGTTCCGGTTCATCTGCCGCGGGTGCTTTTGAGGTGCCTGAATCCGGTTTTCTGGGGCGATCGGCCGCCATGAATAAGTCCTTAAATGAAAAATGGCCAATGAGGCAATGTCAGTGAAGTGTTCCTTCAAATTCGATTTCAGCCTGCATGTTCTTCTCGATCTCACGACCAATTTCTTCAAGGTCGCGGATGTCCGACAGCGGCGGCAACTGCTCCAGCCCCTGAAGATTGAAATAATCCAGGAACTGCCGGGTCGTGGCATACATCGCCGGCCTGCCGGGCACATCCCGGTGGCCGACAATTCTTACCCATTCTCTTTCCTGCAGGGTCCTGATGATATTGGTACTGACGGTGACGCCACGAATATCTTCAATTTCACTGCGGGTAATCGGCTGCCGGTAAGCAATCAGTGCCAGGGTTTCCAGCAGCGCCCGTGAATAACGCTGGGGTTTTTCCTCAAACAGTCGCCCAACCCAGGGCGCATAAGCTTCCCGCACCTGCAGCCGGTAACCGCTGGCCACTTTTTTAAGCTCGAACCCACGGCCCTCACAGGCAGCGTCGAGAAGCACCATCACATGCTCCATAACCTGACGGGCCGGACGGTCCTTCTCATCGAACAGGTCCCGCAACTGATCCAGTGACATAGGCCTCCCGGCCGCCAGCAGGGCTGCCTCGGCGATAGCCTGTATCTTCCGGAGGTTTTCTTCATTCATAAACTTGGCACCGGCTTGACTCTTTTCAACTGACAGCTCTTGCCCGAACATGAATCGGACCAAGCACTTCCGCCTGAACAACTTCAATCAACTGCTCTTTGACCAACTCAAGGGTCGCCAGAAAACTGACCACAACACCGAGCTTGCCTTCCGCTGGCGTAAACAGGCTTTCAAAGGTGACAAACTGATCATCATTTAAAAGTGCAAGAATAGCCGACATCCGCTCTCTCGTGGAAAGCCGTTCCCGTTCAACATGATGACTGGTAAAAAGATCAGCTCTTGCCAACACGCCTCGCAGCGCCAGGAGCATCTCCCGCAGGTCTACATCCGGTTCAGTCTGAGCAGACGGAAGTTTTGGCAGGGCGGCAGAAGCTGCAAACGAATCCCGCTCCTGACGCGGCAACTGGTCAATATCTTCCGCAGCCTGCTTGAAGCGCTCGTATTGTTGAAGCCTGCGAATCAGCTCGGCCCGAGGGTCCACCTCTTCCTCGTCTTCGGTTTCCTGCCGCGGTAGCAGCATCCGGGACTTTATTTCCGCCAGGGTTGCCGCCATCACCAGATACTCGGCGGCAAGCTCAAACCGCATGGACTCGACTGCGCCAATATACTCCATGTACTGCCGGGTGATCTCGCTGACGTCGATATCCAGAATGTCCATGTTCTGGCGCCGAATCAGGTAAAGCAGCAGATCCAGCGGCCCCTCAAAGGCCTCGAGAAAAACCGCCAGTGCGTCTGGCGGGATATAAAGATCTCTCGGGATGTCCACCACAGCCTTGCCAGACACACGAGCAAGTGGAGTTGGGTCTTCAGGTGCCGCCACCTGCTCATCTGAAGTCGGGCTTCCTGTGGTTTCTTCGGTCATAAGAATCCAGCGCTACTTTTTAGTCTGGTCAGCCTAGCGGTACTTGAGCCCCATGGCTGCGCGGACCTCATCAAGGGTATCCCTTGCGGCATCACGGGCGGTTTCACATCCATCTTCGATAATCGCCCTGACCAGGTCGGGATTGTTTTCATATTCCTCGGCTCTTTCGTGCAGCGGTTTCTGTTCCTCAACAATAGAGTCGATCAGCGGTTTTTTACATTCGAGGCAACCGATTCCGGCACTGCGGCAACCTTCCTGCACCCACTCCTGAGTGCCTTTGTCTGAATAAACCTGGTGCAGGCCCCAGACAGGGCACTTCTCCGGGTCGCCGGGATCTGTGCGCCGAACACGCTGGGGGTCCGTCTGCATGGTCCGGATTTTCTGAGAGACGGTATCCGGAGCTTCCCGAAGGCCAATGGTGTTGTTGTAGGATTTGGACATTTTCTGCCCGTCCAGCCCGGGCATTTTCGAATCCGGCGTCAGCAGTGGCTGAGGCTCCGGTAGAATAACCTTGCCGCCCCCTTCGATGTAACCATACAACCGTTCACGATCACCCAGAGAAATATTCTGCTGTTCTTTTAACAATGCCCGTGCGGTTTCCAAAGCATCCAGGTCGCCCTCTTCCTGATAACGCTTTTTCAGAGTTCGGTAGAGTTTGGCATTCTTCTTACCCATCTTGACGATGGCACCCTCGGCCTGCTCTTCAAACCCCGGCTCCCGTCCATAAATATGGTTAAACCGACGTGCGATATCCCGGGTAATCTCGACGTGGGATACCTGATCCGCACCCACCGGTACGCGGCCGGCGCGGTAAGTAAGAATATCGGCGCTTTGCAGCAACGGATAGCCAAGGAAACCATAAGTGGCCAGGTCTTTTTCCCGCAGCTTTTCCTGCTGGTCTTTATAAGTGGGAATCCGCTCAAGCCATCCCAGCGGGGTAATCATGGATAACAGCAGATGCAACTCGGCGTGTTCAGGCACCCGGGACTGGATAAACATCGTGGACGAACCCGGATTGACACCGGCGGCCAGCCAGTCAACCACCATATCCCACACACTCTGCTCTATGCCGCTCGGGTCATCATAATTTGTGGTCAATGCGTGCCAGTCGGCCACAAAAAAGAAACATTCGAATTCATGCTGGAGCTTCACCCAGTTCTTAAGAACACCGTGATAATGGCCAAGGTGCAACTTTCCGGTGGGACGCATTCCGGACAATATCCGTTGCTGGGAATCGACAGAACTCAAAGCAGGAACTCCTTCTGTGAAAGTAATCAGCTGCCGTTTGGCGGCTGACCGGGCATTATAGTCTTATCAAGGACCGGCGTTAAACAAAAAGCCCCCGGAAGTCCACAACGCAGACCCGGGGGCTTATTGTTAACTGACTGATTTACCAGCCGGTTACTTCCTTCAGAGCTTTGCCAATTTCCGCGAGGCTACGAACGGTTTTCACGCCGGCATCGTTCAGAGCTGCGAATTTTTCATCCGCGGTTCCCTTACCACCCGAAATGATGGCGCCTGCGTGGCCCATACGCTTACCTGGAGGCGCTGTAACACCAGCGATGTAAGCAACCACCGGCTTGGTCACATTAGCCTTGATAAACGCCGCTGCTTCTTCCTCAGCCGTGCCGCCAATTTCACCGATCATGACGATCGCCTCAGTTTGCGGATCGTCCTGAAGAAGCTGCAGAATATCGATGAAGTTGGAACCCGGAATCGGATCGCCACCAATACCCACACAAGTCGACTGGCCAAAACCAAAATCCGTGGTCTGCTTGACCGCTTCATAGGTCAGCGTGCCAGAGCGGGATACAATACCAACTTTACCCGGCTGGTGAATATGCCCTGGCATGATGCCGATTTTGCACTGATCCGGGGTGATCACCCCGGGGCAGTTAGGCCCGATCATGCGAACGCCCTTACGGTCAACGTATTCCTTGGCGTAAAGCATATCGATAGTCGGAATGCCTTCGGTGATGCACACAATCAGCTCAATACCCGCGTCAGCGGCTTCGATGATGGCATCTTTGCAGAAGGGAGCCGGCACGTAAATCACGGTAGCTTCGGCGCCCGTTTTCTCTACAGCCTCGCGAACCGTATTGAATACTGGCAGACCCAGGTGCTCGGTTCCGCCCTTCCCCGGGCTTACGCCCCCTACCATCTTTGTGCCGTAGTCAATCGCCTGCTCCGAGTGGAAAGTACCCTGAGCGCCGGTGAAGCCCTGGCAGATAACTTTGGTGTCTTTATTGATCAGGATACTCATTATTTGCCCTCCGCGGCTTTAACGACTTGCTCTGCAGCATTAGCCAGGCTGGTTGCGGCAATGATATTCAGGCCGCTTTCTTTCAGTACCTGAGTGCCCTTTTCGGCATTATTGCCTTCCAGACGAACAACCACCGGCACTTTAACGCCCACTTCTTTAACGGCACCAATAATGCCCTCGGCGATCATGTCGCAACGGACAATACCACCGAAGATGTTGACCAGTACGGCTTTGACATTATCGTCGGACAGAATGATCTTGAACGCTTCAGACACCCGCTCTTTCGTTGCGCCGCCCCCAACGTCCAGAAAGTTGGCAGGCTGACCACCGGAAAGCTTAATGATGTCCATAGTGCCCATAGCGAGACCGGCACCGTTCACCATGCAGCCGATGTTGCCTTCAAGCGCCACATAGTTGAGTTCCCAGCGAGCAGCTTCGGCTTCACGGGAATCTTCCTGAGACGGATCGTGCATTTCCTGGATTTTTTTCTGGCGATAGAGGGCGTTGCCGTCCACTCCGATTTTTGCATCCAGGCAGTGCAGATCGCCCGAAGAGGTGATGACCAGTGGGTTGATTTCCATCAACGCCAGATCACGCTCTTCAAAGAGCTTGGCAAGACCCATAAAGATCTTGGTGAACTGACCGATCTGTTTTCCTTCAAGACCCAGCTTGAAGGCAAGCTCGCGGCCCTGGTATGGCTGCGCACCGACCAAAGGATCCACTTCTGCCCTGAGAATTTTTTCTGGCGTTTCTTCGGCAACCTTTTCGATCTCGACACCACCTTCGGTGGAAGCCATGAATACGATACGGCGGCTACCACGATCCACAACGGCGCCCAGATAAAGTTCCTGGTCGATGTCCGTCAGAGATTCCACAAGAATCTTACTGACCGGCTGGCCATGCTCATCCGTCTGGTAGGTCACCAGTTTTTTGCCAAGCCAGTGCTCGGCAAAGGCACGGATTTCGTCTTTGCTCTTGA
>Ga0136557_1001029_pt1 | contig 19101 bp, 16 predicted proteins | sample AntRauTorckE6832_FD_104796 | JGI IMG/M metagenome (GOLD analysis project Ga0136557, IMG submission 104796) | Saline lake microbial communities from Rauer Islands, Antarctica - Metagenome Torckler E6 #832 | ecosystem: Environmental > Aquatic > Non-marine Saline and Alkaline > Saline | place...
GGATATTACAGCGATTTTGAAAATCAAGATGCCTCTGGATGCCTTATGACAGTTGGGCTGTAGCGATAAGTGTTACATTAGGACGGAATGTCCCCAGAACCCCTATCTGGTTAGTTGTATGAGTGTGGCGGTGTTGCGTGGGTAGCTGTACCCCTTGGAGGGCCACTTGATGGCCCTCCTTTTTTTTTGACAGCTACGTTCTCGAGCACTTGTAGTGTAAACGTGGCTGAAAATGTCGGATTTTGTTCAATTGATGAGGGGGGGGTGCTGCGGGCTCTACTTCGTTTCCTAGGGCGTTTGTAAAACGGCTTTGGACTTCCAGCAAATCATCGGCTCTGGTTTTTCTGTTCGGGGAACAACCAGAATGAAAACCACCGGGTCATCCGTGGCATCAGTATGTAGGTCATCAGAAGCATGACCACAATCGTAACGATCATCGTCCTGAGCAGCAGGGGTACTCTGGCTAGCAGGTCTCCAAAAAGGACAAACATTAGGGTCACCGCCGGATAGAGCGCCAGCCAGCTGACGAAGGTCATTTTCCATTTGGGTGGTGGTTTGACCGGGTTCTGCCCAGGCAGGGTAAACCAGGTGACAATGCCGGAAGTGACTTCCCGCTCGCTGGGCTGAGCCAACAGGCTTTCGATCTGCTCCAGCAGTTCTGTTCTTTCCTCTGATTCCTCCCAGGCAGACAGGGTTTCCCGGTCCCGGAACCTGAAGACGATGCGATATTCAGGGTCTTCAGGAGATGAGGGGCGGAATAGGGTAGCTCCAAGGTAGCCGGTGAAATTGGCTGCCCGCTCTGTCATCTGGCCGCTCAGTTTTTCGAAGGCCTCTTCTTCCCCTTTCTTGACCCGTCGTGAGACAACAACGGTCAACGGTTGATCAAATGGTTCGTTCATTTCTGCAGTCCTTTTCTCCATATACTTTCAGTATAAGCCGCGTTAAAAAAAGGGCCCGCAAATGCGGGCCCAAAGGGTAGTACCAGTTTTAACTGCCGGTTGCGCGGAGATGCTGAACGTTGAACATGCTGGGCGGCGACATTTCGGGATCTACCTGACCCTTGAACTGACCCGTGGTGCAGTGGCTGGCCTGTACGTCGATCATGCTGAAGCTGTCGTCGATAGACACGCCGGTGCCCTTGTTCTTGGGCAGGTGATGGTCAGGATGTGCCTGGCCAATGGTGAAGGTCTTCCACAGGCTGCCCTTGCGGTCATATGAGACGGTGCGGGGGATCGTGAATGTCTGGGCATCCATGAAGTGAACCCGTTTCGACAGGGGATGACTCTCATCAACCGGAACTGACTCGACCTCATGAACTTTGCGCAGCTGCCACGTGATGTCCGGGAAGCAGCCACCCTGGCCACTGAATGACACAACCTGGTAGCCATCGCTGTCGCTGTGAGTTTCGGAATCAAGCGACAGATCGTTGTGATTGTAGAATGGCATCAGCATGTAACGGGTGCCTTTGTAGGTCCAGTCCATGTCGGATATGCGGCCGTTGTAGCCCTCGAAATCCTCAATCATCAGGTCAGACCCAAGGAAAGCATCGGTTACCTGTCCCGTCGCCAGACGGCGAACCCGGCGCTGGAACCCGAGGTACAGCCAGGAGTTGTCACGCTTGAGGTCGTCTGCCGCACGGTGTATCAGCAATTGGGTGTTGCGCACGTCAGCGGGATCCAGAACCTGAACGTAGATGGCCCTGAACAGGTCAGACGGGTTCGGTGTGATTTCTGGCGTTGGCTCCTGAATCACCCGTCCCTTGTAGTTCAGGAAGTGGAAGTTGAACTTGATGGTCCGCTCCACTTTGCCGGAATCCATATCCCGATATTTCCAGTAGAACGGGTAGATGGCCGCACTGTCGCCCCAGTTGTAACCGTACTTATAGTTCCAGGCAAGCTTCTCACCAGCCCGTGGGTCGCTTGCATCCGGTTCCTGCGGGAAAGGGCGGCCAGCCTTCCAGCCATTGATTTCGCCCACCTGGTCACCAAGAGTGACATTGCCAAGTGCAACCCGGGTCGCCTCAACATAGTTGGGGTGCAGATCGAACGAGGTGGTTTCCCCCATTGTGATGCTGGTCCAGCCATCCGCGATGAATTGGTAAAAGGCGGGGTCGATGACCTCCTTGAATTGAGCAACGTTATTCTCGTTGATCACCATGCCCGGCTCCAGGCCCTCCTGCTGAGGTCGTTCCGTCTTATACGGGTAGAATGATTCCATGATGACTGCTTCTTCAGCCATCGCTGCTGTGGTCATCAGGCCGGCCGTGCAGCCGGCGATCAATGTGCTTGTCAGTTTTTTCATCTTGTACTGTTCCATGTTTAGACCTCTATATCAGAAGCTGTAACGTGCAGTCAGCTGGATTTCGTCTTCTTTCTGGGCCATGCCGATAGGACCTGACTGGAACCGGCCGAGAGGCTCATAGCCGGAAAGACCTGCAGATTCACCCGATTGATGTCCGGCAACGCCAGGAGTTTGTGTGAACGGATCCCAGGGGTTGCAGGAGCGGCAGTCATCGAATTCGCGCGCACCATCACCTACCTTGAAATTGGCACCCAGGGTCAACCTGAAGTTATTGTTAACCAGCCAGTCTACAGACGGTGCTATAGCGGTGGCCTGGGCCCGGAAGTCGTGGGCAGTGATGATCTGGGGGCTGAGACGGCCATTCATGTAAAAACCCTTGATCAGGAGAGTGGCGGTCCAGTTGTGCTCCCAGTCGGGAATACCAGCCTCGCCATAGGTTCTCTGCTCCCGCTCATGGTCAAGAATGTGTTGGCCAAAGAGCTGACCGGAGAAAAGAAAGGACTGAGTCTCGTTGAGGAGCGGGATAGAAATATTCTTGTCCGCCCCGATTACGTACCGAAGCACGTCAGATTCTGAGTAGAGCCTTTCCCGCAGTGTGTTGGCAAACTCCTCGCCGGAGGTATAAGCCGTTTCGACCCGGAATACGGTATCGATAGGTTGTGAGTAGTAGTCCACAGAACCGCCCACCAGGTTGACACGCGGAAAGTGGATATCGAAAGCAATCAGGCTTGGCCATACGTCTGTCTGGCCGGTAAAGGCATTTTCTGCAGGAATACCTCCACGCAATGATGGCAGCTGAGAGCGATAGGTCAGGGCATTCAGGGAGAAGCCCAGGTCGCCATAAACCCCTTCCATTTTCAGCCCCAGTTGGGTGTTGGAAAGGCTCCAGTTCGGCATATGAGCCTTGCGGATACCAATCTGGCCGGGTCCGAAATCAGTGGCCAGGCCCCCATCAGGAGTTGCGCCGGCGAAATTGGCCACAGTGCCGCCATTTTCCCAGAGGTTATTCATGCCCCGGAAGAAACACCCCGCGTCGAGAATGACGTTTGGCTGCCCACACTGACCGATATCGTGGGGGCGGAACTGGTCAAAGTTCCATACAACCTGAAAGTTCAGATCATCAAATACCAGGCCTTCAAAAACCTCAGTCGGGCCCATCCGGTAGTCCGTTTTAAGGATCCACATGGGAATCCGGATATCTTCCAGTTCGTCGTATATGTTGTTCCGGGAATAGTCGACCGGGTTGATGACGTCCAGCACCCGGAACAGGTCAGTACGTCCCCAGATCACCTGCTGTTTGCCCAGACGAGTACTGAGGATGTTGCCATTGTCAAAGTTCAGGTCGAAATCAACGTAGAGCTCACGGATGAAGTCGGCACGGTCATTGAACTCCTGGAACCGGAGTTCATCCATGTCCTTGTCCAGATAGTCATCGATGCAGCCCCGGCTATCGACGTCACATGGCCGGACAGGTACGCCGAACCCGACACCATTAGCCTGGTCGTGCAGGTGCTCGCCCAGAACGATCATTCCGTCGTTCGGGTTTTGGGTTGTATCAAATCCGAACGTGTTACCCGGCGGAAGCGGTATTGCGCTGGCCGGACTGCCGACACCGTCGCCGTGGGCAACATAGCCACTGGCAAGGTCCTGAAGCATTACCGGGCCCCCGGCGTCACGGCCATACTCGTCCTTATTGAGGTCGTAAGCTCCATCGTAACTGCCGCGCAGCGTTGCGTTGACGCTCACATTATTGAAAACGCCAACTTCCCCGGCCTTCTTCTCAAGCTCCATTTGCAGCGTATTCCGGAACTTGGAAAGCCCTACGCCTTCCCGGCCGTAAGTAGCGTTCTCGACATAACCGTTAACGCGGGTATCCTCCGCCGCTACGGCTCCAGTCATCGTTAACAGCGCCAGGCTGGCACTACCCGCAAGGGTATAGCACCAGAATCTCAGGCCTTTTATTTTTGTTTGCATGGCAGATCCTCTTACAGGTTTTATTGGAGTTCAGTACCAGGCTTCATGCTCGGTACGGTTCTCCCGGCACGAATCCCTCATCCTGCTCCCGATGGGAGACGGACGACGGAGATGGTGTTGGTGAGTGACGATCGGCGTGGAGAATGCCGTCTTCGTCGGCGTATACATCAGTGACAAATCGGGGCTTGAACACCAGCACCCAGGAGGGCACCAGCAGCATGGCGGCCATGCCGTTGATCACGATCATCACGCACAGAAGCAGTGCGGCATCGGACTGGAACCTCAGGTTGGAGAAAATCACCCACATGATGATTCCGGCCATCAAGGTCAGGGCCGTAAAACTGATAGCCATGCCTGTGGTGGAAATCGCGCGTCTGACGGCATCCCGCAGGTTGCCGTACCGGGCCATTTCTTCCCGGATGCGGTCCATCATGTAGATGGAATAGTCGATGCCGACACCAATACCCACGGCGATCACCGGCACGGTATTGATGTCGATGCTCAGCCCGTTGAGCCCCATGTAGGCGTAGGTCAGTGTGGTGGCAAACAGCATCGCCAGCAGCATCATCAGGCCGGCATGCAAGGACATGTAGAACAGCATTACAAAGATGAAAATCAGGAGGAACACCAGCGGCAGTACAATCACGTTGGTTTCGAATGCGGATTCATTCATCGCTGCTGCAACGCCGAGAGTGCCACCGGCCAGGCGAATGGTCAGGCCGTCAACGCTGTCGCCGTTTTCCGCGATCCATGCCTTGGCCATGTGTATGGCGCGCCGGATGGTTTCGCCCTGGCGGTCCTTGTAATAGAACACCAGGTTGGCCACTCGGTCGTCGGTGTCGTTGAATTCATCCAGTGCCCCGGGAATCGGGCTGGAAGCCATGTAGGTGAACATCAGGCCGCCCACATAACCGGCATCGTGAGGGATTTGATACCAGCGGGGGTCATTGTTATGCATCAGGCGGTTAACCTGCTTCACCAGATCCGGCAGGCCTTTGCTGCCGCCGACTTCCGGGTCCCGTAGCATATGGGATTGCAGGTCCGACAGGGCTGCCAGCACTTCTGGACGTTTCAGGCCGCCGTTTTCTTCCGTTTCTGCAACAATGTAGAGCTCTTCCGAGCCGGGGAAGCGGTCATTAACCACACGTGAAGAAATGTTGTAGTCGTGGTCCGGATACAGGATGGGCGACCCGGGTTCTGAGTCACCGATCTGTACATTGGAGGAAGCCAGAATGCCTGCCAGCATGGCAAGTGCTGCCAGACTCAGGACAACCTTTGCGGCGCCAGGCCGGGTAACAGTGCGGGAACAGCTGGCGCCAATGTGGCGCAGTGCAGTCTCGCGAATTTCCGGGTTTTTGGGTGTCGGCAGAATGGACAGCAACAGGGGTACGCCAATCAGCACGGTGAACACCACGGTAATAGCCCACAGCGAGGCGTAGATGCCCAGGTGTGTATTGAGCGGTATGGAGCCGATGGCAATCAGTGACAGGCCAATGGCATCCGAAACCACACCCAGGGAACCGGGGCGAAACAGGCTGTCGAAGGTGGCCTTGGCAGCTTCTGGCCCACTGCCACGCTCCTGGGTTTCAGCGTAATAGCGTTCAACCAGCTGTACGCCGTGGCTCATGGCCCTGGCGGCAATCAGGAAGGGAATAACCAGCCCGAGAGGGTCCAGGTTATAGCCCAGCAGGCTGATGATCCCGAGCCCCCAAATGGTGGAAACAAGTACCCCACCCAGGGGGATCAGAACTCCATAGGCCTTGCGGAAGTGGAAGATCAGCAGGGCCAGCATGGTCACAACAGTAAACAGGAAGATCTGGAGAATCTGCTCCATGTAGGTGTAAGCCCAGCCCACCAGTACCGGCTGGCCTGTGGCATAGATCGTGACACCAGCCTGCTCTTCCTCCCCGCGCAGTTGCTGCAGTTGGGCAAAGGTTTTCTCGTAGTCCAGTTGGCCCTCAATAAGCTGGGCCTTGACCAGAGCCATTTTCATATCTGGCGACACCAGCGGGCCATAAACCCTTGGGTTTGCGGACACGTCCGATTTCATGGCCTGCAAGGCTTCTTGGGAGTACTCCCCGGACGTGGAGTCGTAATATGGCTCCGAATTGATGCTGCCAACTTCTGTCAGCCAGATCTTGCGGGAGTTACGGTGAGTCACGCTGGAAACCAGGTTGTGATTGACCCCCGGAAGGCTATCCACCGCCTGGGTTATGCGGTCGATTTTGGCGAGTTTCTCGTTGGTAAAGATGTCGCCTTCCTCGAACTCGACCCCGACCACCAGAACGTTGGCACCACCAAAGCTGTCCTTGATGCTGTTGTGCAGCTCAATGTAGGGGTGTTGTTGTGGCAAAAGGTCGGCAAAATCGGTATAGATTTTCAGGCCGGGAACTCGTAACGCAAAGGCCAGCGTGAGAATGGCAATAACGCTCAGCACCTTGCGTGGGTTGGCAAATGTCCACAGCTCCAGCCGGTGTAGGAGGTGGGTAAAGCGATGCAATCCTGCCATTGTGGAGTTCCTTAGTCAGTGCTGGCCGAGCGGGCCACGGGAATTTCAAGGTTCAACAGAAGACCACGGCCACCTGCGGCAAGCAGTTGGTTATCGGGAAGCAGCAGTCCGGTGCGTAAATACAGGGGCTGATCGGAAGTGGAGATCTTGTGCCAGGATTCATTGGCATGTTTCAGCACCGTAGCGTTATCCGCCAGGGCATACAGTCCGGAAGGGCCGTAGGCAAAGCCGAAAATCGGGGAGCTGATATCGGTTGGTGACTTCTCCCAGCTCACGCCGCCATCTGTTGTGTGATAGATAAATCCGTTAAGGCCACCAACCCAGCCCTCATCTTCCGAACGGAAATAGCTGGTATGGGCGTAAAACTCATTCGGTAAATAACCCGCGTAGTCCCAGCTTTCGCCACCGTCTCTGGTTCTGAGTACCAGGCCGTACTCGCCGGTAATGAAGGCATTATCGGAATCCAGGAATTGCAGGTTGTTGAGGATGGCGTCCTCATTGAGTGAGGTTTCAGTCCAGGTCTTGCCTTCGTCGGTGCTGCTCTGGATGGTGGTGAAGCTGCCGGCGGCCCACCAACCTCCATCCGGAGCGCAGTCTGCGGTCATCATCTGCTCCTGGCTCGGCAGGGGATGCGCAGTCCAGTTTTCGCCACTGGCGTCACCGTGCCATAGCTCGTTGTTGAAGGTCAGAGCAATAAAGCTGTTGTCCGGGCATACGTCCAGAGCGAGAAAGCTGTTGGTCGTCGGGACCTGTCGGTGCCAGGTTTCGGCATTGTCGGAACTGACCAGTACAACGCCGTTATTGCCGGAGAGGACAATGACCTCATCGTTACGGGCCATGGCCTGATAAAAGTCTGTTCGTTTAACGGTCTGCTGTGATTGTTCCCGAACGGCCTCCAGATTCAGAGGGGCCTCACAGCCTGTAACAAGAAGCGTCGACAGTCCGGCTAACGATATGGCTTTGCCGGCATTGCACCATGTGCGCATGGGGGCATTTCGCATTTTTATGTCACCGTCTTTGTTTTTGTGAATAAAGCGACTGAGGGTGAGATAGCAACGCTTATGCCATGCGCGTAAATTTTTAATAACTTGTTGATAATAAAGAGGTGATCTAAAAAATCACTTGGTCAGGGTAAGAATTTACAGAGGAGTTGGGCGATCAGATTTCACCAAATGGTAAAATCGAGGGGGGAGTTGTTGATTTCGTAAAGCGGGAGAGGGGTTGGGCCCGACATCCTTGTCGATGGCCCCATTGTCGGGAGTCAGCTTTCCGCAAGTATTCCGGATTTTTTAAGCCTGTAGGCAAGCGCGGGGCGGGTCAGCCCCAGTATGCGGGCTGCTCCGGAAACATTCTGGCTTGCTTCTTCCATGGCGCGGCGCATCAGGGTTTCCTCCACCTCATCCAGGCCTATGCCAGTCTCCAGTATCTGATTGGCCCAATCTGTTGCGCTTGATGCATGGCTATCTGCAACAAGTTGGCCGTGGCTATCGACCACGTCATGGGGGATGCTCGGTTGTGGCTCTGGAATGCCCGCAAAAAGCGATTCTCGGCTGATCGACTCGTTGTTATCGGTGAGGATCACGCCACGCTCAATGACGTTCTCCAGTTCCCGGATATTGCCTGGCCAGTGGTAGTGCAGGCAAAGTTCAAGGGCCTTGTCGGACAGACCCAGTGTCCGTTTGTTGTACTCTGACTGGAATTTTTTCAGGAAGTGTTCCGCAAGCAAGGGCAGATCTTCCAGTCGTTGTCGTAGCGGTGGGATTTTCACTGGAAAAACGTTGAGTCGGTAAAAAAGGTCGGCCCGGAAGCGACCCTCATCAACGGCTTCTTGCAGGCTTTCGTTGGTGGCGGCAATCACCCGGACGTCTACAGAACGAGTACGATTGTCGCCAACGCGCTCCAGCTCCCCTTCCTGCAACACACGAAGCAATGTCGCCTGGGCCCGAGGTGTCAGCTCAACTACCTCGTCGAGAAAAATGGTGCCGGTGTTGGCACGCTCGAACCGACCCGGTCGTGACTGGTTTGCGCCTGTGTAGGCGCCCTTTTCAACACCGAACAGTTCGGCTTCGATCAGGTCCGGAGGGATGGCCGCGCAGTTGACGGCAATAAAGGGTTGCTCGGCTCGCTCACTACGAAGGTGAACGCTGCGCGCGATGACCTCCTTGCCCACCCCGGTTTCACCCAGTAACAGCACCGACACCTTGCCCATCGCCGCCTTGTCGATCATCTTGCAGACTTTATTGTAAGAGCTGGATTGGCCTATGCCGTAATACTGGCCCTGTTGTTTCTCAAGACTGCTACGCAATGAGCTGACCTGGCTCTGGAGGTCGTACAGTTCCTCAATGATGGCGTCGGCCTTGAAGTATTGTGTGAACTCGGCAGCGTCTTCCCATTCCTCGGCTGGTTTGCCCACAATCATACACTTGTCGTCGCCACAGCCGCGGCAACTGACTTCCCTGAAAATGATTTCCCGGCCCATGAAGGATGACGTGTAGGCACAGGCATACCCCAGCAGTGACCAGCATGCGGGCTCATCCATCTGTCCCAGCTCGGTCTGGCAGATATCGACTTCAAAGGAGTCGATCCATTCCAGTTCGCCATAGAAACCGCCGGTGTCATGGTCAATGTCGATCTCTATGGGAACCGCTTTGACCATGCCTTTGAGGGAGTGCAGTTGCGGGCCGGCGAGAAAAATATCCAGCTCACTGCAGTGGGGGCGAAGCTTTCTGGCCAGCTCGGCATCTTTCAATCCGGACTGGTAACCCAGGCGCAGGAAAAAGCCCTTGGCGCGTTCAATGCCAATGGTATTCACCATTTCCCGACGAAAAGCCGCCATCGCACTGACCTGCATAAGCAGCATGCGCTGTTCGCCAAACCAGATTTTCCCCTCCGTGCTCTGGAATCGAATCTGCTCCGTAAGATCCTGAAAATCCACATACTGTAGTTGTGGCTTATAGGTAATAGCCATACTCAGAAGCCCCGTTTGTTGTTATAGGGGACGCATCCGGGTTGATTTTATCCAGTGCGAAGGCAGCGACTGGCTGCTCCTTTCTATCTAACACCCTATCCCTGGTGAAGATCAATCAAATGATCAATTTTCGGGCTAAAGCCCTGGCGTCGATGAGCTCAGCATTTGCTCAGTTCAGCGTTACAGGTTGATCAAATGATAAAAAATACCTCCTGCGATACCTTTGTCCCCGCAAAGAAGTTACTTTCCGGATTGTTGTTAAAACTCATAAAAATGCTTTTAAAACAATAATATATCCATATATCTGTGCGCCTTGCTCAGCGCTTGGCATAGCCGTTGCTTTTGCAATAGCAACCGATAACAAACACAACGGTGCCAACAATGACTAGCCAAGCAAAAAGCTTCGACGAACTGCCACGGTATATCCGGGTGCGTAGTGGGCCTGAAGACAGGTTTGTGGAGTTCGACTTTGCCATCGGCCATCCCGAACTGTTTGTTGAACTCGTGCTGCCACGGGATGCATTCAGGATTTTCTGTCAGCACAACAACGTGATTCACATGGACTCCGACATGATCCGCGCGGTCGATGACGACATGATCAAGTGGCGCTTTGGTGAAAAAGGCCGCCGTTAGTTTTCGTTCAATGGATTCTTCACTCACAACAACAAGACGGTAAGTTGATATGAGCATTGAGATCAAAACCAATTCAGCGGAACCCATCCGCCACACCTTCGGCCACATCGCCCGTCGCTTTGGCGACAAGCCCGCGTCCCGTTACCAGGAAGCCAGCTATGACCTTGAGGCCAAGACCAACTTTCATTACCGGCCGCTATGGGATTCAAAGCACACACTGAATGACCCGAACCGAACAGCGATCTGCATGGAAGACTGGTATGCGGTGACTGACCCCCGCCAGTTCTACTACGGCGCCTACGTGGGCAATCGCGCCAAGATGCAGGAAGCAGCGGAAACCAGCTTCGGCTTCTGCGACAAACGCAATCTCCTTACACGGTTGCCGGAATATACGCAGAAGCAGCTGCTCAGACTGCTGGTGCCTCTGCGGCATGTAGAGCTCGGTGCCAACATGAACAACAGTAAGATCGCGGGCGATGTTAACGCCACCACCGTTTCGCAAATGCATATTTACCACGCCATGGATCGGTTGGGCATGGGTCAGTACCTCTCTCGTATTGCCTTGATGCTTGATGGAAGTACCGGTGCTGGCCTGGACGAGTCCAAAGGTTACTGGATGGACGACGAACTGTGGCAGCCGATGCGCAAGCTGGTTGAAGACACTCTGGTGGTGGAAGACTGGTTTGAGCTGACGCTGGTTCAGAACATCCTGATTGACGGTCTGATGTTCCCGCTGGTTTACGAAAAGATGGATCAGTGGCTGGAAGAGCAGGGCGCGGAAGATGTCTCCATGCTGACCGAGTTCATGCGGGACTGGTACAAGGAATCTCTGCGCTGGACCAACGCCATGATGAAAGCTGTGGCCGGTGAAAGTGACGCCAACCGTAAACAGATCCAGGACTGGATCGACCAGTGGGAGCCGCAGGCCTACAAAGCGCTTGAACCGCTGGCGGAAGCCACCGCCGGCATTGAAGCACTTGATGAAATTCGGGCCCAGCTCGTCACACGTCTCAACAAGTTCGGACTGCAGCAACGCGAGGGAGTAGCCGCATGAGCCAGCTAGTATTCATTGCTTTTCAGGATAACGATAACGCCCGCTACCTGGTAGAAGCCATCCAGGAAGACAACCCCGAAGCGGAAGTACAACACCAGCCGGCGATGATCCGTATTCAGGCGGAAAAGCGTCTGGTGATCAATCGGGAAACAATGGAAGAGAAGCTCGGTCGCGAGTGGGATGTTCAGGAAATGCTGGTTGACGTGATCAGCATCGGCGGCAACGTCGACGAAGACGACGATCACTTCATTCTTCAGTGGAACTAATTGGGAGAAACACCATGGCTACAAAAAACAAAAAGCTTAACCTGAAAGACAGATACCAGTACCTGACGCGGGATATGGCCTGGGAGCCGACCTACCAGGACAAGAAAGACATTTTTCCGGATGAAGATTTTGAAGGCATCAAGATTACAGACTGGTCCCAGTGGGAAGACCCGTTCCGTCTGACCATGGACGCCTATTGGAAATACCAGGCGGAAAAAGAGAAGAAGCTCTATGCCATTTTTGACGCTTTTGCTCAGAACAATGGTCACCAGAATATTTCAGACGCCCGTTACGTGAATGCGTTGAAGCTGTTCCTTAGTGGTGTATCTCCGCTTGAACACGCAGCTTTTCAGGGTTACGCCAAAGTAGGTCGTCAGTTCAGTGGCGCCGGCGCCAGGGTTGCCTGCCAGATGCAGGCTATTGACGAACTGCGTCATTCCCAGACCCAGCAACACGCCATGAGCCACTACAACAAGCACTTTAATGGCCTGCACGATGCCCCGTACATGCACGACCGCGTGTGGTTCCTGTCGGTGCCCAAGTCATTCTTTGACGACGCTCGTTCCGCTGGCCCGTTCGAGTTCCTGACCGCGATCTCGTTCTCCTTCGAGTATGTGCTGACCAACCTGCTGTTTGTGCCTTTCATGTCAGGCGCCGCCTATAACGGCGACATGGCCACAGTCACCTTTGGCTTCTCGGCCCAGTCGGACGAAGCACGGCATATGACTCTCGGCCTTGAGGTGATCAAGTTCATCCTTGAGCAGCATGAAGACAACGTGCCGATTGTTCAGCGCTGGATCGACAAGTGGTTCTGGCGTGGTTTCCGCCTGCTGAGTCTGGTGGGGATGATGATGGACTACATGTTGCCGAAAAAGGTCATGTCCTGGTCCGAGGCCTGGGAGATGTACTACGAGCAGAACGGTGGCGCGCTGTTCAAGGATCTTGAACGCTATGGCATTCGCCCGCCCAAGTATCAGGACGTTGCCAACGACGCCAAGAACCATGTCAGTCACCAGGCCTGGAGCACCTTCTACCAGTACAGCCAGGCCACCAACTTCCATACCTGGATGCCAGAAAAGGAAGAGATGGACTGGTTGTCCCAGAAGTACCCGGACACCTTTGACAAGTATTACCGTCAACGTTTCGAGCACTGGGACAAAGAGCATGCCGAGGGCCGTCGTTTCTACAACAACACGCTCCCGCAGCTGTGCCAGGTGTGTCAGATCCCGACCATTTTCACCGAGAAAGACGATCCGACGATGCTAAGCCATCGCCAGCTTGTGCACGAGGGTGAGCGTTTCCACTTCTGCTCCGACGGCTGCTGCGACATCTTCAAGCACGAGCCGGAGAAGTATGTCCAGGCCTGGTTGCCAGTGCATCAGATCTACCAGGGCAACTGTGAAGGTGAAGACGTGGAGACAGTGGTATCGAAGTACTACCACATCAACATCGGCGAGGACAATTTTGAGTACATAGGGTCTCCGGATCACAAACGCTGGCTGGCCATCAAGGGCGAGTCAACGGGCAAGAAGGCAGACAGTACCGATCAGAACGCTGCCTGATCCGGGAAGCGCCCGGCATCGTTCGGTGCCGGGCGAATGATCCATAAAACAACAAGGTGATCACCATGAGTGTAAACGCCCGTTACGAATACAAGTTTGAATCCAGAGACAAAGTTGAAAATTTTCACGGCATGCAGGTGCTCTACATCTACTGGCCCCACCACCTGATGTTCTGCTCTCCGTTTGCCGTGATGGTTTCCCCGGACATGACGTTTGGCGACTTTCTTGAGCAGATTTTAAAGCCTGCCGTGGCAAGCCATCCCGACAGTGCCGAAGCGGACTTTGAGAATGCCGAATGGAAGCTTAATGACGGCCCATTCACGCCGGATATGTCCGCCACCATGATGGGTAGCGGGATTGATCATAAGAGCATGCTGACCGTCACCACCCCAGGCCTGGATGGCATCAGCGGTTCCGGATCCTGAGGTAACTACCATGAGCTATACCGTCACCATAGAGCCAATTGGCGAGCAGATAGAAGTAGAGGATGGCCAGACCATCCTTGCGGCGGCCCTTCGTCAGGGTGTCTGGCTTCCCTTCGCTTGCGGCCATGGCACCTGCGCCACCTGCAAAGTTCAGGTTATTGAGGGCGATGTCGAAATCGGCGATGCCTCACCGTTTGCCCTGATGGATGTTGAGCGGGATGAAGGCAAGGTATTGGCCTGCTGCGCCACCGTTGAGAGCGACGTCACCATTGAGGCAGATATCGATGTGGACGAGGACTTCGAAGGCTATCCGGTTGAGGACTACACGGCGACGGTTACCGATATCGTCGAACTGTCTCCCACCATCAAGGGTGTCCACCTGAAACTGGATCGCCCGATGACCTTCCAGGCTGGCCAGTACATCAATATCGAGTTGCCAGGCGTTGAGGGCGCGAGGGCTTTCTCCCTGGCCAACCCGCCCAGCAAACCTGATGAAGTGGAGATTCATGTACGTAAGGTTGAGGGCGGCGCTGCAACCACTTATATCCATGAGGAGCTGAAGGCAGGCGATGAGCTGCATCTTTCAGGACCCTATGGTCAGTTTTTTGTGCGCAGCTCGCAGCCCGGAAACCTGATTTTTATCGCCGGTGGTTCCGGGCTTTCAAGCCCACAATCCATGATTCTCGATCTTCTCGAGCAGGGTGACGATCGTCAGATCACTCTCTTTCAGGGTGCCCGCAACCTGGCTGAGCTCTACAACCATGAGCTGTTTGAGGGGCTGGCCCGGGACAACGACAACTTTACTTATGTGCCGGCGCTTAGCCAGGCGGAAGAGGGCAGTGATTGGTCAGGATTCCAGGGTTATGTACACGACGCCGCAAAGGAACACTTTGACGGACGTTTTGCCGAGCACAAGGCATATCTGTGCGGCCCGCCACCAATGATCGATGCCGCTATTACGGCATTGATGCGGGGTCGGCTGTTCGAGAGGGACATCTTCATGTAGAAATTCCTGACGGCTGCTGACGGGGCGGAAGAAACCCAGCGCTCGGCGCTGTTCAAGAAGATCTGACCGGAGCGCGGCGCCATGAGCCATGCCTTTGAGGTCACCGAACAGCGCAGTGGAATTCGTTTTCACTGTGAACCGGGCCAGAGTGTTTTAAAGGCCATGGAACAGCAAGGTCTGAAGTGTGTTCCGGTGGGTTGCCGTGGCGGAGGTTGCGGATTCTGCAAGGTCATTGTGCTTAGCGGTGACTACGAATGCGGAAAGATGAGCAAAGTACATGTAACACCGGAATCAAGGGCTTGTGGCGAGGTATTGGCTTGCCGCATTTATCCACTGAGTAACCTGACAATTGAGTGCCGTCCCCGCGAATCTGCAGAGATGGCCAAGCAGCAAACAACAACAAAATCGATGAGGTAATGTCATGAAAAAAGGTGTAATGCGTCCCGGTCATGTCCAGATCCGTGTGCTCGATATGGATGCGGCTGTCAAACACTACACAGACCTGATGGGTCTGATTGAAACCGATCGCGATGAACAGGGCCGGGTCTATTTGAAAGCCTGGACAGAAGTCGACAAATTTTCCGTCATTCTGCGGGAAGCAGACGAGCCGGGTTGCGACTTCATGGCCTTCAAGGTGGTGGATGAACCTTCCCTGCAGCAACTGGAAAAAGATCTGGTGGCCCATGGTGTTGATGTCGAACAGATCCCTGAGGGTGAAATGAAAGACTGCGGGCGCCGGGTCCGATTCAAGGCACCGTCAGGCCATTCGTTTGAGCTGTACGCTGACAAGCAGTACACCGGCAAGTGGGGCATCACCGAGGTGAACCCGGAAGCATGGCCACGTGGCCTGGATGGGATGAAGGTCGTCCGTTTCGACCATTGCCTGATGTACGGCCCGGAGTTGGCGGCCACCTACGATCTGTTCGTTAATGTTCTTGGCTTCTACCTGGCCGAGCAGGTTCTGGACGGTGACGGAACCCGCATTGCCCAGTTCCTTAGCCTGTCCACGAAGGCCCACGACATTGCCTTTATCCATCATGAGGAAATGGGAAAGTTCCATCACGCCTCGTTCTTCCTGGACACCTGGGAAGACGTTCTTCGTGCTGCTGACCTGATCTCCATGACTGATACCTCCATCGATATCGGCCCCACCCGTCATGGCCTGACTCATGGCAAAACGATTTACTTCTTTGACCCGTCCGGTAACCGCAACGAGGTGTTCTGTGGTGGTGACTACAACTACCCGGACCACAAACCCGTGACCTGGCAGGCCGAACAGCTTGGCAAGGCCATTTTCTATCACGACCGGGTGCTTAACGAACGGTTCCTGACGGTTTTGACCTGACTTTTTAAAGCTCACCAGTTCAACAGGGCCATTTAGAACAGGACTAGGCAACAATGAAAGACATCAAGCACTACATCAACGGACAGTACGTTGGTTCTGCCAATGGCAAACTGTTCAACAACGTTAACCCGGCAAACGGCAAAGTGATCAGCAAGGTTCACGAAGCCGGCCGGGAAGAGGTCGATGCCGCGGTCAAGGCTGCGAAAGCTGCCTTGAGTGGCCCCTGGGGCAAGATGACACTGGATGAACGCACCAGCATTCTGCATAAGGTGGCTGACGGCATCAACGCCCGATTCGACGAGTTCCTGGAGGCGGAATGCCTCGATACCGGCAAGCCAAAATCCATGGCGAGCCATATCGACATCCCCCGGGGCGCATCCAACTTCAAAGTGTTCGCGGACATGATCAAGAACGTGCCCACGGAATCCTTTGAAATGCCGACCCCGGATGGCACAGGCGCTCTGAACTATGCCGTGCGCCGTCCCAAGGGCGTGATTGGTGTTATCAGCCCCTGGAACCTGCCATTGCTTCTGATGACCTGGAAAGTGGGTCCGGCGCTGGCCTGTGGTAACACCGTCGTGGTCAAACCATCGGAAGAGACCCCGACGACCACAGCTTTGCTGGGCGAAGTCATGAAAGAAGCCGGTGTGCCTGACGGCGTGTACAACGTCGTACATGGCTTCGGTGGTGATTCGGCCGGTGCATTTCTGACCGAGCATCCCCAGGTTGATGGTTTCACCTTTACCGGCGAGATCAGTACCGGGGAAGTGATCATGAAAGCGGCTGCAAAAGGCATCCGGGATATTTCTCTGGAACTCGGTGGCAAGAACGCCGGGCTGGTGTTTGCTGACTGCGACATGGACAAGGCGATCGAAGGCACCATGCGTTCGGCTTTCGTGAATTGTGGTCAGGTCTGTCTGGGCACCGAACGGGTGTACGTGGAACGTTCTATCTTTGATGAGTTTGTTTCGCGCCTTAAAGAAGAGGCGGAAAAACTTCGCGTTGGCCCACCTGATGACGCCAACGCCAATTTTGGACCGCTGGTTAGCCTGGGACACCGTGAAAAAGTCCTTTCCTATTACCAGAAGGCCGTTGATGACGGTGCCACCGTTGTTACGGGAGGCGGCGTTCCTGATATGCCGGCAGAGCTGGCTGGCGGAGCCTGGGTTCAGCCCACCATCTGGACCGGATTGTCGGAAGATTCCGCGGTGATTACCGATGAAATCTTCGGCCCCTGTGTCCACCTGTGCCCCTTTGATACCGAGGAGGAAGCCATCAAGCTGGCCAACAGCCTTCCTTATGGCCTCGCCTCTGCAATCTGGACTGAAAACGCGAGCCGGGCTCATCGCGTAGCTGGCCAGATCGAAGCCGGGATTATCTGGGTCAACAGCTGGTTCCTGCGGGATCTGCGCACACCGTTTGGTGGCAGCAAGCAGTCAGGCATTGGTCGTGAAGGTGGTGTGCACTCCCTGGAGTTCTACACCGAAATGAAAAATATCTGTATCAAGTTGTGAGGTAGCCATGAACGCTGCCGTAGAAAGCCCGGAAATCGGGCGTGAAATTACCGCTGCCGGCTATCGCACCAACGTGCATGATCTTGGCCGCGAGCACGGTGGTATTCCGGTTGTGCTGATTCACGGCTCCGGTCCCGGTGTTACCGCCTGGGCCAACTGGCGCCTGATCATGCCAGAGCTGGCCAGCCAGCGCCGGGTGATTGCGCCGGACATGCTGGGCTTTGGTTACAGCGAACGCCCCGAAGATCAGATCTATAACCGTGAACGCTGGGTGAAACATGCCGTCGGTGTTCTGGACGAACTGGGACTGGAGCGGGTGGACCTCGTAGGTAATTCCTTCGGTGGTGGTCTGGCCCTGGCACTGGCTATTGAACACCCGCAGCGGGTTCGCCGGCTGGTGCTGATGGGGTCGGTGGGCGTGAAGTTCCCGATCACCAAAGGCCTGGATGAGGTCTGGGGTTATGAGCCGTCATTGGAAGCCATGGGTCGGCTGATGGATGTGTTTGCCTTCAATAAGGGGCTGCTGACCGAAGAGCTGGCGGAAATGCGTTATCAGGCCAGCATTCGCCCCGGTTTCCAGGAATCTTTTGCGGCCATGTTCCCGGCACCGCGCCAGCGCTGGGTCGATAACCTGGCGAGTAACGAAGACGACATCCGCGCACTGTCCCACGAGACCCTGATCGTACACGGCCGTGAAGACGAAGTGATTCCACTGGAGGCGTCTCTGAAGCTGGCGGAACTGATTGACCGGGCCCAGCTGCACGTGTTCGGCCGTTGCGGACACTGGACCCAAATTGAACACGCCGACCGGTTTGCCCGGCTGGTCAATAATTTTCTGACGGAGGCCGATCAAGCGCCTGCAGGAGCACAGTAATGGAACAGACACGAATTCAGGCGCTGGGCGACGAGCTCTACCAGGCCATGCTGAAGCGGGAGGCGGTCGAGCCGCTGACCGGCCGTGGTGAAGACATCACCATTGACGATGCCTACCACATTTCCCTGCGCATGCTTGAACGCCGTATGGCGGACGGAGCATCCATCATTGGCAAGAAGATCGGCGTGACCAGCAAGGCCGTTCAGAACATGCTGAATGTTCACCAGCCCGATTTCGGTTATCTCACCGACGACATGGTGTTCAACAGCGGCGAAACCGTGCGCATCAGCGACAGACTGATTGCACCGCGGGCCGAAGGCGAAATTGCCTTCATTCTGAAAAAAGATCTGACTGGCCCGGGCGTCACTAATGCCGATGTACTGGCAGCCACAGAATGCGTGATGCCCTGCTTCGAAATTGTCGATTCCCGCATCCGGGACTGGAAGATCGCCATACAGGACACGGTCGCTGATAACGCCTCCTGCGGTCTGTTTGTGCTGGGTGACCAGGCGGTATCGCCTCGCAAGGTGGACCTGGTGACCTGCGGCATGGTGGTGGAGAAGAACGGCAGCGTGCTGAGCGCCGGTGCCGGTGCTGCCGCATTGGGTTCCCCGGTCAATTGCGTCACCTGGCTGGCCAATACCCTGGGCGAATTCGGAATCACCCTGAA
>Ga0136557_1001034_pt1 | contig 19062 bp, 13 predicted proteins | sample AntRauTorckE6832_FD_104796 | JGI IMG/M metagenome (GOLD analysis project Ga0136557, IMG submission 104796) | Saline lake microbial communities from Rauer Islands, Antarctica - Metagenome Torckler E6 #832 | ecosystem: Environmental > Aquatic > Non-marine Saline and Alkaline > Saline | place...
TCAAAAGCAGGGCACTATGAAGCCGGAGATCGGTTATGAGATTGCCGATGCTTCTGGTGAGATATTCGCCGAAGCAGAAATAGCATGGCCAGATGCCAAGTTTGCAGTCGTCCATGAAAATGTCGATAACAAAAAACTGACTTCGATAGGTTGGAAGGCGGAAACGTTAGCTGACGCAATTAGAGGGTTTCGTTAACGGGTTGGTTAAGCAAAAACGAATACATTTCTGATAGGGCACAAGAATATGTTTAAGGTGATAAGGATGGTTTTTGAGTTTATTGGTGGCTTTTTTAAGTTTATGACTGAACTTCTGGAATGGATGAATTCAGAGCTGGATGAGGTAAACGATCATCTGGAGAAAAGTAATGAAGAGATGAGGCGGAAAAGGCTTGAAAAAGACTCCCCAAAAACACCGGATGAGCTTGAGGGTAAAAGGCAAAAGATTGGTAAATGAGAGATTAGAGGTATTACAGTCGTCACTAAGATCCATGCTTCCTTTGCGCTTGTTTCGGGTTCTTTTTTGTTGGGTTTTACCCCGTTACTACGGACATTTCTAAAAAGAGGCTGGACTTACCCCAAACAGAGGTTCGGCGACGGGCTTGAACATATAGAGGACTGGGCTTATGTGTATGAATAGAGGAAGTCGTAAATGTATCGAATGTGGTTCGGTTTATAAATGAGTCGTTTCACTTTAGAGCCACGAAACTGGTACGCCATGGAACTCTTCAGCCGGGAATTTGGTCCCGAGATTCGTCGCTGCTCACCTATACGGGTTGATGCGTTGGCGTTAGCAAGCTCTGGTTCCCGACGCTTTGATTTGTCGTTTTTCCATGCGGCTTATCCGGAAGGTGTCCAAAACAAGGTCTATACAATTCAGACCATTCAGCGCAGTGATCATTTTCTTTTGGGTCGAGTCGTTGATACCGGTCGGCTGGTGTTGTTTCTGGAGCTTTCGGATAAATGGCTGAATCAGCATTTTGATGATCAGGCTTTAGAATACCTGCGTTTAGTTCAAAAAGGTCCAGCGCCAGATCCGCAAGACCGTTACACCGCCTGTCTGCTCGGCGGAGCCATCGGCGATGCCTTGGGTGGTGCAGTGGAATTTATGTCTCGTTCGGCAATCCTGAAGCGCTTTGGCACCGAGGGCATTACTGATTATGCAGAAGCTTATGGTGGGAGGGGAAAGATTACCGATGATACTCAGATGGCGTTGTTTACTGCGGAGGGGCTGTTGCGAGGGCAGATGAGGGGCGTCACCAAGGGTATTTCAAGCTTTGACCATACAGTTGCGAACGCCTATTTGCGCTGGCTGGCTACTCAGGGGCAAGAAAGCCGGAGTGAGTATGTCTCACGGGATGGCTGGCTATTTCAGCAACCGGAGCTTCACAGTCAGCGTGCACCAGGCATGACTTGTCTCAGCGCTTTGCGCGACTATAACGGCGACCCGGGTGTTGCTGGGAATGACAGCAAAGGCTGTGGTGGTGTGATGCGCGTGGCGCCAGTTGGTTTATTCTGGTGGTCTTTCCGGGAGCAGGTTGAGCTGTCCAGGGTGTTCGAAGATGGTTGTATGTCTGCGGCGCTCACACATGGCCACCCCAGCGGCTATATTACCGGCGGCGTATTGGCTGTTTTGATTTTCGCTATTCTCGAAGGTAGCACACTTGCGGAAGCGCTGGCTGAGGCAAAATCGCTGCTGGTGACCTATCGAGGCCATGAAGAAACTCTGGATGCTCTGAATCAAGCCGTCGCATTGAGCAATGCAGACCTCCCAAACCATGAAGCCATCAAAAGGTTGGGTGAAGGTTGGGTTGCAGAAGAGGCACTAGCGATTTCGGTCTATTGCGCCCTGGTGGCAGATGGTTTTGAGCAGGCCATTGTGCTGGCGGTAAATCATGACGGCGATTCGGATTCTACTGGTGCTATTACCGGCAATATTCTGGGCGCCATGCACGGCACAGACGTGATCCCTGAGCGCTGGCTGGAACCACTGGAGCTTAGACCGGTGATTGAGGCAATAGCGTCAGACCTCTGGACTTGTCGAAACTGGAGCACATTTATGGATGACTCAGAGCTTTGGAAGCGCTATCCCGGATATTAGTCTGACCAATTTAGCCTGTAGTTCAGAGAATGCCCAACAAAATGGTGGCTTCGCTTTTTGCCGCCGAAGTACCGACACAAGCATAAGTTTAAGCTAAGTTTAACACGTTGTATTCATTGAATTTGGAGCACTCATGATCCCTGGTTTGTTAGCCAGCGAAGTATCGGCCGCCCTGCGCGAATTCATTGTTACCGGTTATGAAACGGAAACCGACCCGTTCAAGGGGGAGTTTCGCCGACTGGTGGAAGAACAGCAGGATGGGGAGGCTTTTCTTAAGGGGCCCTATGTGTCAGTGGGTTTGCCCTTCATGCAAGGTAAGACCGGCCGGGACTTCTTCAAAGGTTTTGAAACTGAGCATCCGCCTTTTGCTCACCAGGAACAGTCTTGGCAGCGGTTGGCCTCAGATAGAAAGGCTGCGAATACAGTCGTGGCTACCGGCACCGGTTCCGGTAAAACCGAGTGCTTTTTGTATCCGATTCTGGACCATTGCCACCGGGAGGCCGGACCAGGCATCAAGGCCATTGTGATTTACCCTATGAACGCGCTGGCAACAGACCAGGCTAAGCGTTTCGCCAAAGAGATTTATCGCCAGCCTGCACTGAAAGGGCTTCGGGTAGGCTTGTTTGTCGGTGGCGATGGCCAGGGCACCAAGGTTATGGGGCCGGATCAAGTGATCACCGATAAAGAAACTCTGCGCAATAACCCGCCGGATGTGCTGCTCACCAACTACAAAATGCTCGATTATTTGTTGATGCGGCCGCAGGACCAGAAGCTTTGGGCCCATAACGGGCCAGAGACTCTTCGGTATCTGATAGTGGACGAGCTGCATACATTTGACGGTGCACAGGGCACGGATTTGTCGCTGCTGATCCGCCGATTGCGTGCCCGGTTTGAGATGAATCAGGACAAGCTGGTCTGTGTGGGCACCTCGGCCACGTTGGGGGGAGAAGACAGCATCAAGGATTTGCTTGGCTACGCTTCCGATATTTTCTCCAGCCCTTTTCGCAGGGATTCAGTGATTGCTGAGCAACGTGTGGGGGTTGAAGCGTTTCTGGGTAATATTGCATTTCTGAACCCAAATCCGGCCGTTGGCCCTGAAGACATGCAAACGGCTTTGCAGAAAGGTCTTCCGGAGTATTTGCTGGCTGCTTATGAGCTGTATTTCAGTAAGCCGCCCGAAGAGGATCTGATGACTTTGGCAGGTCGTCAGGCGTTGGCTGAAGAGCTCAAGCAACATGGCCAGGTTGCCAATCTGTTGCGGCAATTAAGGCTGGGAAAGGGCACACCTACGTTCCGGGATTTGGTGGAACGATTGGCCGCACAGATTCCCAAAAGCTTTGATCGCCAAAAGGAACAGGCGCTGATTGCTTTGTTTTCGTTGATGGCACACGCCCGGGATCAAGTCGGTAGGCCCTTTGTGCAGCTTCGCTTGCAATTATGGTCACGAGAACTGCGGCGAATTGTCGGTACGCTGCGCGAACCAGGCTCGGTTGGAAATCACGATCAGGACGAGGAAAGCGACGGCTCATCAAAATTGTTAACGCCATTGCTGTCTTTCGGTGACGATCAGGCCCCTAAAGACCAGCGGCAGGTGCGGTTGCCCCTGGTGCAATGTAGGGAGTGTCATGGCACAGCCTGGCTGACCCGGATGGAAAGCAGTCACCCCACCGACCAAGGGGTTGAGATGGAACTTCAGTCCATTTATGCCGCGTTCTTTAGTAATCAGCCGGAAACTTCGCTTTTGCTGCCCTGGCAGCGCGGAGAGAAGGTGTCGCCGGCAGGCATGGGGCTTGAAAATTTCAAGGTATGCCGGGATTGCGGCCACACCGCAACGGCTGATTACACCGGGGAGTGTAAGGGCTGCCAGGCCGGCAACGAGGCGCTGGTCCGCGTCAGCAAACCCCATCAATTGAAAGAGGTAAAACGGGCTAACGTAAATCGTATGATCCACGAGCACGATTGCCCCTACTGCTCTGCTAAAAGTGCTTTGGTGGTCTTCGGTGCCCGTGCGGCCAGCCTGAGTGCGGTGGCCATTCACCAATTGTTCAGCAGTCGTGACAACGACGATCGCAAGCTGCTGACGTTCAGCGACTCCGTTCAGGATGCTACCCATCGCGCGGGCTTCTTTGCAGCCCGTACCTGGCAAAATAATGTGCGTATGGCGCTGACGCAATTGCTGGAAAGTCAGTCTGAACCAGTGCCGTTGCTTAAATTGCCGGAGTTGTTTGAGGCCTTTTGGCTGAACCATAGCGGCCAGCAGGGGCGTTTGGCCTTGCCGTTTTATATGCGGGAATTTATGCCGCCGGACAAACGCTTTACCTCAGATTTTGAACATTTTGAAACCACCGGGGAAGTCCGAGAGCCAGCGAGGCTATTGAAGTTAATTCGGCAGCGAATGTTGTGGCAGGTTCTGGAAGATCTGGCCTGGCGTTCACAGGTGGGTCGGTCGTTGAATCGTCTGGGGGTCGCGGCGCTGGATTGGCCGGCGGAACCAGTGGCTCAAGCCGCAGTGACCTGGGCTGACACCGTGGACAATACCTTAGGTTATCGTATTGATAGTGAGGCTGCCGGAAGATTCATGATTGGCCTGGTTCAGCACCTGGTGTATCAGGGTGCGGTAGGTTTGGAAGATTTACGGTACTACCGCGAGAAGTCCGGCAAAGCTTATCTGCTGTCATTCCTGAACTACATGCCACCAGTAGGGCCCGGCTCGCCGCGGCCAAAATACCCGGCTTTGGGTAAAGGCGAAGGTTTTGAGCCTCTGAGTCATGCTAATGCCTCAAAATCCTGGTTTGAGAACTGGCTGACGTGCCTGAATCCGGATGCGTTGGTTGATCGAAAGCAGTTGGAACACGTTCTGGTGGCGGGCCTGGATGCGCTTTGTGAATCTGGTTTACTTGGTAAAGAGATAAATGAGCGCGGCGTAAAATTATGGGTGCTGAAGCCGGAGCAGCTCACCATCACCACAGACATTCAGGCGGTAGAGTGCCCGGGTTACCGGCCCATGCATGTCCCGGCGAGTAAGGCGAAATCCTGGCTGGCTCTGCCGTTGATAGGTGCAACACGGCCAGAGCTAACCTATGAGACTGTTGTGCCTGTGCGGGATTCGTTATATCGGAATCTGTATCGTAACGGTGAAATCCACCGGGTGATTGCCCATGAGCACACCGGTTTGCTGGCTGCCAGCGAGCGAGTGCGGGTGGAGAACAGCTTTATCAAGGGTGATAAACCCTGGGAATATAACCTGCTCTCAGCCACACCCACCTTAGAAATGGGTATCGATATTGGTGACCTCTCCAGTGTATTGCTATGTTCCGTACCCCCGGCCCAGGCGAACTATTTACAGCGGGTAGGTCGGGGTGGCCGTAAAGACGGCAACTCATTCGTGTTAACGGTGGCCAACGGCAGACCACACGACCTTGTGTTCTATGCGGATCCTAGCCGGATGTTGGACACCCCGGTCGAGCCACCTGCGGTATTTCTTAAGGCTCGCCATGTCCTGCGCCGTCAACTGTTGGCCTACACCATGGATTGCTGGACTCGGTGGGCTAGCGGAGACAACAAGGTTCCAAAATCCATGCAGCCAGTACTGGATGCGGTAGAAAAGATTCAGGAAGACCGCTTTCCTTATACCTTGCTGAATTTTCTGAAACATAACATGCAGGAAATATGGGATGGTTTCAGCAAGCATGTGGCTACAGATTTGAGTGGTGAGGATCTTGAATTGCTGCGTCAGTATCTGTTTGGCGGTCCTCAATACGACGACAATCATTTGCGATTGTACCTGTTGAACCGCCTTCAACTGGTGGCCGATGAGCGTGCAAGGATGGCCACGACCATCAAAGACCTGGATAAGCAGCTGGAAAAGCAGCGTAAACAACCTCAGGACGAGCACACTCAGGCCGAAATTGCTGAGCTTGAGCGGGAGGCTGCCGGTTACCGGGGGATGCGCATTCGAATGAATAAGCGTGAGACTCTGAATTTCTTTACCGACGAAGGTTTGTTGCCCAACTATGCATTCCCGGAGGAAGGCGCGACTTTGCATTCAGTGATTTTCCGCTCCGATAACGCTGTTGGAACGGACGGTGCCGAACGCGAGTTCATCAAACGGGAATACGAGTACCAGCGCCCGGCCCAGGCGGCATTGACGGAGCTGGCCCCGGAGTCAGTGTTTTACGCCGGTAATCGCAAAGTGAAAATCACTCGTGTAGAGACCTCCAAGGGCCGAAATATTCAGGATTGGCGTTTCTGCCCCCGTTGTCATTACTCTGCTCCGGCCGATGACCCCAACGCAGGCTTCAACGACAAAACCTGTCCCCGTTGCCATACCAACCAGTGGGGAGATGAAAGCGCCCGCACCAAAATGCTGAAGATGACCCAGGTGTATGCTTTCACCAACGCCAGGGATGCGGTTTTGGATGACCGCTCGGATGACCGGGAACCGGTGTTTTTCAACAAGCAGATGCTGATCGATTTTAAACCCTCGGACAGCCCCATTACCTGGGTGTTGGACGATAAAGAAAAACCGTTTGGTTTCGAGTTCATTCGTTCAGCCAACTTCCTGGAGGTGAACTTTGGTCGCCGGGAAGGGGAAGAAATGTTCTTCGATGTGGCCGGTGAGCACATTCAGAGAGCCGGCTTCCCAATCTGCCGGGAGTGCGGTTCCGTGCAATCCCGGGCGGCCGCTTCTGGCAAGACCGAGGCGGCACACCTCAAATCCTGCAGCTACTCCCGCGGCCCGAAGAAGCTGGCCAACGGGAAGGAAGACGTCGGCATCGAGAATTGCCTATATCTATACCGGAAGTTTTCCTCCGAAGCCCTGAGAATTCTGCTACCAAGACTGTCCACCGGTGGCACCGAAGAACAGGTGAACTCTTTTGTTGCGGCGCTACAGCTAGGTTTGAAACGTCGCTTCGGCGGCAAGGTAGATCACTTGCGGGTGGCGTACCAGAGTGAGCCCGTGGGCGAGACCGACGAGCGCCGGCACTTCATTGTTTTGTACGACTCGGTGCCCGGTGGAACGGGCTATCTGCATGAGCTGCTGAGTAAGGCAGCGAACATGCAGTCGGTGTTCCGCATGGCCTACGACGTAATGAAGGCCTGCGACTGCTACGACAATACTATGGACGGCTGCTACCGCTGCTTGCTGGAATACCGCAATGCCTATGGCATGGAGAGCACTAGCAAAGAGCTGGCGATGGAAATGCTTAAGGATATTGTAGAAGGCAAGCATGAGTGGATTCAGGACGAAAAGGGCCTGAGCGCGCTTGGCGGTAACCCGTGGATCGACAGTGAACTGGAAGCCCGTTTTCCAGAAGCACTTGCCCGGTTTTCTGGTCAGGACTGTGTGGATAGCCAAAAGGTGCGGGTGTCTCAGGATATTATCCGGGGTAAACACGGCTACAGGCTGACAATTGGGAATTTGGGGTATGAGATAGAGTCCCAGGTGGACCTTGGCAGAGCCGAAGACGTCCAATTTGCCAGCAAACCGGATTTCGTCATCTGGCCGGTTCGCGGTGGCCTGAAGCCGGTGGCAATTTTTCTGGATGGCTATAAATTTCACGCCGACAAAGGCAGCGAGGATCTGCTGAAGCGCCAGGCTCTGATGCACGCGGGTTATGTGGTCTGGACCTTGAACTGGTACGACGTTAACAAGGTGATGGGTGACAAAGCCATGGACGTGCCTTTGCCGGCCGGCATGACATCCCCGGAACAGCACCATCAAGCCATCGCGGGACTGGCAAAGGCGGCTGGTGTAAACAACACAGCTGTTCACCTGAATAAAGCTACGTTTGAATTGTTGATGCACTTTCTGACGGAGCAGGACGTTGCAATGCTTCAGCAGCAAGCCCTGTTTTTCCTGCTTCAGTGCCTGCCAGCAAAATCTTTGGCGGACCCTGCTGTCAAAGCCAGCGTTATTGAAAATCTCAGTGGGCTACCCTCCAGCTTCACCGACCTGGCGCCGGAGCCTGCCGTTCTAGCCGGAAAAGTACTACTGAACGACGACAAAGGTGCAGCCATCATAAGCTTGGACTTGTTGGCTGGTCCGGAGTTGCTGAAGTCTTTTGACCTGGATAAAACCTTGGTGTCCGCCAGTTACAACCTGCAAAAAGGCAACGAGGCTAACGCGCGCTATCAGTGGCAACGCTTCTGGGCTGCGGTCAACTTCCTTCAATTCCTTCCCATCTTTTACGCCTGGACTCCGGATTCCCGCAACAGCGGCATCGCCGCAGGTTTAATCTGGGGTCAGCCCCCGACCCAAAATGACGAGGCGGAAGCAAGGCGAGGGGAAACCCCGGCCTGGTATGAAAAGCTTGAGGATGATTTACGACATGACTTTGATAAACATGAAGTGAATTGGCCGGCTGAGGCATCGGTGGCAACGGAGATTACGTCTGGCGAGTTAGATGAGATTGTTGGTGAAGCAGAGTTGTTGTTCGAAGAGCCGAAAATTGCGCTTTTGCTGACGGATGTTGAAGATCAGGCCGCCGCGCGGCCCTATCTTGAAGCTGAAGGGTGGCGTATTTGCACGTCCGTTGAAGAATTGGTGGAAGCACTAAACGAATTGGATTCAGGAGCCTGAAATGGTCAGCATTGCATTCTCGGAAAAGTACTTTGAAAGTCTGCTGAAACTGACTCCGAATGAGCAGAGCCAGGCCAATAAGGCAGTAATGCTGTTCCAGCAGGATCCGCAGCATGGGGGCTTACACTATGAAAAGCTGACAGCCTTTAAAGATAACAAACTGCGCTCCATTCGAGCCAACCAGGAGGTGCGGATTATTCTGGCGGCTGCGGAAAAGGAAGATTTGTATCTGATGCTGCACGTGGACCACCACAAACCAGCCTACGACTGGGCGGCTAAGCGCAAGGTGGAGGTCAATCCGAACACGGGCAGCCTGCAAGTCTTCACTGTTGAGGAAAGCGTGGTAGAGGCTGCTCAAGCGCAGCCCGCTGTAACGGAGCAGCCTGGGTTGTTCGATGCGATTCGCGATCGCCAAATGCTTCAGTTGGGCGTACCGGAGGATTCCCTGGCGCTGGTACGAAATATGAAAATCGAGGCGGACCTTGAGACTGCCCGGGTGGGCGAACAACTTCCGCCAGACGCCTACGAAGGCCTGTTCATGTTGATGGCCGGGGCAAACTTTGAAGAAGCATACAACGAAGTGGTACCCGCCGCACCAGAGGCCGTAGATACCGAAGACTTCAGCACGGCGCTGGCACGGCCGGAATCTCAGGCTCATTTTGCCGTGGCCGAGAACGAAGAAGCCTTGCAGGAAGTCCTGAATCAGTCCATTGAGAAATGGCGGGTTTTCCTGCACCCCACTCAGCGTCGCCTTGCCAATGGTAAGAAAAATGGACCGGTAAGGGTTTTGGGTGGAGCCGGTACCGGTAAAACAGTAGTTGCCATGCACCGCGCCAAATGGCTGGTGGAGAATGTGGCGACAGAGAGCAGCAAGGTATTGTTCACAACCTTCACCCGGAACCTGGCGGCAGATATTCAGCAGAACCTGAATAAGATCTGCTCTCCGGAGGCATTGAAACGCATCGAGGTGATGAATCTGGACGCCTGGGTGGTTAGCTTCCTCAAAAAGCAGGGCTATGACTATGGTCTGCTGATGGACAGCCAGGAAGAAAAGCGACTATGGGAACAGGCCTATTCCGAGAAGCCGGCGACTGCCGATCTGGAAATGGCGTTCTTTCAGGAAGAGTGGGCGAGGGTGATTCAACCCCAATCCGTAAACAATGTTGATGAATATAAAAAGGCATCCCGGATCGGCCGGGGCACACGGCTGAACCGACAGCAGAGGGTGGATATCTGGCCCGTATTCGAGCGTTACAGGCACCTTTTAGCGAGTAATCATCTTAAAGAGGCGGATGACGCCTATCGGGATGCCCGCAATTTATTGGATAGCAACCCGGAATTGAGACCAAATCTATGCTCTGTCATTGTGGACGAAGCGCAGGATATGGGCACCCAGGCCTTCATGCTGATCCGTGCCTTGGTGCCGCCAGGCGCTAATGACCTGTTCGTTGTCGGTGATGGACATCAACGTATCTACGGCAAGAACAAGGTTGTGCTCGGTCAGTGCGGCATAGATATCCGCGGCCGCAGTTCGCGCCTGAAGATTAACTACCGAACCACAGACGAAACCCGGAAGTTGGCGGTTAGCATTCTGGAAGGCGTGACCGTGGATGACCTGGACGGCGGTGAAGATACCCAGTCTTTCTACCATTCCTTGATGCACGGCCCGGCGCCAGAGATACGTTGCTTCGATTCGATGTCGGAGCAGGCAGATGCAATATCGGCGGCGATTCGTGAAAACGATCTGGCGCCTGAAGCCTGCTGTGTGATTGCCCGAACCCGAAAGGAAGTCAATGAACTGAAAAGCGCGCTGGAGACTCGGCAACAGCTTTGCCAAACATTGGATGGCCGCTATGCAACAACCCCTGAAGGCACCCTGAATCTTGCAACTATGCACAGGGTGAAAGGACTGGAATTTGATGCTGTATTTTTGGCTTCAGCGAACAAGGGCCTCGTACCCCTGGACTACGTTGTGAACTCAGCTGCGGACGCGGTCACACAACGGCAGCGTGAGAACGAGGAACGGGCTTTGGTTTATGTGAGTGTTACCAGGGCTCGTAAGCTGGCATTTATTTATGGTTATGGGCAGATGAGTGGTTGGTTTGCAGAACTGCAGGGCCTGGATCTATGAGTAACGTTTCTGAAAATAGGGTTCGAATTCCCGTCAAATTGGTTGATGGAAAATGGGAGTTTTTCTACGGAGGAACGGTGCCCATCGCAGAGGAAACCCTAGCCGAAATTGTCGTAGACAAAACGCGAATTACAGATCAGGAATTCCTTAATCGGCTCAAGAAGAAAACGTCTTACAAAATCATGGAACCGGGAACAAAGCTCTTTGTAGCACTCACAATTAAGAGTCAATCGATCGACGTAAATCTTCGGACCCAACTTCAAAAAATCGACATCAAAAAGGTTTCAGTTGATAAAAGATTTTCACGATACGGTGTCCGCCCTGAGACCCGCTTCGTCGAGATCATTGTTGGTGACGCATCCAAACGAGACGTTGCCCGTAACAAGTCTGCGCAAGGTGGGGTCTGGCTGGAATTGGAAGGAATGGATCCGCAGGGTTTGACGGTGAGTACTCTGAAACTGCCAGAAGGAATTACTGATGAGGAGGTGGATAGCCTAAATTACGCATTTACCTTGCTGTCGGACAAGTTTGAGCCTTGGCGAAGGTCGCACACTGGTAATGTGTATGAACGTATTTTTTATCAAGAGGAGAACGGTATTTTGCATCCTCTCAATGTCCTGAGGAACGCTGCGATTGCCAGCGAGGAGCAGAAGTTTATCAGGAGGCAGTGGCAAGATATTTCTAGGCAGTTGAATCTTAATGTTTGAGGGTGCGACTGCCTTTGGGACGGATCCCCGCGGCGCTGCTCATGAGATTGAAATGGGGCTGGCTGATATCAAACAATTTTCGGACGAGTTCGAGGCGGCCCTGCTCCATGAGGCTCAGGACCTTAGACGTGATGATGTCACGAGGTACGCTGTAGCTGGCCCAAGACCTTTGCCAGAAGGGTTCAATCGGCGCAGAGATAGAGTTACTTCCCTGGAATGGGAAGCAGTATCCGGTGTTAATGGTCGAGTGGACAGGTTGGCAGCTACACTCACTCAGAGTGCGACACAGGCGCTTATTCAGGACGCTGGTCATGAAGGTAGATCACCCAGAACGGCTGACAAAATCCTCCAACTGAACAATCGGTTTCCATTCGTGAATTTCCGGTGCCAAACCGAAGACACCATCGAAGCTCAGTTCAACTTTCCCGAAGGTGATTTCCAGGATGAGGAGCGGGCGCTGTTGGAGGAATGGTTCCGTTACGTAGTGGTTTCGGGCGCCTAAAGTTTGATCACTGGTTAAAGCGATAAAAAAGGAGCCGGCATCCATGCCATTACAAAACCGAGTAAACCCAACGGGTACTATTGAAAGCATTCCCGCCCGGGGTACTTTTATGGGCAATCGAGGCGTGCTGCACAATTCAAAAAAAGAGGTGCGGCACCTGTTCAAGAACAAAGCCTGGATTACCTGCCTTTTGGAGTTCAAAGGCAGACAGCGCGAATTGATGTCCCCCGGCCTTTACACAGAGCTGTTCTTTTTCGATGAGGTGACGGCCTTTGCTGCAGGGCACAGACCTTGCGCAGAGTGCAGGCGCGCTCGTTATAACGAATTCCGTGATGCTTGGGGTATTGCCAACAACCGGGAGGGTGATTCCGTTGTTCGGGCTCCTCAAATGGATGGCATTCTTCACGTTGAGCGAATAGGCGATGGTCAGAAAGTCACTTGGCTTCATTCCCTGGCGGATTTACCTCACGGAACCATGTTTCAGGTCGGTAATGAGAGCTACGCAGTGTGTGATCAGGAATTGGTGAAATGGAGCTTTGAGGGCTATTCAGCCGCGAAAAAGGAAGACTTACCGGAAACTGTCGATGTTTTGACTCCGCGTTCCGTGGTGAATGTTTTCAAGAGTGGCTTCAGGCCTGAGTTTCATCCAACCGCGATTTCGTGAGTGCGGGTTTGGAGCCAAAGGAGATAGCATGAATTATCAGCAGCTAAAACATCGCCACAGAGCCGAGCGAGGAAAATGCCATCCAAACCTCAGCCTTCGCGTGCATCGTTCGTTAAGCTGGCTTCAACGCGCTGAGCAGGCCGAGGATTCAGACGGCCAATTCATCTTTCTCTGGATTGCTTTCAACTCTGCTTATGCCACGGAGATAGACGAGCAATACCGCTCCTCCGAACAATCGTCGTTCCGAAGCTTTCTCGAAAAGCTGTCAGTTTTGGATATGAGCCGTCACCTTCAAGAATTGACCTGGACAGAGTTCCCCAAAAGCATCCGGGTGTTATTGAACAACCGCTATGTTTTTCAGAGTTTTTGGGATTTTCAAAACGATAAAGTCACCCGGGAAGAATGGGAGGGCCAGTTCGAAAGAGCGAAAATTGCAGCCCGGACTGCCTTGGGCAAGCAGGATACCCCGACAGTATTAGGCATCGCCCTAAACCGGATCTATACCCTCCGCAACCAGTTAATCCATGGTGGCGCTACCTGGAACAGTTCAGTAAATCGGGATCAGTTGAGAGATTGCGTAGCGCTGATGGGAAAGCTGGTGCCGGCCATCCTCACGATCATGATGGATAACCCCCAAGCGCTTTGGGGCGATGCCTGTTATCCGGTCGTTCAGGAATAGGCGGAAGGGCGTGCCAGACTTCAGTAATCCCCGAAGCCAGGAACGTTCTATCTGGCGTTAGTCAGAGTCTTCGTTACCTGGCAGAAAAAGCTGCCTGATCTGATTAATTGATTCGATTAGCTTTTTAATCACAACCTCTTTGTCTTCTTCTGCTGTAGCTACAACGGAAACTGCAAACTCGCCTTTATCGAAAACGGTCAAGACGTTGTTATTTGCTGCCCATGGCTCAACGCGCCGACGGACATCATAAGCCCGCCCAAAGTCCTCTTTTGAGAAAACTAGCCAGTAGGGGGATGTTCCGTGTGCTTTCCAAAGATTCAGGTGAACACCAAACCAAAACCCTGGGTCAAGTTCGGCGGCTCCCGCGAATCTGGCGTATCGACCAGCTCTATCCCATTGAGCCATCGGTCTTAATCCCTGGGTATCAATAACTTTCTCCGTTACTGCCTGATCACATGCCGTCATTGCTGTTTGTGTTAACTGAAGAATCAGAGAAGGAATTCTCTGGTCGGAGAGGTCCTGCTTCGAAAGCGGGTTGAATGCGTCAACGTCTGCGGCTTGGCAGAGGGATCGGAGTTGAATTAAGTCGCCTCGAACGTGAGGTTCATTCACAGCTTCGTGTTCAAGTGATGTAAGTACAGTGTCCCAGGACGTGAGAACCAGCGTTGGGCCAAGAGATGTCCGAACAGAGCGGACACCCCCGGTATAGTCCTCCTCAGAGACTGTCCGTATATCACTGTCTTTTAATCGGTTTCTTAGTTCACGCCAGAGTGTGTTCTCTCTAGCTGAGGGCGCGATCACCAACAGGATTGTTTTTGAATCATAAGAGGCGAGGGTCTTCAGATAGGAAACGGGTTGATTATCAGTCAAGCCCGCCCAGAACTTGTTTTCAATAAAAACTCGCGGCCCCCGGCTGGAGTATCCCCACATATCGGGTCGTATCTGGCCCTCAGCTTCCTGTGTTTCAAATCTAAGGGATTCTAATTCAGGAGCAAATCTTCTCAGCAGTCGCATCATCCCCTCGCGGACCACTTCGCTAGAATTCAGAAGAAACGCTAGGGCATCGGTTGCAACGTCTTCATTAACTCGAGAGAAGCGTTTTTGAATGATGTGGCTGAGGACGGTCTGCATGTTGATTCCCGATATTGTTGTATCCATTTTAGAGGCTATATTTTTAGGCGACGTCATATTGTCACCATCTAACCGTGAATAAAAAATAGCACAAGAAGTATCTCGATAGGGGTTTATGAACATCACCACTATCAGCAAAGGCTACGGCAACATGCCGCTGGAACGCATGGCCTATGAGTTAGGTGCGCGGTATGTCGCTGGTGGACCCGTTGCGGATGTTTTAGATTGCGCACAGAAGTTTGCAATGTCTTGATCAGCCCTTGCCGCTGTATTTTTTGCCCCGTGTTTTCACTGGCAATCCGTATCTTGCGCTTCAGCGGAAACGCTCAACCCAACGCCGGACAACGTCCAGTGCCCCCGGTGAAGGGTTGGCGTTGCAATACCTCCGCACTTCGCCAACAACCCACCGGTTATTCCGATACTCCAGTGAAATGGTCAAGCGTTCCGGATGCGTCATCCGGTAAATAAATGCTTCATTGTTGGCAATGGAAATATGGTAAGCGCCCACGCAGTGGTGCATCGAGGCACCTTCTTCCAATAGTGCCAGCCAGGACATTAGAGGTTCTATGCCCTCAATGGCAGGGATAGGCGGCGCCGGGTAGTTGCCATGCTCCTTTGCCAGCTTGGCAGCAACAGCAACGCGTTCAGCTGCAGAATTCCTGCCGTTGCTCCTGTTGAAACGTTCGACCAGGCGATCGTGAAGTTCCTGCAGCGCCTGTCGCGAACTCACTCCTGCCAGAACTCGCTCATTACCAGCTGCCATATTCAGCGTGTCCCGGATCATTCGGCATAACCATGTAAGGTCCAAAGCAGAAGAATGTTTATCAACGAGGTGCAGCATCCCTGGCCAAAGAGGCTGCCTTTGGCGGAGCAAGAAGCGCAAATGGTTTAGATGCAGGCTCGGATGGTGACTGAGCAGTGATCGAAATTCAGGCTGAGCCAAGGATCTGACGACATCGTCAAGCTCCCAGGGAAGCAGCGGGGACAGTTCAATTCGGTTGATCAAACGAACCACAGACTTACTGGCTGGCAGCCCAATTCTCTCAAGAATGGCGGTGCGCCTCAGAGCGATCAAATGCTCAAACTTCTCAACAGAGAGCTGTTGCCTGCGGGTATAGTTCACCAAAAGGATGAATAGCAGCGGGGAACTTTCAGCTAGCTGCACCGCAGCCTCGGATGCCGCACAGGCTTGTGCAATCTCGAAATCCATTGCAGGCATTAACCTGGCAATAGCCAATATCCCTTCGGGTATGTCATCTGAAAGCCGCGTTCCCTTGCAGTCTTCCAGCGTAAACAAGGGGAGCCCTGGCGCCTCTAGAAAACTCCCCTCGGCTACGATGCCGTCATCATTCTTGCTGAGCCAGCGTAGAGGCCGATCGGAGTGCCAGTTGTTTACAACCAATTGAATGGGGTAGTTAAGGATGGCACTGAGATCGAAAACGACATGGTTTTCTGGAGGGTGTGCATTTTTCAGTGCCGACTTTGTCATAGTTTTCCTTCCAGGCTTTACCGCAGAATGATTGTAAATCGATTATTGCGACTTATGCACCCTGGTTTCCCTTGTGAGTATTCGATGACCGGGATGATAGAGGTTTATGGCGACATTCAATGTCGCAACACTGGGGTAAAGTGATCGGGAATTAAGAGTGCACTGGGGTTGGTGATATTTTTAAACAGCGCGAGTCAATGAGCAAATCCCGGTTCCACAGCAGTTGAGAGTCTTCCACTTTTTGAAGAGTAATCTGTTCCATGGAAACGCTTATAGACCTTCACCTGAAGCCGGAATTGTTGGAACGGCTGGGTTTGCCCAATATTGCTTATCCTATCTCTGAGGAGCATTTTGCCCAGGCAGTAGCGGATAACGGTCAGCTATCTTTCGAGCTAATGCTCTATGGACTGCAGCTGAAAAGCAGCGAAGCTGGCCATAACTGGCAGTCGCTGGAATCGGCACAGAACCGGCTAATGGAACTTCTCGGTACCTCTGATGAGCGTGAATCGACAACGGCTGCGGGCAATACCTGGTGGCTGGAAGTGGGCCCGGTAGATCTGAACGATGAACTGATTGCCATCCAGCGGGCTGAGCGTGTGCTGGCAGCTATTGTTCCGAGAAGCGATGGCAGTTTGCGGGTGGCGGTCTATCAGCCGTTGGATGCAGGCTCCATTCGCTCACTGATTAGTCTGGCGCGAAAACCTCATCCGGAGCATGGGGTTGCCATGCGGGAGAATAACTGGGAATACGCTCTGGATGCCTCTGCTGGCAATGGGCAATTTTACGCGGCGGATGCAGGTCGCCCCTATTTGTCTTACTGGCAATATGGCCTGGGTATTCTCGACGATGGTGGGGAAAGTCCCGAATTTCGGCCACAGGCTAACTCTCAACCTCGCAATGTCGGATCTGTTGTGCAGGAAATCGGTCTTTTTTACAGCCTGGCGCCTGATTATGAACCCGAGGCGGAAACACTCCTGAATGGTGAAACAATGGAAGACAATTCTCAGCTTTGGAATTCAGCCACTGAACAAACGAGCGTTACCAGAGAGCGCTTTCTTGGTTGCCTGTTGGGCGGCGCAGTTGGCGACGCTTTGGGTGGTGCCGTGGAATTCATGTCCCGCTCCCAGATACTTCAGCGATTCGGTGAGAAAGGCCTCACGGACTATGCCGATGCCTACGGAGGCAAGGGCAAGATCACCGATGACACCCAGATGACCCTGTACACAGCCGAAGGCTTGCTGAGGGGCCAGATGCGAGGTCTTCACAAGGGCATCACCAGCTATACCAGCACCGTGGCGCACGCCTACATTCGCTGGCTGGCTACCCAAGGTGAGCGTAACCAGCGCGTGTCGGCTCATATGGACGGCTGGTTGCACCAGCAGAAAGACCTTCATCACCAGCGTGCCCCGGGGATGACCTGCTTGAGTGCACTGCGAGATATGGAGGAGCCCAAAGAGCCTGCAGTCAATGACAGCAAAGGCTGTGGTGGGGTAATGCGGGTAGCGCCAGTTGGCCTGTTCTGCTGGCACTTTATGGACAAGACCGAAACAGCAACGGTCTTTGAGATGGGTGCTGACATCGCGGCGCTTACCCATGGCCACCCGAGTGGATACCTCACCGGTGGCGTACTTGCGGTTATGATATTCGCGCTGGCCGACGGCGCCACCCTTCTGGAAGCTCTTGAGCACGCCAAGGCACTTCTGGGGTGTCACCGGGGTCATGAAGAAACTCTGCGAGCACTTGACGAGGCTGTTCGGCTCAGTACAGCAGACACCTCTCATCATGAGGCGATAAGCCGGCTAGGGGAGGGCTGGGTGGCCGAGGAAGCCCTGGCCATTTCGTTGTATTGCGCACTGGTTGCCGAAAGCTTTGAGGTAGCCATTGTTCTGGCAGTCAATCACGATGGCGACTCGGATTCGACCGGCGCCATTACCGGTAATCTTCTGGGCACGCTGCTGGGTGTGAATGCAATCCCGGAACGATGGTTGAAACCGCTGGAACTGAAGCTGGTCATCGAGGCTGTTGCCGAGGATCTCTGGACCTGTCCGGCCTGGACCAGTTTGAGTGAGGATCGCGACCTTTGGGAACGTTATCCTGGGTATTAACTTTTGACGATGCGGTGAGATTTTCGTGGACTCAAACACAAACAAAATAGTCTTGTTTACCTTGGGTGAGGGCACGGACCACAGTGGCCGCTTCATCAGTGAAATATGGGCCATGAGCAATCAGGCGCTTGAATACACCCACGATTATATCCAGTGGCTGTTTCCCATTCCGGAAGGTGGCCCGCACAACGATTTTGCGCCTGTGTTAACGAGAGACGCAGGGCTCTGGTTCGGTCGAAACCCGGAACTCCGAGCAGAACAAAAGAAGTCGCTCGATCGGATGATCGATTTTTTCGGGTTGAAAGCCGCAGGTTCTGGATTTGAAGCGGGCTTGCACCTGAATGAGCGCGAGCACCCCTGGCTGAGACAGTTTGATCACAATCATCGTCGCATCAGCCGGATCATTCGAAGCCTCCAGCTGTGCCATCAACCCGAACTTGCTGAGTCGTTTCGTCGGGCGATGGTGCGAATCGGACAGCGTCAGGGTGGTGTTTCGGATGCGACCGTCGCGTTCTGGAAAAGCGCGAGCTCCTGACATGATTAAACGCCAGTACGTTTCCGAATATCCGGGAGCGCATTATGGATGTGGGCTTCGGATCCTTGGGCCAGCTCCCAAAGACTTAAAAAAACCCGCATTCCAAAATGACACAGTTTCAAGTGGCTCCATGATGAGATCGAGATGGCTCTGAACAAAGGGTTGCAGCGTTCTTGTAAGAAGGATTCATCGTTGGGGTTGGAGGCTTGTCTAGAGTGCATGGCCACAAAAATCTGATTTCAGCAATTTCGCGAATACTATTATGAGAACGCGACACTATCTGTCGGCTCGGCGCCATATTCTAGCCTTCACATTCAGCTGAAGCGGATAAACTATGTCTCTTTCTCAAATGTCGATTGGTGTATCAGGCCTAATCATGATCTGGGCCGTTATCAGTGGCGAGTATTGGGTTATTCCGTTCGCCCTGATCGGAGTCGA
>Ga0136557_1001035_pt1 | contig 19061 bp, 12 predicted proteins | sample AntRauTorckE6832_FD_104796 | JGI IMG/M metagenome (GOLD analysis project Ga0136557, IMG submission 104796) | Saline lake microbial communities from Rauer Islands, Antarctica - Metagenome Torckler E6 #832 | ecosystem: Environmental > Aquatic > Non-marine Saline and Alkaline > Saline | place...
CGATAAGGAAAAAGAGCGAAATTTTGAAAAACCATTCCGAATTTTTCTTTTCTAAATTTCCTTAATTCATCTTTATTTAAATCCATAACATCTGTACCGTCAACTTTAACTGATCCAGCAGTCGGCTCAACCAGTCTATTTATACAGCGAAGTAGTGTTGATTTACCACTTCCGGAGAGCCCCATGATTACAAATATTTCTCCTTCTTCTACTTCAAAGCTTGCATTATTGATTCCTACAGTGGCCCCTGTTTTTTCTAATATATCTTCTTTGCTCAGTCCATTTTTGAGCATTTCTATTTCTTTTTGGCCTTTGCCATCGAAAACCTTATAAAGATTTTCTGCTTTGATTTTCAATATTTTCACCTCTTTATTTTATTTTTTTACTAAAATTTTGCTGGCATTAAAAAAGGTCTAGAAAATGTTCGCTCAGAACAAATCCTAAACCTTATACTCTAAATTATTTTTCAGTAATTATCAGCAAAAATCAAACTCTAATAATAACCCGGGATAAATTTATTCCACTTGCTTAACTCCTTAATTAGAATAACAAACTGTTTCTGGTCTGTCAAACTGACAGCTAAATTAAAAATTATCTTTATATTTATAATTTTTGATAGTTAATTACCTTAGTTGGATAGCTCTCTTCACTTTTAAAACAAAGAGACATTCATAATTTACAATTTCTCTTTTTTTCTCGTCAACAAGAATAACATTATTTGTAGAGACTGTCTCACATTTGACAGAGGATATACATTCTCTCTTATTAACCTGCAGACCAAATTTTGATGCTTTTTCACTGAGCAAAAAAGAAGTTCTAAATAGACATATACTTTTATGCCAGAGTTCCTCTTCAAAAAACAAAGAAAATATAACTGAAAAAATGTTAAATATATTAATTTGCTTGATATCCAGTTAAAAACCTGGTTTATTATCTTGTCTTATTAACCGATAGCCAGTCAATTACTGTTTTAATTTGCTGATCCCAGTACCACCATTCATGTGCAGCCTTTTTTTCTTCTTCGTATTTTAAATTTATATTATTTTTACGGCAAAAGTTTTTAAATTTAAGATTATCTTTATATAAAAAATCTTCTTTACCACAGCACTGATAAAGTGCCGGTATTTTCTTTTTTTCTCCTTTTAATTTTTTTAATAGATAAAACAAATCATGATTAGTGTTTTTCACCTTTTTTAAATCACCAAAGATCCATTTTAATTCTTGATAGAGTTCTTCTTTCCCATCTGCCTTCTCTGCATTTTGAGCAATATTTAAAGCTCCAGATAAACTGGCAGCTGCAGCAAATCGTTCTGGTTGATTTAAAGCCAACTTAAAAGCTCCATAGCCTCCCATAGAAAGCCCGGCCACAAAATTATTTTCTCTTTTACTACTCAAAGGTAATATTTTTCCTAATTTTTGAGGAAGTTCCTGACTAATATAAGTATAATAACTTTTGCCGCAGACCATATCAGTGTAAAAACTGCGGTGTACATTGGGCATAATAACTGCCAGACCTGCCTCTTCTGCATAACGTTCAATGGAAGTTTTTCTCAGCCAGCCTGTGTGATCATCTGAAAGACCATGAAGCAGATATAATACAGGGTATTCCTTTTTAAACTCTCTAAATTCATCTTTACCAGATTTTTTTAAAATTTCAGGTAGAACAATATTAACCGATGAAGCCATTCCTAAACTGTCACTAAATAAATTCAATTCTAAAAAAGCCATAAAAGCCCTCCTGTTTAATTATTTATAATAACTATAAGCTATAAATATACTTATTCTAAACTTTCAATAATCCTGCTTATTATTTGATTTACTTTGTGAATTAAATAATTATAACCAGGTACAAATCGATCAATTTGTACCTGGCACCTAAACGATTTGACTTTAAAATCAGTCTGATATATACTAAGAGAGCTGACTAAAAAAATTAGTGTTTCATAACTTAATAGATAATATAGCAACTAAGCCCTGACTATATGAATGTAGTCGGGGTTTTTTAGTGTCTAAGTATAATTATAGATTTATCAACCGGATGCAGTATTATTTGTTAAGAAATTTGCGTAGTTGGTAGATTTAGTATAAGAATATAATTTAAAAAAGGAAGTGGAAGTTAATTTGCAAAAGATTAAATTTAATGAACTAGACGTATCAGATGAAATTTTAAAAGCAGTTGAAGAAATGGGTTTTGAGGAAACCACCCCAATTCAGACAAATGCTATCCCCGCAGTACTTAATGGTAAAGACATTGTTGGACAGGCACAGACAGGTACTGGTAAAACAGCAGCCTTTGGTATCCCTCTTTTAGAAGAAATGGATGCTAACAATAAGAAACCTCAGGCAATTATACTCTGTCCTACAAGAGAGCTTGCTATTCAGGTATCAGAAGAACTAAAACGACTGGCAAAATATAAAAAGAGAATTTATACTCTCCCTGTTTATGGTGGACAGTCAATTGGCAGACAGATTAAAGCCTTAAATAAAGGAGTTCAGATAGTAATTGGTACTCCTGGTAGAGTAATGGACCACATTCGTCGTAAAACTTTAAAACTTGATAATATAGATTATTTTGTACTTGATGAAGCTGATGTTATGTTAGATATGGGTTTCATTGATGATATTGAAACTGTATTAAGAGATATTCCAGATCAAAGACAGACTCTCTTCTTTTCTGCAACTATCCCTCAATCAATTAAAAGATTGAGCAAAAAGTATCAGAAAAACTCTGAGTTTTTAAGAGTTGCTCACGAAAAATTAACCGTGCCATCTATTGATCAGTATTATTATGAGATAAGAAGACACGATAAACTTAAAGCTTTAACCAGAATTCTTGATTTAAGCAATCCAGAGTTAGCTATGGTTTTCTGTAACACTAGAAAAATGGTTGATGAGCTGAATATTAAACTTCAGGCTCGCGGTTATTTATCTGATGCTATCCATGGTGGGTTAAATCAAAATCAGCGTGATCGAGTTATGAACAAGTTTAGAAATGGAATTATTGAAGTTCTGGTAGCTACTGATGTAGCAGCTCGTGGTATTGATGTTGATGATGTTGAAGCAGTATTTAATTATGATCTGCCACAGGATACTGACTATTATGTACACAGAATTGGACGTACAGGTAGAGCAGGAAAAAGTGGTGAAGCTCACAGTTTTGTAGTAGGTAAAGATATCTATAAATTAAGAGATATTCAAAAATATACAAAATCAAAGATTAAAAGATCAGAAATTCCTTCTCAGAATGATATTGAAGAAGCTCAGTTTGATCAATTTAGTGATGAACTGAGTGCTTATATGGATTCTGCAGATTTAGGAAAATATATTGAGTTAATTGAAGACTTAATTGATGAGCAGTATTCAGCCTTAGAAATTGCCGCTGCTTTAATGAAAAAATCAATGGAAAGAGAAGATAATGATGAAAACCAGGCTCAAAGTTCAGGTCAGAGCTTTGGTGATACTGGTGCTGAGCCAGGAATGGTTAGATTATTTATCAATATCGGTAAAAAAGATAGAGTTTCTCCCCGCCACATTGTAGGTGCTATTGCTGGTGAAACAGGAATGCCCGGTGGTTTAATTGGAGCAATTGATATCTATGATAACTTTACCTTTGTTGAAGTTCCTAGAGAAAAAGGTCATGAAGTATTACAGATCATGAAGGATAACTATATTAAAGGAACTAAAGTTAACATTGAAGCTGCAAGATCTAAGTAAATATAAAAATAATTAAATATTATTCTATAAACAGCAAAAAGGTACTGAGAGCAATTCGCTCCCGGTACCTTTTTTTAGTATTAAGTATTTACGGAGCGGAAATTAAAACAGCCGCCAACCCAGTTTGTTCAGAAGAATTATCTAGTAACTCATCATAGTTTATCACCAGAATTGAAGCAAAATCAGTTTTGTTTAAGGTTAAACCTGTATCAACACTTAATTTAGTATCACTGATATTTAGAACCTGGTTATTTAATTCAGAAAAATTTCTATCACCAAGAGAAATAACTCCCAGAACAGAACTTTCAGTATGTTCTTTAATATCTCCTTTTAAAATTAATTCTCCATCATCTGAATTAATTTTTTCTATTTTAGAAATCAATGGTGACTGAGGTGATTTATCCTGCCGTTCAGCCTGAGTTGAAGTCATTGTTCTTAGTCCATCTTTATTGTCATCATATTGTAATTCAGTAATGTTATATGTCAATTTCAAACCATCAGTTTTGCTAATTGGATTTAAATCACTTTTCTTTGGATTTCCTTTAATTGTGTAATCATAAACCAGAACAACATTATTAGTAGTTAAAATACCTGATCCATCAGAATCTGACTTCGCATCTACAATATTTAATTTTTTAAAATTAATAGTATAACTCCAATCATAATTAGATAATTTCTCAGTATTAGAAAATTCATCTAAAAGTTTATTAAAAGATTGCTTTATTGCATATTCCGGTCCATTTTCACTTTCTAAATAATTAGCAACTATAGTTTCAGTTTTTAATTCACCAATAGCAGAACATCCTGTTAAAACAAAGCTGAGTGAAAAAATTAGAAGTAATATTAATATGATTTTTTTTGTATTCATTATTATTCTCCTTATTCTAAAATTTTATAATTTTATTCTTTAATAAGTTTAAAACTGATTAATTTTAACTTTGGCTGAAGCTCAATTAAGAAAAATGTTTATTAGAGAGCTTTAAATTTCCAGACTTGAGAAGAAAAATCTTCTTTTAAATAGGGAACTTTAAGCCCATAATTCATTAATTCATCTCCCCCGTAAATTTCGCCAGTTTCAAGTTCTTTATAATCGGTATCAGCATCTAATCCTTTTAATCTTAAAAGCTGTTCTTTAGGATTTGGAGCAGCCAGTATCTGATAAAATCCTGCCAGGATTTCTTCTTTATCCGGGCTAACATAAGACCAGGCAGTAAAATTACCTGCAAAGGGGCTCTGCAGTCTGTAGAAATCTCCGAACTGCACCAGTTTTCGAATTTCCTTATAGTTATTAACCTGCTTTTTGACAGCTTTCATTTCTTCCTGATTAAGCTGAGTTATATCCAGTTCATAACCCAGGTTACCAAAACTGGCAACATCATAGCGCATTTTAAGTGAAGTACTGCGCTCTACCTGATGGTTGGGTACTGCTGACACATGGGCTCCCATTGATGAAGCAGGATAAACCATAGAAGTACCATACTGAATTTTTAATCTTTCAACTGCATCAGTGTCATCACTGGTCCAGGTCTGCGGCATATAGTAGAGCATTCCCGGATCAAAGCGACCACCACCCCCGGCACAGCTCTCAAATAATATTTCAGGAAAACGAGAAGTAATCTCTTCTAAAATTCGATAAAGTCCCAAAATATAGCGGTGATTTAGCTCCTGCTGTCGCTCAGCCTCAAGTTCTAAAGAGCCATATTCAGTCATTGGTCTATTCATATCCCATTTAACATAGGAGATATTTGCCTGATTTAAAATTGCAGAAACTCTTTCAATAATATAATCCTGAACATCTCTGCGGCTTAAATCTAAAATTAACTGCTGTCGAGAAAGTGAAGATTCTCTATTTTCAACCTGAATTGCCCATTCTGGATGCTCCCGGTATAAATCACTATCTGGTGAAATCATTTCCGGTTCAAACCAGAGTCCAAAATCAAGCCCCAGTTTATTAATTTCCCGAGCTAAGTATTCAAGACCTCCAGGCAGCTTCTCTTCATTTATATACCAGTCACCAAGTGAGGATTTATCATCATTTCTCTTCCCAAACCAGCCGTCATCAAGTACAAATAATTCAAGATCTACTTCTGCAGCAGCTGCAGCCATTTCTAAAATTTTATCTGTATCAAAATCAAAATATGTACCTTCCCAGTTATTGATTAAAATTGGTCTTTCCTGATCACGATGTTCTCCCTTTGACAGCCGCTTTCTATATAACTGATGAAAATTCTGAGACATCTTATTTAATCCCTGGTCAGAATAATTCATCACAACCTCTGGTGTCTGGAAGCTCTGATCTTTTTCCAGCAGCCAGTTAAAGTTAAAAGGGTTAATCCCCATAGTCATTCTAGTTTTACCATAATGATTTTTTTCAGCCTGAGCAATAAAATTAGCAGAATAAACAAGGCTAAATCCATATGCTTCTCCGTGGTATTCATCAGTCTCTGGCTTTACTAAAGCAGCAAAAGGATTCTGCTGGTGGCTGCTCCCTCCCCTTTTACTGTCAATTTTAGTTATTCCCTGCTCAAGTGGACGGCGCAGAATATCTCTTTCTCTGCCCCAGGCACCTGAAAGCTGAAGCATCTCAAAATCTTTATTCTCAAAATCAACACTCATTGATAAGGCTCTTTTGAGATTTATATTTTGCTCACCTTGATTTTTAAAATGAGCTGAGCGGGTGATAATTGGATAATCTCTAAAAATTGTATAAGTTAAAGTTACTTCTAGATCCAAAACTTCATCATATAATCTAATATCAAGACTTGCTGCCTCTTTTTGATCTTCCACATAAACTGCTGGTAAGTCTTCTAACTCTTTTTTGCCCTGATAAATATGATGGTTTTTATAATTTAAATCACTAATAATTGAGCCGGATTCAGCTTTAATCTGATAAGCTGGCTCTCTAAAATCAGACTGGCCAAAAGAAGGGTACTCCCGGGCAATATTTTCTAAAATAAAACCCGTATCATCTTTATCGGCATAAGCCTCATAGGGCCTGTGTTGAGAAATTTGGTAACGGTCCAGTCTTTCAGCATTTTCAATTTTTTTACCCCAGTAAAGATGTCCTAACTGACCATTTTTTAATACTTTAATTACATAACTTATTTGATCATTTTGCAGATGAAAAATATCTTCCTCTTCCAAAAATTTAATAAACATTATTCTACCTCCAATTAATTTTATTTTTGACATAAAACGACAAATATCGGGTGGTGCCAGTCACCTGTAAACCTGTACACCTGAACATTATTGGTATTTTTTAAGCTGTAAAATTTTATAATATAGTTTTTCAGCTTCTGCTCCCATCTCTTCAATTGAATAACTTTCAGCCATTTCCCGAGCATTTTGAGAACTCTGCTGATATTTTTCCTTATCTCTTAAAAGCTCTTCAATTCTTTTGCTCCATTTGTCTGGATCCTCTTCTGTTTTATATCCATTATAATCATTTTCTATTACATCATCTATTCCACTTGATTTAACAGCAACTACTGGATTATTGCCAGCCATCGCCTCTAACAAGACCATTCCCTGGGTTTCAGTTGTAGAAGCAAAAACAAATAGATCTGAAGCAAGATAATATTTTGCCATTTCTCTAAAGTCAACTGCACCAATTAATTCAATATAATCTGCTAAATCATTATCTTTAATAAACTTTTCAATATTGTCCTTTTCAGAACCACTGCCGATAACTATCAATTTAAAATTTAAATCACTTTTTTCTTTCAATCTTTTAATTCCATCCAGTAGAAAATATAAATTCTTTTCTTTTGATAATCTGGAAACAGTAATTAAAAGATGTTCAGAATCAGCAATTAATTCTTTTCGCAAGTCTTTTATTTTATCCTGATTACAATCATAATAATCAAAATCTATACCTGTCGGCATCACTTTAATATAACGGCTAACTCCAACATTGCGCAGATATTCTTTGGTTGATTTTGTTGGTGCAAAAACAGCATCTGTATCATTGGCAAAGTTTTTGATTAAAAAATGTGATAATCTATTTTTGAAAAATTTGCGCATAAATAAAATATCTGGTACATAATGAGAATATTTTTCTAAGCGCGTATGATAGGTAAAAGCAAGAGGAAGATTAAATTTCTCTGCCAGTTTACGCCCTTTATTTCCAAGCCAGAAGGGATGATGAGCATGAACTAAATCAAAATCACCTGCTTTAAAATCTTTTTTAATCTGGGGAGAATAGATATTTGTCACTGGAAATTCAAGACCTGATTCCTGATAATGATATAAAGACTTACAGCGAATAATATTTTCTTCATCCTCAGTTTCTTCTTTATATTCAGGTGCAAAAACCTTAACTTCATGTCCTCTCTTTCGTAAAGCCTTAGAAAGTCTCTTAATTGAAATCGGTACCCCACCGATCACCGGAAAATAATTATTTGTAAACATAGCAATTTTTAATTTCTGATTTTTTATTTCTGTGTCTGCATAAGCAAAATCTCGATAATAATCTACTTCTTTATTAATTTCTCTGTGTAAAATATAAAAAATAGTTAAACCGATAAATAAAACCAGTAAAATATTGATATAATTAGCATAGAAAAATGACTGTAAGGCTACCCAGATATTAACTGTCAATTTAGACATAATACCCGGATTATTTTCTAAGCGGTCTACACTAACTTCTATTCCATCAGCATTTACATTTACCAATAAATAATGGTAAAAACTTTTTTTACTATCAAAAATCAATTCTCCTCCAGCACCACCACTTATCTGATAATCTACTCCTTTGATATTTTGCTGATGATATATTTCTATATTAGAAGAAAATACTGAGTCAACATTATATTCTGCAAATAAATCCTGATAAAAATTTCTTAATTCTTCTGATTCAATATATTTTATTCTGTCATCTAATAAATATTCTGTATCTATTTTTACAGGTGTTTTATTCATTATCACGAATTTCTTCTCATAAGCTGCAGCTTCCTTTAACTCATTTTTCAGCCACTGCTGCTGCCAGCTTAAATTTGTGTTTTCAGTAGTGTCTAAGAAAATAAAATAAGAATCATCAATTTGAAAAGAAAAATAAAAGGGTCCAAAATATTTATAAAAGTTTTCATTACCCCCATCAGCAATTTCTCTCCTGCCTACTGCAGTTAAAAATGGTATATTTAGTTTTTCTAAAGTTCTATAAAAGATTCGATACTTACTTTCATCACCATCTCTTAAGTTATTACCTGTTGAAATTATAAAATCAACCTGATTTTGATTTATTTTTTCCAGAATTCTATTATCAAAAATTGCAATTGAGTTTTCTATATTCCCAACTACTGCAAAAGTGTAATCATCATTTTCTATATTTTCTTTAATTATACCCATATTTCTAACATTAACTGCATTAAAATCCTGAATAGTATAAGGGGCGTAAATTTTATAGCTTATTATAATTAAAATAATTATAATAAAAATAAATATATATACTTTACTTTTACTCTTCAACTTCTATTCCCCCTCTGATAATCAGGTAGAAAAAAACAAATATTCCTATAAAGATACCAATATATTTGCTAAAAAATCTCCAGTAAAATAAAAGAGGAAATAGATCACTTTGATCCACAAATCTAGCAAATAAGAGTGAATATCCACCTTCAGCTATTCCAGCTGCTCCAGGAGTTGGTGCGAAATACATAATAAAAACAACAAGAATCTGTAAGCTTAGTATTTGTAAAAAAGATATATTATCATAACCCAACCCTCTAATTACCAGATAGGAAAAAGAGAATTCAGATAATAAAAATATTACTGTAAATAAAAAAGATAAAAAAACAAAAATCTTTTTACCCTGAATAAAAAAAGCTAAATCTTTAGAAAAAAGTTTAAGATTTTTAAAAATATATCTAATAATTTTTCTAAATTTTATTTTGCTTAACAGGTGTTTAGATTTTAAAAAATAAAAAAACTTATAAATCAATTTCATAAGCAATCTGACTTTAAAAATTATAAGATAAAATATAAAAACATATAAAGCTAAAAAAACTGCTAAATATATAAAAACATAATTACCGGGTAAAAGATTAAGCATTGACTGATTCTGAAAAATTATCAGAGGTACACTCAAAAACAGCATAGTAGCTGATAACAGGGTTCTAATTATAACTGCAGCTGAGGACTTTCCCAAAGGAATTCCTTTTTTTTGCAAGAAATAAACCTGGGCAAAGCCACCACCTGTAGCCAGCGGAGTTATATTTGAAATAAAGATATTTATAAATACCAATTTATATACATTCCAGAATGAAATATCAGCTCTTAAAGTCTTTAAAACAAAATACAATCTTAAAGCATCAAAAATATAATAAAAAAATAAAAGTCCAAAAATAGAGCTAATAATTAGCGTCGGAAATGAGAAAAAGACGTTTAAATTACTTCCCTGGGAATAAATCTTATTAATATAATATAAAGAAATTGCTGAAATTAAAACAAAAAGGGCAAAATAAAGCAGAGAATTCTTTAAGTTAAAGTATTTATCTATAAAGTTTTTATCTTTTTGTGCCATTAATCTTTCTCCCTTCTAACAAATCTGCAGCTTAGCTAGTAATTAGAACATTGTACTCTGATAAAAATGCTGAATTATTTATAAAAAATCCCTCAACAAATATAATTTTATAAATCAATTATATTATATTGAGAGATAAAAGTAAAAATTTAACTGTGATTATTAAGCTGGTAAATAAGAATAACTAGATTATTCTAGTTATTAGGGTCAAGAATTAACAAGAAAAAATCCGACAGAAAAATCTGTCGGAATCATAAAATTAAATTATATTTACTTTAATTTAGTTTCTTACAGGAGTCTCGTTCTATTATATTTGCCGGTACAATAGTGTGCTGATATTTATCTATTTTACCATTAATAACTCCAATTAATAGCTCAGTTGCTTTATTTCCTAAAAGATAAATATTAATATCTACAGTTGTCAGTGGTGGTGAAACTATTTTCGACATCGGGTTATTGTTAAAACCAACTATTGATATTTCATCTGGAATCTTAATATCCATATCATTCATAGACTGCATAATTGTATAGGCCATTGTATCACTCATCCCATAAAAAGCAGTTATTTCTGGGTGCTCTTTGATCATTTGCTGACAGATCATATAAATACTATGATAATCAATTCTTTCAGATTGGACTATCAAATCATCATTAATTTTTAAATTGTTTTTTTTAAAAGAATTTTTATACCCCTGAAGACGATCTTCATTCATTATATAATTTTTATCTCCAACAATCATTGCTATATTTCGATGACCATTTTCAATTAGATAATCAACAACTCTTTCACTCGCAGCAATATTGTCATTATTAACCCAATAAGATTTATCCTTAGCTTCCGGTCGACCAACAATTACAAATGGAAATTTGATTTTATTTAATTCATCAATTATTTCATCTTCTTTTTTTGCTCTTAAAAGTAAAACACCATCTATTTGTTTACCTCTGACTGCATTTAAAACTGTCCTTTTTTCCTCTTCTTCTCCATTACTGGTGAGTAAAAGCAAATTAAAGCCTTTAGAATGTGCCAGCACACCTATTCCCCTTAAAATTTCTGAGTAAAATGGATCAGCAAAGGCCTCTTCAGTTGAATAGGGAATTACCAGACCCAGGTTGTGTGACCTCTGTTTAACCAGATTACGTGCATTAATATTTGGGTGATAGCCTATTTCATTCATTATTTTTCTCACTTTTACTTTAGTTTCTTCACTGATCCTGGAACTATCATTAATAACTCGAGAAACTGTGGATGGTGCTACACCAGCTTTTTCTGCTACATCTTTTAAAGTAGGCATTTTAATCAATCCTTATAATTTAGTAAGAGATTTGATAAAATAGCTTAATCTCTGAGCTAATTATATACTATATTGACTCAGATATAAATGCAAACTAAAAATTAAACTTTAGCCTTTGACTCCACCTAGTGTTAAGCCGCCAACTAAGAAACGAGAAAGCAGTAAGAAAATAGCCATTACCGGAATCATAATTAATACAGAAGCAGCTGCAAATTGAGCCCAGGCTGTATTAAACTGACCGGCTAAATTGGTTAAGCCAACAGGTAAAGTATATAAACTATTATCTGTCATTACAACTCGAGCCACCATATATTCATTCCAGGCAGTCATAAAGGAAAATAAAGCTGTAATTACAAGAGCAGGTTTAGCAAGTGGAAGAATTATCATATAAAAAGCCTGAAATTGATTTAAACCATCAACCAGTGCAGCTTCTTCCAGACTTTCAGGAATTGTATCATAATATCCTTTCATCTGCCAGACACATAAGGGTAAAGCAGTTGAAGAATACATAATTATTAAACCAATATGTGCTTTAGCCATCCCTAAAAAGGGCACCACTATCGTCTGCTGGGTTAAACCAAATTGAGATAGAAGTATATACATCGGCAGTAAAAGCATTGTAGCTGGAAACATTTGAGTTAATAAGAAAAATGTCAAACCTCCTTTACGGCCGGGAAATCTTTTGCGTGAAAATACATAACCGGCTGTAGAAGCAAGTGAAACTCCAATAATAACTGTAAAGAAAGTTACCAGTAAAGAGTTTCTAAGCCAGATCAAAAATCCTTTGTCAAAAATCAAAGTTTTATAAGCTTCAAAAGTTGCATTATCAGGAATAATAGCCAGACTGGTTGAGTGCAAAGAATCACCCGGTCTTAATGATGTCCCAAAAACTCTTAAAGCTGGATAAACAGCAATAATTACAGAAATAATTAAAATTATATGAAAAACTACTTTTTTCCATGTAGCATCTTTTTTAACTGACATTTAATAACCTCCTTTAATCTGCATTAATATAATCAATAAAGCTAATTGCCCAGACCAGTAAAATCACAAAGATAATTAGTGAAAATGCTGCTGCATAACCATAGCGATAAAATTCAAAAGCTGAACGATAAACATGGGTTACTAAAATATCTATCTTATTGGTTAATGTATTCTGAGTTAGTAAATAAATTACTCTTAAGTTATTAAATGTCCAGACTACACCCAGGATAACAGCAGGTAACATTACTGGTTTTAATAAAGGCAGAGTTATATGCTTAATCTGCTGCCAGCTGCTTGCACCATCAATTTCTGCAGCCTCGTAAAAGTTAGGATCAATACTCTGCAGACCTCCTAAGGCAATCATCATCATAAATGGAATACCAAGCCAGATATTTACTATTAAAGCAGCACTAAAACCCGTGTTTGCCTGACTTAACCAGGCAATTCCAGGAACACCAATCTTTCTTAATAATAGATTTACTGCTCCATAGCGATAATTAAACATCCCTTTCCAGATTAAAACTACAATGTACTGTGGAATAGCCCAGGGAATTACTAATAATGTTCTATAAATTGATTTAAACATTAAATCTCGATCAAGTATAATAGCATAAAATATACCAAAAGTAACATGAGCTACAACATTAATAACCGTCCAGGCTACCGTTCTCAGCAAAATAATCCAAAAAGAACTTTCTGTTATAATTTTAATAAAATTTTCAATACCTACATAAGTTAGTTGATCACTTTGAATAAATTGCCTCATATTATACATATTTAAATTAGAAAATGCCAGTCTAAAATTATATAAAAATGGATAAATAACAACAAATAATACAACTATAAAAGCTGGTATAAGCATCATATATGAAAATTTATGTTCTCTCCAAAAATCTTTAAGCGAAAAATTTGATAAGGCTGAAGTAAACCTCAAATTTTGATCAGGTTGACTCATTAAATTACCTCCCCTATTTAGTGAAAAGAAAAAGAGGGGAGTACTCCCCTCTTTTTAGTTTTATTAGAATTACTGCATATTCTTAATATTTTCTTCAGCCTGCTGCTGCATTTGTTCAGCAGCGTCTGCAGGAGTTAAGTCATCACTCATTACACTCTGTAATGCTGGTCTAACAGCATCCCAGATACCTCTCATTTCTGGAACTACAGGCATTGCTCTACCATTTCTTAACTGTTCAGCAGAACCTCTCATAATTGGATCATTCTGAATCTGAGGTAAACCATAAGCCTGATCATTACTGGGTAGGAAGTTATTATCTACATAAAGTTCCTGAGCTGCTGTACTTGTCATAAAGTCAATAAATTTAATCACAGCAATCTGTTTCTGTTCAGGAAGTTCTGACATCATAATAAATCCTTTACCACTGGTCATTGGCTGACCATATTTACCAGTTTTTTCGAATCTAGGTATTGGAGCAACACCTAAATCAACATTCTCAGCATTTTTATAACCTTCAATTGACCAGTCTCCATTAATAATAAAAGCAACATTTCCTTCTTTAAATAAGCTATCCATTAAATCATAGTCAGATTCTCTAGGAACAATTTCATGCTCAAATTTAAGTGAATGTACAAATTCTAAAGCATCAACAGCTGCTTCGGTATTTAAAGTTGGGTTGTATTCTTCATCAAATACCCAGCCATCAAAACCTCCAAAGAATGCTCCCCACCAGAATGGCTCATTTAAATTATAGGCCAGTCCATACTTATCAACCAGGCCATCACCATCTTCATCAATTGTATTTGCTTTTGCAATTTCAATTAATTGAGCCCAGGTTTCTGGAGCTTGATCTACAATATTTTTATTATACATTAACATTAAGTGATTACCCATAGTTACTGGAACACCATAATTTTTTCCATTAAGGCTCATACCAGGAAGAGCAGCATTAATGTATTTGTCTTTCATATCCTGACTCATTAGCTCATCTAAAGGTTGAGCAAGCCCCATAATTGAAAATGGACCAATATGATCAAAAGGACTTAATACTACATCAGGTCCCTGACCACCCATATAAGCAGTTTGAGTATTCTGTCTTAAATCTTCAACACTACCTGCATGAGTTCTTTCTACAGTAACATTGGAATATTTGTTTTCAAATTTTTTAATTAGTGGATCTAAAATCTCACTGTCAATTCTTTCTTCATCTGCTTCCCACAACTTGATTGTAACATTTTCAGTAATTTCTTTTTTGTCCAGATCCTGCTGAGCAGCAGCACCTACTGAAAAGATAAGAGATAAAGCTAAAACTAGAATTGAAACTGTAATAATTGACTTTCTCATTAAAAATTCCTCCTTTTAATTTGTTTAAACTTAACTTAATTCAATGGTAATTTTATTTATAACAACTGGAACTTTAAATTCCAGTCTGTTATCAGAGTAATCAAACTCACTTAATTCATTACCATCAACATAGATATTTAGAGGATCCTTATTTAAATTATTGAAAATCATCTTATAATCTTTAAATTCCTGCTGATAGTTTTCTTCTTTTCTATTTATATTAAATAATATCTGATTGTCAGTATATTGATATTCAAATTCAGTCATGTTATAAACCCCATTTTCATAGTTATAAGAAATACCATCATCATCATAAAGTTTATAACTTCCTAAATTATTATCTTCATTTAAGAAAACATTTAACTCCAGACATTCAATCTCTTTTTCTCCAATATAATTTAACTTTTTATTTAAAGGAACAATACTGCCAGCTTTAATGAAAATTGGCATAATATCTAAAGGAGCGTCAACAATTATGTGATTTTCTCCCTCATACACTTCCTTAGTCCAAAAATCTATCCATTTACCTTCTGGAAGATAAATCATTCGTTTATCCTTATCAGGCTGATAAACTGGAGTCAGCATAATACTTTCACCAATCATAAATTGATCTGAAAGATTCTGACACTCCTCATCTTCTGGAAATTCCATAATCAAAGGTCTCATCACCGGTATTCCAGTTTCAGAAGCCTGATAAAAAAGATTATAAAGGTGAGTAATAAACTTATATCTCAATTCAATATACTTTTTAATAATTTTTTCGTATTTTTCACCAAAGGACCAGGGTTCTTGAGAAATAGCTCTAACCTCACAGTGATTTCTAAAGAAAGGAACAAAGGCTCCCATCTGTGTCCAGCGAGTTAAAAGCTCTCCATTACTGTTTCCGGTAAAACCTCCAACATCTGTACCACAGAAGCTGATACCTGACATTCCCATATTCATCAGCATTGGCATTGCCAGTTTAATATGGTCCCAGAAACTACGGTTATCCCCGGTCCAGACAGCAGAATAGCGCTGAATACCGGCAAAACCGGCTCTGGTCAAAACAAAAGGCCGCTCATTATCAAGACTTTCTTTAAGCCCTGCAAAAGTTGCCTTATCTTCTAAAAATCCATATAAATTATGAAAACGTCTGTGGGTTCCAGAATCACCATCATTTTGATGCATTACCTTAACATCCATTGTGTCATTATCATTAAAAGCAGCTGGCTCATTCATATCATTCCAGATGCCTTTGACTCCTAGCTCTACAAAATCATGCTGCAATCCGGACCACCAGTCTCTTACTTTAGACTGAGTAAAATCAGGAAAAGCACATTTGCCAGGCCAGACTTTATCTATAAAAACTTTACCATCAAGGTATTTACAGAAATAATCATTTTCCATTCCTTCCTGATAGAGCTTATATTCCGGGTCTTTTTTCACCCCGGGATCAATAATTGTAACTGTTTTAACTCCATTATCTTCCAGATTAGCAATCATTGCTTTAGGATCAGGAAAACGATCTTCATCCCAGGTATAAATTTTATATTGATCCATATAGTGAATATCAAAATGAAAGGCATCACAGGGAATTTCTTTATCTCTAAAAGTTTTAACAAGTTTGTCAACCTCTGCCTGCGGATAATAGCTGTAGCGTGATTGATGATAGCCCAAAGACCATTTTGGTGGTAAAGGCATAGTCCCTGTAAGCTCGGAATATTTGTTAATTACCTGCTTAAGTGAAGGACCATTAAAGAAATAATAATCTAATTTTCCACCTTCAGCCCAGAAAGAATAATAATCCTGCCCCTCACTGCCTAAATCAAAGAAGCTTTTATATGAGTTATCAAAATATATACCATAACTATTATCCGGATCAAAACTAATTAAAAATGGAATCGACTGATAAAGTGGATCAGTATCACTAACATGAGGAACAAAGGTGTCATGGTTCCACATCTCATAGCGTCTTCCTTTTTTATCAAGCCAGCCTGTTTTTTCGCCAAGACCATAAAACCTCTCATTTCCCTTAAAAGATTTCCAGGCTCTGACCTTCTGTTTTTTCCACCCCAGAGAATACTCGTCATAATCTGTATGAATTAATTTCCCCTTTTTATTAAAAACTTGCAGCAGAAATTTTTCTTTTTTTATTTTAAGAACTAATTTATCTGTATTTATAATTAATTCCTGCTCGGTATCTTCAAGCTCATAATTATCATAACTTAAGTTATGTTCAATAACTGCATCTGTACTTTTATAATTAATTTCCTGATTTGAATGTGCCATAATTACTCTAAAAATATCAGCAGTCAAAAATTTAATTACCAGACTTGCATGTTCAAAGTTTAATTTTATTAAATTATCTTTAGTTTCATAATTTAAAATACCACTTAACTTATGATAATCACTACTGTCATCTCTGCTTTTACCCTGCAGTAGAGCTTCACTATTATCCATAAAATTCTCCTCTCAAACTCAAAATCACTGTTATAAAAAAACTATTGCGCAATCGTTTGCACAATTCGACAAAAAAATATTGTCTTTACCGAATCACTATTTATATCGTAATATATTATTTTGTATTTTGCAAGTGTTTTTAGAATTTTTTTAGTTTTTTTGTAATATTTCTTTTTAATCTGATATAATTATATTTAAATAACCGGATAAGGAGGAATAAAATTTGAATAATAATAATTTAGTTAAGGCTCTCAAAGAAAGTGAAAAAATAATATTCTTCAAAAATATTAAAAATGATGATTTAATTTTAAAATTAAAAGAATATTTTTCAGCCGAAAATAATTCTATTGCTAATTTGAGCGATATTATTTATCAACTAATTGAATTGAGTCTTAAAGAAGGATTAAGCGGTGATTTATGGCATAATTATCTCAAAATAAAGCTGACTGCTGCTGAAAATATTTTTTCCTTAAAAGCTGAAAAAAATTTAATTACTAAAAAAAGCAGTCTCTATCAAATTGCTCTAAATGATATGCGAATAATTAAAAATTTATTTTCTTACTCTTTTCAGGATTTTATTCAGTTTTTAGATGAGAGCAGTCTTAAAAATTTAAAAAATTTTAAGATTACAGATTCAGAATTAAATACTTATAATCTAAAAAAATATCAAAAATTATGCAGCGGTAATTCTATAGAAGAAGATTTAGATGATTTAATTAAATTTTATCAAAATTATGGAGCTGGTATTTTAAATCAAAGCCGAGCTTTTTACTGGCAGAATAAGAATTTGAAAATAGTTAATAATCCAGATCCGATTACTTTTGATCAATTAATAGCTTATCAAAAAGAGAAAAAGAAGTTAATAGAAAATACAGAGAGTTTTTTAAAGGACTATCAGGCACATAATGTACTTTTATATGGTGACAGCGGAACCGGTAAATCTTCTTCTGTTAAGGCTCTTCTAAATAGATATCATCAAGATGGGCTTAGATTAATAGAAATTAATAGTTCTCAAATCAAAGAGCTGCCTGATATAATGGAATATTTAAATCAGAGGGGTCTTTATTATATACTTTTTATGGATGACTTATCTTTTGAAGAATTTGAAACTGATTATAAATATTTAAAAGCGGTAATGGAAGGCGGCATAGAATCTAAACCAGAAAATGTTTTGTTTTATGCAACTAGCAATCGTAGACATCTGGTCAGAGAAAAATGGCAGGATCGAGAATCTGAAGTCCATAAAAATGATATTTTAAATGAAAAATTATCACTTTCAGAACGATTTGGTCTGACTTTAATGTATAATAATCCATCTCAGGCTGAATATTTGACTATAGTTGAGGAACTGGCCGCTCAGGCAGGTTTAAAACTTAAAAAAGAAAGTTTAAGTAGAAAGGCTTTGCAGTGGAGTAAGTGGAATAATGGCCGTTCAGGTAGGTCAGCAAGGCAGTTTATAAATCAGCTGCTAAAAGAAGACCGAAAATAAAAATCTTTAAAACAAAACTGCTCCCAATTTAAGGGGAGCAGTTTTTAGTAATTAAACTATTAATTTTATTTTGGAATTGGATATAATTTTCCACCATGACTATCCAAAAACCCTTTTAGTTCTTTTAATTCAGAATCTGAAATATTCATCTTTTCATCCTGTTCTTGATAAATTTCCATTGCCTGATCAAGCATTCTGTTATCTCCAGGGGTAACAGCTGTATCTACATCCTGAGATAGTGTAAATTTGAGTGCCAGTTCAGCCAGGCGCTGATTATCATAAATTGGTTTATACCAGGTATTATAGTTATTCTGATTCCCA
>Ga0136557_1001043_pt1 | contig 18960 bp, 15 predicted proteins | sample AntRauTorckE6832_FD_104796 | JGI IMG/M metagenome (GOLD analysis project Ga0136557, IMG submission 104796) | Saline lake microbial communities from Rauer Islands, Antarctica - Metagenome Torckler E6 #832 | ecosystem: Environmental > Aquatic > Non-marine Saline and Alkaline > Saline | place...
GGCCAAACCGCCTGTATGCAGAATAATGGATTACGGTCGATACAAGTACCAGCAGACCAAGAAAAAGCAGGAGGCCAAGAAAAAACAGGCTGTTGTTCAGATTAAGGAGATCAAAGTAAGGCCCAAGACCGAAGAACATGATCTCAATACCAAGCTGAAACAGATCAGAAAGTTTCTTTCCCAGAATAACAAGGTAAAGGTAACTGTTCGTTTCCGGGGAAGAGAAATCACCCTACCTGAAATGGGCAGGGACGTTCTGGCAAAAATAGCTGAGGAAACTGAAGATACGGCAGTGATTGAAACGAGGCCTAAATTTGAGGGCAGAACCATGATTATGATTCTGGCTCCTGCTAAAAAAGAATAGTTATTTTTTACAGTTGTAATCAAACAAAATTAAGCGTGGAAATCACAAGTTTATTTTCACGCTGTATTTTTTTGTTTAAAATATTAAATTAAGATTTCCAGAAGCAGGTTTTTATGTTTAAAAGCTTTATGCTTAAACACAAAAATCTATCGGTAATTTTAATTTTACATTTAAATCAAAGATTTTATACGGAAGTTTCAGTGCAAGGAGACATTTAAATGCCTAAAATGAAAACAAACCGCGGAGCGGCAAAAAGATTCAGCAGAACCGGCAGCGGCAAATTCAGAATACGCAGAGCTAATTCGAGTCACATTCTTACAAAAAAGGCTACTAAGCGTAAAAGAAAACTCCGCAGAGGAAATATTGCGGATAAAACAAATGAAAAACAGTTAAGACAACTTCTTCCTTACAGATAATGTCAGCTGAGTAAAAGGAGAATTTAAAATGAGGATTAAAAGAGGTTTTAAAGCAAGGAGAAGAAGACAAAAAGTTTTTAAACTTGCAAAAGGCTTCAGAGGTGGCAGGAACAATCTTTTTCGGACAGCTAAGAACGCTGTGGACAAGGCCCTGACCTATGCATACAGAGACAGACGTCAGAACAAAAGAAATTTCAGACGCTTATGGACTGTAAGAATTAATGCTGCAGCAAGAATAAACGGGCTGAATTACAGCAAACTTATTCATGGACTGAAAAAATCAGAGATAGAACTGGACAGAAAAATACTTGCAGATCTTGCAATTTCTGATCCTTCAGCTTTTTCAGCAGTTGCGCAGAAAGCACAGAGCAATCTCTAGAGTCAAAGATTATCCCGGCCTGAGCCGGGATTTTTACAAAACTGAGGCGGATAAAAGTGGCACCTGAAAGTATAGACGGAATAGAACAACAAGCCCTGGAAGCTGTTACGGCGGCTGATTCTGAAGAAAAGCTCCAGGAGATCAGAACACAGTATTTAGGCCGCAAAGGACAAATTACACTTTTCTTAAGAAATATCCCTTCTCTGCCTGTTGAAGAAAGACCCTCTGCAGGTAAAAAAGCAAATATAGCAAAATCGAAACTTGAAAAAGAGCTTAACAATAAAATTGAAGCCATCGAAGCTTCAAAAGCTTCTGCCCCTGCTGATATTGATGTAACTCTACCGGGAAGAAAACCTGACACAGGAACACTTCACCCTATTACAAAAATTCAAAAGGAGATCTGTTCTGTTTTTTTCAAACTCGGATTCAATATAGCCGAGGGACCCGAAATCGAAGCAGACTGGTACAACTTTGAAGCTCTTAATATACCAAAGCATCACCCTGCAAGAGATATGCAGGATACCTTTTACATATCGGAGAATGTTGTACTAAGAACCCATACTTCGCCGATCCAGATAAGATACATGGAAACGACAGCCCCGCCTATAAGTATTATAGCACCGGGCAAAGTTTACAGATGCGATTCAGACCTTACGCATACCCCCATGTTTCACCAGATAGAAGGACTTCTTGTAGACAAAAACATAAGCTTCGGTGACCTGAAAGGGGTTCTTGAATCCTTTATACACAATCTTTTTGACAAGGATACAAGCCTTAGATTCAGGCCGAGTTTTTTCCCCTTCACAGAACCTAGCGCAGAAGTAGATATAAAATGCGTAATGTGCAGAGGAAAAGGCTGCCGCATATGTTCCGGCACTGGATGGCTTGAAGTGCTTGGTTCAGGCATGGTTCACCCTGCAGTTTTTGAAAACGTAGGATATGATACTGAAAAATATTCCGGATTTGCATTCGGAATGGGAGTCGAAAGGCTTGCAATGCTTAAATACGGAATTGACGACTTAAGAAAATTCTTTGAAAATGATTACCGCTTTCTGGAGCAGTTCTAGAAATGAAAATAAGTTTAAACTGGTTAAAAAAATACGTGGATTTCAAATCCTCTCCCGAAGAACTTGCTGAATCACTTACAATGGCAGGACTTGAGGTTGAGTCGATTGAATATCCTTTTGAATATCTGAAAGATGTGATCACAGGTACAATCGAAAAAATCACACCCCACCCTGATGCAGACAAACTAAGAATCTGCATGGTTAATACAGGAGGAGATGAAAGTCTTCAGATTGTCTGCGGCGCACCTAATGTTTATGAAGGAATGACAGGACCTGTGGCTCTCCCCGGGACTGAACTTCCAGGCGGACTAAAGTTAAAAAAGAGTAAAATTCGTGGCATGGCTTCTTTTGGAATGCTGTGCAGCGCAAAAGAACTCGACCTTACTGATGATTCTTCAGGAATAATGGATCTTGACAAAGAAATTAAACCGGGAACACCTCTTCTGGAGGCTCTTGGACTTACAGATGCAGTTCTTGAAGTCGATCTCACCCCAAACAGGGCTGACTGCCTCAGCATGATCGGAGTAGCAAGAGAGATTGCTGCAATAGAAAAAACAAATGTCAAATTCCCTGAGGCTTCAAAGTACACAGATGAAAAAAATAAGGGTAAAATAACTGATATTGCTGCTGTTGAAGTAAAAGACACGGATCTTTGCCCTAAATACTGCGCAAGACTGATTGAAAATGTTAATATCAAACCTTCGCCGTGGTATATTCAGCAAAGACTTTTAAGCGCAGGCTTAAGACCTCTCAACAATATTGTTGATATTACAAACTATGTAATGCTTGAAACAGGTCAGCCTCTTCACGCTTTCGATTTTAAAGAGCTTGGCGGCTCTAAAATCGTAGTACAAAGAGCAGATGATAATGAAAAATTTACTACCCTTGACGGCAAACAAAGAACTCTTGATTCTGAAATGCTTATGATCTGTGATGCAAAAAGAAAAGTCGCAGTTGCAGGAGTTATGGGTGGAGAAAACTCTGAAGTAACAGAGAATACTTCATCAGTTCTTCTTGAAAGCGCATATTTTTATCCGCCTTCTGTAAGAAGAACTGCAAAAAAAATCGGGCTTTCAACAGATGCAAGTCACAGATTCGAAAGAGGAGTTGATACAGGCTCTGTTGAGTATGCAATGAATCGGGCTGCCGAACTCATCGAAGAAGTATCTGAAGGCAAAACTATTGAAGGCTACCTTGACTCACAAACAAAAGAATTCAAAAAAACTGTAATCAGTTTTGATTCAGATGCCTGCAATAAAAGACTCGGGATAGAACTCTCCCCTGAAGAAACAGCATCATATCTTGAATCTGTAGGATTTAAAGTAGCAGACAAAACTGCCAAAAAAACAGAAGTAAAGGTTCCCTCATACAGAGTTGATGTGGAAAGACCGGAAGATTTAAGCGAAGAGATTGCAAGAAAGTACGGATACAACAACATTAAAACCACCTTCCCCGGATCTGTAGCAGCAGAAGCTGAAAATGTTCCACAATTCGACCTTCGCTCTGAAATAAAAGATGCACTGCAGTCACTTGGCTTTAACGAAGTTATTAACTACAGCTTCACAGGTCCTTCTCTTCTTGAAAAGACTCTTTTTGACAGCAGTGTAAAGGAAAATTCGGTTAAAATATTAAATCCTTTATCCGAAGATCAATCTTTAATGAGAACAGATCTTGTTCCGGAAATTCTTAGAAATATTGCAGATAACATTGCTAAACAGACTTTCAGCCTGAAACTTTTTGAGATAGGCCAGGTTTTTCTTCCTGATCCTGACAAAATAAACCTTTCTTCACAAAAAGAGATTATATGCTCTGCATGGACAGGAAGCAGAAGAAAATCTTCATGGGATGAAAAAAGTCCTGATGCTGATTTCTTCGATATAAAAGGTGCAGCTGAGGCATTTTTCGAAGAATTCAATATTATGCCAGAATTTGTCAGACCTGAAACAACAGTGTGCTACTCAAGACCAGGTGCTACAGCCGATATTTTGATAAACAATAAAAAAGCCGGATTTATCTGTGAAATACACCACACAGTAATAAAAAATCTTGATATAAATCAGCCTGTATATATTTTCCAGACATATCTGGAAGATATACTTAAAAACAAACAACGCTCATTTCTATCCGGAGAATTACCAAAATTTCCTGCTGTATCAAGAGATATTACTGTAATAACTCCGACTGAAACAGCTACAGGAGATATTCTAGATTTTTTCAAAAGCCAGGATGAAATACTGCTTGAGTCTGCTGAACTTTTTGATGTTTACCAGGGCGAACCTATTTCTGAAAACGAAAAAAGCCTCTCTTTCAGGCTCACATACAGGTCAAACACTGATACACTGAAGGACAAACAGATTAACAAAGTTCATGAAAAACTAACGTCGAAGCTATTGAAAAATTTCAATATTCGTTTTCCATAACAGGAATATTTTCTTGACTTCAGGCGTCAAAAGGCATATAAAACCTGTTTGATTGTAACAGTCGTAATGACGCCTCCTTTGATAAAACGGGTAATTAAACCCGTTTTATTTTTTTATAAAGGCCTTTAGCCGGAGAGAAGATGGGAATGAACTCATCAAAAGATAATAACAAATTACTTATAGAAAAAATATGTGAAATTTGTCAGCCCTTGTGCGAAGCAGAAGGTTTTGAGTTTGTCCATGCTGAATTTATTGTTCATAACGGTCATAAAATTTTACGTATTTATATTGACAAAGAAGACGGAGTCAATATCAGCGACTGTGCTGACATAAGCAGAGAACTTAATGATCTTCTGGATGTAAAAATTGATATACCCGGCAAATATAATCTTGAGGTGTCTTCACCCGGATTGAACAGACCGCTTGTAAAGCCTGATCATTTTGCAAAATTCAGAGGAGAAAAAGCACATATAAAAACTGTCGGGCCTCTTGAACCGGAATCAGACAGAAAAAATTTTAAAGGGGTTATCAGGAGCTCGGACACTGAATCGGTTGTGATTGAAATTGATCAGGGGGAAGTAACAATTCCTTTTGAAAATATTCAGTCAGCAAGATTAAACCCTGATACCTGAATGGAGTAAATTATGGTACTGAGTGATATAAAAAGAGTAATAGAACAGATCGGAAGAGACAAGAATATTCCGATGAGCATTCTTGTAAAAACCCTGGAAGAAGCTCTTGTCTCAGCTGCCAAAAAAAAACTCGGCCCTGATGTTGAGATAGAAGTCTCTTATAATGAAAAAACAGGGGACATAGAAGTATTCCAGTTTAAAGACGTGGTTGAAGAAGTTGAAGATCCTGAGCTTGAAATTCTTTTCGAAGAAGGAAGAGAGCTTGATCCTGAATGTGAATTAGGCGACAGCCTGGGAATAAAACTTGACACATCAAGTTTTGGAAGAATTGCTGCCCAGTCTGCCAAACAAGTCATTATTCAGAAACTCAGAGACGCAGAAAGAAATGCTATTTATGACAACTTCATTGACCGTGAAGGTGAAATAATAAACGGTATTGTCCAAAGATTCGACAGAAACGATATAATAGTTAATCTTGGTCAGGCTGAAGCATCACTTTCATCAAGGGAACAGATAGCAAATGAATCATACAGAAGAGGCGACAGAATCAGAGCCAATATAATGAAAGTTCTGCCAGAAAGCAGAGGACCTCAGATTCTTCTCACAAGAACGCATCCTGATTTTCTTATAAATCTGTTCAAAACGGAAGTTCCCGAAATCAGCGAAGGTGTTGTAAAACTTCACTCAGCTGCAAGAGAACCCGGGGTCCGTGCAAAAATAGCTGTTTCATCAGCAGAATCAAATGTTGATCCTGTAGGTTCATGTGTTGGAGTTAAAGGCAACAGAGTTCAGACCGTGGTTCAAGAGCTTAAAGGTGAAAAAATAGATATTGTACTGTGGAACCCGGATCCAGCGAAATTTGTCTGCAATGCACTTGCACCTGCTGAAATAGCAAGGGTTATAATAGATGAAGACAACAAATCCATGGAAGTTATAGTTCCGGATGAGTTCTTATCTATAGCTATAGGAAAAAGCGGGCAAAACGTAAGACTTGCTGCAAGACTTACCGGATGGCATCTTGATGTAAAAAGTGAAGCTGCTTATTCACAGGCAATGAAAAACGGTTATGATTCACTTATGGAACTTCCGGGAATAGGTCTTGAAACTGCTGAGAAATTATACTCAGGAGGCTATAGTTCACCGGAAGAACTTCTTGAAATTACACCTGAAGAATTGTCTCAGCTTACAAAAATGAGTATTGAAGATGCTGAAAATATAATCAAAGCAGTTGAAAACGAACTTGAAAAAGCGTCCCGGGAAGAATCAGAAGATATTGAAACTGCATCTGAAGATGAAGACGACCAGGTGCAAGGTGAACAAAATACACCTGATGAAACAGATGAGTTTGAAGAAGAAAAATAGCCGGTCTTATTAACCGGTAAGAATATTTGACATTAAACAGCAATTTTTTAGTTAATACTTGATCGAAAACTAAAATTCTTTGTTCAGTTACGGCAAAATCAAAATTTAACTGCAGGAATACTTGAGTATTTTGAAGATTAAATTTTGATTCTAATGAAAAACTGTTCAAAAAAATCAGTTTTTGTTCAGCAACTAGTTAGAAACTATAATTTTTTCAGGTAACAGAATAAAAAAATTTTAAAGAGTTCTTTTGAAAGTTTTAATGAAATTTAAAACAGCTTTAACCAAATAAATTTTTCCGAAGAATCAATACCTGGGGCGATAAAGGGGGACGGATGAAAATCAGAGTATATGAACTTGCCAAAGAATTAAACATGACCAATAAAGCCCTTATGGATAAAATAAAAAAAATGGGTGATATTGACGTAAGAAGCCACATGAGCTCTCTTGACTCCAGGTCTACAGAAACCATTAAGAAAAGATTACTAGGAAAAAAGGAAGAACCTGAACAAAAAAGGGTTAAACCTACAGTTATAAGAAGACGAAAAAAGAAATCTGAACAAGATCAGCAGGAAGAAACAGTCATAGAGAAAACTGTTCAGGAAAAAACTGAATCTGATGATAAAAAAGAAGAAAAAACAGAAGCAAAAGATAACAATATAAAAACAGAAGAAGCAGCTGACAAAAAAGCTGCACAGCCGGAAAAACCTTTTCTGACAGAACCTGAACCTCCGGCTGAGGAAAAAGAAGAAAAAACAGAAAAGAAACCTATGCCTGAAAAAAAATTTGCTGAAAAAGAAGAAGCTCCGGTAAAGGCTAAAGAAGACAAGCCTAAAAAGAAAAAAAACAAAGGCGGAGCAAAAATTATATACAAGCCTGAGCCTGCTCCTGTACCGGAAGAAAAGCCTGTAACAAAAGAAGAAACCAAAAAGCCTGAATCCGAAGAAAAAGTTAAAAAGACTCCTGTAAAAGAATATGATCAGAAACAGAATAAAAATAAAACGGAAACAAAAAAAGAAAAACCTGAAACAGTTTCAGCTCAGGAGAAAAATACAAAAGACGAAATATTCAGTGATGTAGAGCCTCCGGAAATTTCACCTGAAGTTCTTACTGAAGATGAAAAGAAAGAAAGATCAGATAAGCTTAATAAAGGCAGAAATCAGAGCGAAGAAGCTAAAAAGCCTAAGAAGAAAAAGAACAAATCAAAGAAAAAAGAAGTCGTGGAAGGCAACCAACTCTACGACAATACAAATAAAAAAGGAAAGCGCCCGAAAAAAGGCAGAAGAAAAGGACAGGATCAGGAAAAAACACCTCATCAAAAAACTCAGATAACTGTTCCAAAGGCAATAAAAAGAAGAGTTAAGGTTGATGACACAATAGTTCTTTCAGATCTTGCAAAAAGAATGGGCATAAAGGCAAATGAAATGATTGCCAAGCTTATGAATCTTGGTGTAATGGCGACTGTGAACCAGACAATTGATTATGAAACTGCAGAACTTGTTGCAAGTGAATTCGGCTTTGAAGTAGAAAAAGCTTCTTTTGAAGAAGAGACACTTATAAACCTGCACCATGAAACAGAAGAACAGGGAGAAGAACTTCCACGTCCTCCTGTTGTCACAGTAATGGGACATGTTGACCACGGGAAAACCTCACTTCTTGATGTTATCAGAAAAACAGGTGTTGCAGAAGGTGAAGCCGGCGGTATCACACAGCATATAGGCGCATATATAGTCTCAATAGACAACGGCAGTATAGCCTTTCTTGATACTCCGGGGCATGAAGCTTTTACAGCAATGAGATCAAGAGGTGCACAAATAACAGACATAGTTATTCTTGTGGTAGCAGCTGACGACGGCGTTATGCCTCAGACAACAGAAGCTATAAACCATGCAAAAGCAGCTGGAGTTCCAATGGTTGTGGCTGTAAACAAAATAGACAAACCGGGTGCAGAACCTGATGTTATAAAAAGAGAGCTTTCCGAGCAGGATATACTCCCTGAAGACTGGGGCGGAGACACTATCTTTGTAAATGTTTCTGCCAAAGAACAGACCGGTATTGAAGAACTACTTGAAATGGTTCTACTCCAGGCTGAAATGCTTGACCTTAAAGCAGATCCTTCTAAATATGCAAAAGGCTGCGTAATAGAGGCAAGACTTGATACAGGAAGAGGTCCTGTTGCATCAGTACTTATCCAGGAAGGTACTCTAAAGCAGGGTGACGCCATTGTCTGCGGAACACACCACGGGCGAATAAGAGCAATGTTCAATGATACAGGCTCTAAAATTGATGAGGCAGGTCCGAGTGTCCCGGTTGAGATTCTGGGACTAAGCGGAGTTCCAGAAGCAGGAGATGAACTTCTTGCATTAAAAGATGAAAAAGATGCAAAACAGGTTGCTGAACACAGAGCCGCAAAGCAGAGATCAAAGGAACTTGCTAAATCATCAAGAATGAGCCTTGAAGGTCTTTTTGAAAAGATCGATCTTAAATCAGTAAAAGAGCTTAACCTTATTATTAAAGCAGATGTTCAGGGTTCTATTGAAGCTCTTAAAGAATCTCTTAACAAGCTTTCCACCGATGAGGTAAAAATAAAGGTAGTTCATGCTGCAACAGGAACGGTAAGCGAATCCGATGTCAGTCTTGCAGCAGTTTCAGATGCAATCATACTCGGCTTTAATGTAAGACCTGCTCCAAAAGTAAGAGATCTTGCTGAAGAAGAAAATATCGACATGAAATTTTACAATGTCATTTATGATGCAATAAAAGATATACAGAATGCAATGCTCGGGCTTATGGATTCAACATTTAAAGAAGTTGTTCTCGGAAGAGCCGAAGTAAGAGCGGTCTTTTCAGTTCCGAAAGCAGGAAAAATTGCAGGCTCTTTTGTAACAGACGGTAAAATGAGAAGAGGCAGAAAAACAAGAATTCTTCGTGACGGAGTCATTCTGTTTGACGGTCAGATGGCATCATTGAAGCGTTACAAAGACGATGTAAGAGAAGTTGCAGACGGTTATGAGTGCGGTATCGGAATTGAGAAATTCAATGATATCAAGGAAGGCGATATAATTGAATGCTATATGATGGAAGAAATCAAACCCACAACACTGGGTTAAAGGAGTTCACAATGAACAAGGATTATCCGCGTTCAGCCAGAATAGGAGTACAGATACAGGAAATTATCTCTGAAATTCTGGTAAAAAAAACAAAAGATCCAAGATTATCCGGTGTCAGCATAACTGATGTAAAAATGAGCGGAGATCTTACATGCGCATATATATATTTTACAGTGAGCAGAGTTGAAAAAAAAAGTGCCAAAGATGCTGAAAAAGGTTTTCAAAGCGCAAAAGGATTCTTCAAAAAGATGATAGGAAGTCAGCTCAAAATCAAATATACACCTGAATTAAGATTCTATTACGATAAAGTTCTTGATTACGGAGAAAAAATAGACAATCTGGTAGAATCTCTGAATACAGAAGAAACCCGGTCAGAAGATGGTGAACAGAATTCTTAGAAACAGCAGAAAAGTTCTGGTTACAAGCCATCTTCACCCTGACGGCGACGCTGTGGGGTCAATGCTTGCATTGGCACATGCCCTGGAAAAACAAGGAAAAGAAGTTTTTTTATACAATGAAAGCTGTATACCTAAAAACTTCTTTTTTCTCCCCGGAATAGAAAAAATTCAAAGCAAAGTACCCGATTATTCTGTATTTGACTCAGCATGTATTTTAGACTGCAGCGAATTAAGCAGAACAGGCAAATGCAGAAAAATTTTAAAAAATATCCCTGAAATCATAAATATAGATCATCATACAACAAATACAGGTTTCGGTACAAGAACGGTTATAGACACAAACGCCTGTGCCACAGCAGAAATAATATACAGAATCATTTCCGATATGGGTTTTGAAATCTGTATTGATACTGCATACTGTATATATACAGGAATATTTACAGATACAGGCTCATTTCGATTTTCAAATACAAACAAAAATTCTTTTTCAATCTGCACAAAAATGGTTGAAAAAGGTGTTTCCCCTCACAAAGTGGCAAGACATATTTACGGCAGATATTCTCTTGGAAGAATCAAGCTTATAAATCTTGTTCTTGATTCCATTGAGCTGTCTGAAAACGGTAAAATTGCATTGCTGGTTCTTACAAAAGAAATGTTTGAAAAAACAAATACTTCAGAAGAAGACGTATCAGATCTTATAAATTATGCAGAACATCTTGAGGATGTAAAAATTGCAGCCCTTATCAAAGAAAGCGTAAATTCCCGCAGTGACTTGCATTACTACCACGTAAGCCTGAGATCTGACGGAACAGAGGATGTTTCAAAAATAGCCTTCAGTTACGGCGGAGGCGGCCATGAAAGCGCAGCCGGGTTCTCAAGCAGTCTTCCATTTAAACAGTTAAAACAGGAAATGATGGCAATAGCCGATCGTATATAAGCCTTAAAATGACAGAAATAAACAAATCAGACGGAATGATCCTTATAAATAAACCTGTGGGAATCACTTCCAACAAAGCTTTAAGCAAAGTAAAAAGACTTGCGGGCATAAAAAAAGCCGGGCACACAGGAACACTTGATCCGTTTGCATCAGGCCTTCTTCCTGTTTGCATAAACCGCGGAACAAAACTTGTTCGCTATCTTCTTCACAAAGAAAAAGAATATACAGGAGTAATTAAACTCGGAACTGCTACAGATACTCTTGATAAGACAGGTACAATTATAAAAGAAGCTGATATACCAGAACTGAGTTTTGAAACAATAGATCAGGCAGCAGTAAAATTCAGAGGTGAAATTCAGCAGATCCCACCCTCTTTCTCAGCATTAAAGCATAATGGAGTTCCCTTGTACAAACTTGCAAGGCAAGGGACGATGATAAAAAAAGATCCAAGAAATGTAAATATTTATGAACTTAGAATCATGAATTTTACAAAAAACACAATAAAAATAAAAGTCAGATGCTCTGCGGGAACATATATCAGAACACTTGCAGCCGATCTTGCAGAAGAACTTAACACAGCAGGACATCTGGAAACACTTGAAAGAACCAAAAGCAGCAGTTTTGACATTAAAAATTCAGTTACACCTGACGAACTTCAAGATATCTGCTCATCGGGCAATATTTCACAATATATTATACCTCCTGAAAAAATAATAGATTTTATGCCAGAATTTAAGGTTGACGACACCCTTGTTCCGATAATATTAAACGGTGGTAAAATTACAGTTTATGATGTAACCCAAAATATTTTCCCTGATGATGTTCCTGTAAGAATAACATCACCCAAAGACGAGCTCGTATCTATAATGAGAAAAGAAAAAAATTCAGATTTTTTAAGATATGATGCGGTCTTTAATTGAAAATATTTTCAAGTTATTATATTAGTTAGTGACTGACCGGAAAATAGAATTTTTTGTTCAGTAACAAATGAGTTGTCTGCATACTTTCAGGAAAACTTCCTGCGGTCTGAATGGAATATCGGATCGATAACAGCAGGCATTTATTTTAATTATTCCAAAAATAAAGGAGTTACCAAGTGGTACTTGCAAAAGAAGACAAAAAAGAAGTAATCGACGGATTTAAAAGACATGAGGGTGATACAGGCTCTCCTGAAGTTCAGATTGCAATACTGACAAACAGAATTATCTACCTTACAGATCATGTTAAGGTTCATTCAAAGGATCATCATTCAAGAAGAGGTCTCCTTACACTTGTAGGAAGAAGAAGAAGACTGCTTAACTATCTTAAGAAAAAAGATATTTCAAGATACAGATCTATACTCAGTGAACTTGGTCTTAAACGCTAAAAAACCTTTAAGGGCAGATTCTTTCTGCCCTTTTTTATTAACAGAAATGAAGAAATTTCAACTCCCTCTTACAAGACTTCCGCGCAAATAATTTTTCGGTTTTCATTAATGCTAAACCGAAAAGCTGTTTTTGCGTAAGTCTGTACAGCAAGTTGGAATTTCTGATAAACGGAGATTTAAATGGAACAAATAGTAAAAACAGAAATTGAAGGAAAAGAACTTTCGATTTCAACAGGTAAAATTGCAAAGCAGACCTCAGGCTCAGTAACCGTTAAATACGGTGAAACCATGGTTCTGGTAACTGCAGTAGCAAGTTCAGAAAGAAGAGACGACATAGACTTTCTTCCACTTACAGTCGAATATATGGAAAAAATCTATGCAGCAGGAAGAATTCCGGGTAACTACTTCAGAAGAGAAATGGGACGTCCCAGTGAAAAAGCAACTCTTACATGCAGGCTTATAGACAGGCCTATACGCCCTCTTTTTGCCGATAATTACACAAATGAAACACAGATTATTGTAACTGTACTTTCAATGGACAAGGAAAATGATCCTGATATTCTTGCAATGATCGGCGCATCAGCTGCTCTTACAATATCTGAAATACCTTTTGACGGTCCGATAGGCGCATTAAGAGTAGGCAGAATAAACGGCAAATTCATATTCAACCCGACCATTGAGCAGATGAACGATCCTGAATGTGACACAAATATTGTTCTTACAGGTTCAAAAACCGGTATAACAATGGTTGAAGGCGGCGGAGATATAATAAGCGAAGCAGATGTTCTTGATGCAATATTCAAGGGACACGACGCAATGCAGCCTATAATCAAAATCCAGGAAGAATTAAGAGACCTCTGCGGCAAACCGAAAATGGAAATTCCTGAAAAAACATTTAATCAGGAACTCTATAATGACATAAGATCCAATGCAGGTAATGAAATAAAAGCTGCTATTCAGACTGAAGGCAAATTCGGCAGAAAGCATGCTGTTAAAGCTGTAAAAGAAAGAATTAAAGAGCTCCTTTCCGAAAAATACGAAGATGATGAACATCTTATCAAACCGTATTTTGACAAGCTTACAAAAGAGATAAGCAGAGAGCTTGTACTAAAAGATAAAAAAAGAGTCGACGGCAGAGCTTTTGATGAAGTAAGACCTATTGCCTGTGAAACAAAATTTCTTCCAAGAACACACGGAAGCGGTCTTTTTACAAGGGGAGAAACTCAGGTTCTGGGTGTTCTTACTCTCGGATCAGGCCAGGATGAGCAAAGAGTTGAAACTCTTAACGGGGATGAATCAAAACCTTTCATGCTCCATTACAACTTCCCTCCTTTCTGTGTAGGAGAAACAAAAAGAGTCGGCGGACCGAGCAGAAGAGAATTCGGTCACGGAGCTCTTGCATACAGAGCAGTTGAAAGAATTCTGCCTTCAAAAGAAGAATTTGAATACACAATAAGAATTGTTTCCGAAGTTATGGAGTCAAACGGATCTTCTTCAATGGGGACTGTCTGTGCATCAACTCTTGCACTTATGGACGGCGGTGTTCCTATTAAAGCACCTGTTTCAGGTATTGCAATGGGTCTTGTCAGTGATGGTGATGATGTTGAAATTCTTACTGACATTCTTGGAGACGAAGACCAGACCGGAGACATGGATTTCAAGGTTGCAGGAACAAGAGAAGGCATCACTGCTATTCAGATGGATATAAAAGTTAAGGAACTTTCAAGGAAAATTCTTGAAAAAGCACTTAACCAGGCAAAATCCGGAAGAATACACATTCTTGACAGAATGCTTGAATCGATTTCAGTTCCAAGAACAGATATTTCCCAGTATGCTCCAAAGATTACAACAATGAAGATCAAGCAGGATAAAATCGCTTCTCTTATCGGACCGTCAGGTAAAATTATCAGAGAAATTCAGGCAACTACAAATACAAATCTTGAAGTTACCGACGACGGAACAGTTAAAATTTCAGCAAACTCAAAAGAAGATTCTGATGCTGCAATTGCAAGAGTAAACGAAATATGCCTTGATCCTGAAGTAGGGAAAATATATCCGGGTAAAGTTGCAAGAACAACAGATTTCGGCGCATTTGTAGACCTTAGCCCCGGCACTACAGGACTTCTTCACATTTCAGAACTTGCATCCCACAGAGTTGCCAAAGTTACTGATATTGTTAAGCCCGGCGATGAAATAAATGTTAAGGTTCTTGATGTTACAAGGGACGGTAAAATTCAGCTCAGCCTGAAAGAAGCCGATCCTGAGCAGGCAGGCAAATCTGCAGAAAAAGATGACGACAAAAAAGGCGGCCGTGACAATAAAAAAGGCGGCTTTAAAAAACACGATAAAAATGATAAATCTAATAACAAAAACAGATAATCTTTAAAAATTTACTGCATCGGAGCCATTCCGGTGCAGTAAGAAACTTTTATTATTTATGAAATTATCAGGCGACTGCCGGACAATTAATCACAATCCCAGAACCAAGAGTAATTTTCTGGATGACGGCCAGAAAATTCACCAGACAACTCTTTCAAACAAAATGAAAATAATCACACATAAGATTCCTTATGTCAGATCTGTGACTATGGGTCTGTGGATAGATGTAGGTTCAAGGGATGAGGAAAAAACAGAACACGGTTTAGCTCATTTTATGGAGCATATGCTTTTCAAGGGAACAAAAAAAAGATCAGCATATGAACTTGCAAAAGCTTTTGATGCAATAGGCGGAATATCAAACGCTTTTACATCTGTTGAAGCAACCTGCTATTTTGCCCAGGTAATGGATGAACATTTTGAGGATATGGCTGAAATTTTAAGCGATATTTACATAAACTCAGAATTCGATCCAGACGAAATAGAAAATGAAAAACCTGTTATTCTTCAGGAAATAGACATGTTTGATGAATTTCCTGAAGATTATGCAATGTCCCTTCTTGATAAAAAAAGATGGAAGAATCATTCTCTTGGCCGCACAATTCTGGGCAGCCAGGAAACAATAATGAATCTTAGTGCTGATAATCTTAAAAGTTTTTTTTCAAAACACTACACTCCTGAAAATACGACCATTGCACTTGCAGGCAATATTGATCACGAAAAAGCTGTAGATGTGCTGGGAAAATATTTTGACAATCTGAAAAACAGATCAGGTGTTAAAAATGAAAATATCAGAGTAAAGCCTGAATTTCACAAAGGCCTTTGCTTTGAACAAAAAGGTGTAGAACAGTATCATCTATGCCTTGGGACAGAAGGATATTCAAGAAAAGACAGCAACAGATTCAAAGCTTCCCTTTTTACAACTATTCTGGGAGGAAATATGAGCTCCCGGCTTTTCCAGGAAATCCGTGAAAAAAGAGGGCTTGCCTATACTATTTATTCTTTTTTCAACCAGTTCATGGATACAGGAATGCTCGGAGTTTATGCAGCTGTATCAAAGGAAAACCTGATCCCGGTTATAAAACTTATACAGAAAGAACTTCAGAAAATAAGGGATAAAAAGCATTCCAACGGAGAAATTGAAGGAGCAAAAGCCTTTACAAAAGGTAACCTGATGCTTTCAATGGAAAGCACTGAAAATCTGATGATAAAACTTGCGCAAAATGAGGTTTTATATAAAAGATATATTCCGTTTGAAGAAACTATTTCAGAAGTTGAAAAAATAAACTGGGATGATATCAGGGATATTGCAGACAGAATATGCTCGGGAAATGACCTGACAGCATCTATTCTCGGCCCTGAATCTGAAAAAGAAGACGAACTCAAAAAAATACTGAATTTATAAAATGACTGAACTTAAAATAAAACTGCTTAATCCTGATACAGACAAAGACATAAATCTCCCCTGCTACATGACTGAAGGTTCTTCAGGTATGGATATATCTGCATGTGTAAAAGACTCTGAAACCTTGAAGCCGTTTGAAATAAAACTAATACCTACAGGTTTTTCACTTGAAATCCCCAAAGGATTTGAAGCCCAGATAAGACCCAGATCAGGTCTTGCAGTAAAAAAAGGTGTTACTATAGTAAATTCTCCCGGAACAATAGATTCCGACTACAGGGGTGAAGTAAAAGTAGGGCTTATTAATCTTTCAGACAAAGATTATATTATAGAACGCGGAGCCAGAATTGCACAGATGGTTATTCAAAAAGTTGAAAAAGTAACTGTAAAAAAGGTGGATGCGATTGAAGATACCACAAGAAATCACGGCGGCTTCGGACATACAGGTGTTTAACAAAACCCTGAATGAAGATCTCATCAGCACCAGCAAAATTTCTTTTTCAGTTCTGGCAAGCGGAAGCAGCGGCAACTGTGTTTTTGTAAGCAGCGGCCAAACAAATATTCTTTTTGATGCAGGTCTTTCAGGCAAAGAAATTGAAAAAAGAATGTCTCTTATAGGTAAAAACACATCAGACATTAGTGCCATTGTAATATCCCATGAACATTCAGATCATATAAAAGGCGCAGGAGTTCTTTCGAGAAGATACAACATCCCTGTATACGGAACCAGAAAAACAATTGAACATTCTCAGTCGTGTGTAAAAAAACTTTATGAAACAAAGTTTTTTAATTCAGGCACACCTTTTTTTATTAATGAAGTAAGAATAAATCCTTTTTCCATTTCACACGATGCGGCTGATCCATGCGGATTTACTGTAAAATCATCAGGGTCCAAACTAGGAATAGCAACAGATCTGGGGATATCTACGCATCTTGTAAAAGCAAGACTTCAAAATTGCACCGGAATTATTCTTGAAGCAAACCATGATCCCGATCTTCTGGCTTCAGGACCTTATCCATGGCCTTTAAAACAAAGAGTTAAGAGCAGATCAGGTCATCTTTCAAATCAGGAAGCAAGGGACCTGCTTGGTGAAATACTGAATAAAAATCTTACCAATGTAGTACTCGGACACCTGAGCATGGAAAACAACTGCCCTCACCTGGCACTTGACACAGTATCACAGGCACTTAAAGAATTCAGGGCTGAGATTGTTTATGCAGCCCAGGATAAGCCGACATCTCTTTTTTCAATATAGTAACTGGCCTAAAATTATTGTTTCCCCCAACTATATAAACCTGAATTAAACTTCTGTTATCTGAACTGAATTGAACAAATTTCAGCATATTATCATTAACAAAGACATCAACAAAACTTTAAAAAAATAATTAAATAAGCTAGTATAAAAAGCTGTATAAACTTTTTTGTTAAGAGAAAATAATCTTAATTTCTGATCAGAACAGCGCCATTCAGACCTTAATTTAAACAGGGAAACCGATGAAATCGTTAAAATATTTGTACAGAGAAGGACGCGGCCCGTCAAGCAGCCATACAATGGCTCCTGCAAGAGCTGCTACTTTGTTTCTTGAATCATCGAAAAAAGATTCTGTCTTCAGGGTAATACTTTACGGAAGCCTTGCATCTACAGGTGAAGGACATCTTACAGACGAAGTAATAAAACAAATTTTAACACCTGAAAAAACCGAAATAATTTTCAAGCCGGAGCAGATGTTATCAAAACACCCCAATTCCATGACAATTGAAGAATATTCCAAAGACAAAGAATTTGTAAAAAGTAAAGATTTTTTTTCCACAGGCGGAGGCGCTCTTCAAGGAGAGGAAGAGGGGAAAGATATATATCCTTTTAAAAATGCAACAGAGATTCTTACAAGGTTAAGAACTACAGGAGAATCCTACTGGGAAATTGTTGAAAAATACGAAGGCCCTGAAATAATGGAATATCTAGACCACATCTGGTCAGTTATGAAAAACTCTGTAGAAAACGGTTTAAAAAAAAGCGGGACTCTTCCCGGTGGCCTGGGACTGCCCAGAAAAGCTGGCTCTTTTTTTAAAAAATCAAAACGACTAAGAGGAGAATTCAAATCTCTGGCACTTCTTGCATCCTATGCATATGCAGTAGCCGAAGAAAACGCTTCAGGAGGAACAATAGTAACAGCTCCGACATGCGGTGCGGCAGGAGTTTTACCCGCAGTCTTGTATCACCTTAAAACCACACATAAATTTGAAAAAGAAGATATAATAAGAGCTCTTGCAACAGGCGGACTTTTCGGAAACATTATAAAGCATAACGCATCAATAGCCGGCGCTGTAGTCGGATGCCAGGGAGAAGTCGGTACAGCCTGCGCAATGGCCGCTGCAAGCGCTTGTCAGCTCATGGGCGGATCAGCCGGCCAGATAGAATATGCTGCAGAAATGGGGCTTGAACATCATTTCGGACTTACCTGCGATCCTGTTGCCGGTCTTGTGCAAATTCCATGCATTGAAAGAAATGCACATTCAGCTACAAGGTCTTTAAGTTGTTGCCAGTTCTCACTTTTATCAGACGGACTTCACAGAATCAGTTTTGATAATGCCGTTGATGTAATGTATGAAACCGGCAAAAAACTTCCGGGGCTGTACAGAGAAACTTCAAAGGGCGGTTTAGCTAAAATATATAAAAAAAATAATCCAGCAAAGTACTGATAAATCTTTAATCTTTAAAAAAATTTTAAA
>Ga0136557_1001048_pt1 | contig 18935 bp, 14 predicted proteins | sample AntRauTorckE6832_FD_104796 | JGI IMG/M metagenome (GOLD analysis project Ga0136557, IMG submission 104796) | Saline lake microbial communities from Rauer Islands, Antarctica - Metagenome Torckler E6 #832 | ecosystem: Environmental > Aquatic > Non-marine Saline and Alkaline > Saline | place...
ACAAATGTCATCACGCTCTGGCAAATTCGTGACCTTACGTGAGCTACGTCACGAAGTTGGCAACGATGCAGCGCGTTTTTATTACGTGGCGCGTAAGCCTGAAGTACATGTTGATTTTGACTTAGAGCTTGCCAAATCGCAAAGTAAGGACAACTTAGTTTATTACATTCAATATGCACATGCCCGCGTTTGCCGTGTGTTAGAAAAACTACAAGCCAGCGGTTTAAGTGTGGATGATGCGATAGGTGCGGCGCAGCAAGAATTACTTGTTGCACCAAGTGAAGAGGAGTTGATTAAGCTGCTTGCCGCTTATCCTGCTACCTTAATGCGCTCAGCGACAGGTTATGAGCCGCACATCTTGACTAATTACCTTAAAGAGTTGGCAGCGTTATTCCATGGTTGGTACGATAGCAATCGTATTTTGCCTGTGAGCCTGACTTCAGGTGAGACACCAAGCGCCGATGAGATGGCGATGATGCAAGCTCGTTTACGTTTATCTAAAGCAGTACGCCAAGTTATCAGTAACGGGCTTGGTCTATTAGGGCTGTCTGCACCGTCTAGCATGTAATAAAGCTAGCAACTGATAGGAATAATTCAATAATGACAGATAGATTCAGTAGGGAGAATGCGATCCATGTTAGCCAAAAAACCAAGAGGTGCCACTGAAAAGCGCAAAACAAGTAGTGCGTCAGGCTTATTATGGATGTTCGTTGGCGCAGTGTTGACACTGATGATTGGGGTGTTCTTATACTTATCACCATGGTTTAATTTTAGTCCCGCTGATACGGCTGGAGATCCTAATAAGCAAATACAGCAACGAGTGGATCCTGATGCTGACAATGGTGATTATGAATTCTATGATATTTTACCCAATCAAGAAATGGCAACCGTCCCTGATGAAGAATTTGACAAGACCGACAATGACCAGCTGGGTGAAATCATTGATTTTGAACCGGATGTGATTGTCAATCAAACTGACAGTAATGTGCCTAGTGCTAATGATGGTACGGGTAGTATTTCTGAAGGTACAACCAGTTCGCCAAATGCTGGCGCAGCTACTGGTAATGATGATATCGTTATTATTGAAGAAGATGCGACCTACGATGGTACGCCAGCGACAAGCAATCCGGGTACTAATGCAAACAAACCCAATGCTGGCAATGCAAGCATTCAAGCTGCTAAGCCTGCTGCTACGTATATCTTACAAATTAACAGTTTTGGTGATGCTGATGAAGCCGACCGTCGCCGTGCGCAAGTACTGATGGCAGGTGTTGATGCGAAAGTCGTCAAAAACACTACTGGTAATGGCTTGCCTATCTATCAAGTGATTTCACGCCCGATGAATAGTCGTCAAGCCGTTGCTACTGCTCAGCAGCGCCTGCAAAATAACGGAATTGATTCTATTATCGTTGAACAACGTCGTTAGTTTTAGATTGATTTGATTGTTTAAAAAAAAGCGTCACAGTGGCGCTTTTTTTATACGTTTTTTTTGCTAATAGAAGTGTATTTTTTCTAAGCTTAACCCACTATATTGAAATTTTTTATTGCCACACTAACCGAGAGTATCGCTATGACGGTATCTAATTCAGCAGTAACCACGCAAAGTCCTTTTAAAGCATTTTTTCAAAAATACTTTATTGATGCATTTACTGGTATGGCATTGGGGCTTTTTGTCACCTTAATAGCGGGTCTTATCATCTCGCAAATCGGTGGCTGGCTAAATCTTCCAACACTGATTGCCGTCGGAAAATTGGCATCTGTGTTAATGGGCGCGGGCATCGGTGTCGGCATTGCTTATTATCTAAAAGCGCCAACTTTGGTAATGCTTAGCTGCTTGGTCGCTGGTATGTTGGGCGCTCACTCTGAAGCATTAATGGCAGGTAATCTATTTATTGCTCAAGAAGCAGGTCCTGCCACCTTTGCTGCGCTACCGGGTAATCCAATCGGTGCATATTTGGCGTCAGTTTTTGCCTATCGCGCTGGTACATGGGTTGCAGGCAAGACCAAGCTTGATATTCTACTGGTACCTTTACTGGTCTGTGCGGTGGCATTAGCCGTATGTGCGCTGCTCAATCCTCCTGTTGTTGCTGCGGTCAATGCCATTGGTCAAGGGATTCAAGCGGCCACTACTTTACAGCCATTATTAATGGGTATTGTGATTGCTGTCGTCGTCGGTATATTGCTAACGATGCCGACATCGAGTGCGGCGATTTGTATTGCTATTGGACTTGGTGGAGTTGCAGGTGGGGCGGCAGTCGTCGGATGTGCCGCGCATATGATTGGCTTTGCCGTCGCCAGCTTTAAGGACAACGGCATAAGTGGGGTGGTGTCTCAGGGTTTGGGCACTAGCATGCTACAAATCCCCAATGTGCTCAGAAAACCCATTATTTTATTACCGGCTGTTATAGCAAGTGCTATCGTCGGTCCGATAGCGACCGTCGGCTTTGAGCTAGCATGTACGGCTACAGGCGCAGGTATGGGAACTGCAGGACTGGTTGGCGTATTTGGCGTGATTGAAGCGTCAAAAGAGATTATGAGTACTGGTCAATTATGGACGGCGATTATTTTATTGATGTTTATATTGCCCGCTGTGATTGCTGGACTGGTGGCTTATATGATGCGCCGATTTGGTTGGTTGGTCGATGGCGATATGAAACTGCCTTAACATTCATTAAAAAATAAGCAGCATTCCTTAAAAAGTAAGATTTGAGGAAGAACTCAGGAAAATCGAAAAGCCCAGTTATCTAAGTTAGCTGGGCTTTTCATTCTTCTAGCATTTATAACGTTTTTAAATTAGCGACGTACATCTTTAGGGGCGTCGCCTTTTGGCCAATCTTTGTCTTTATTGGCTTTTACTGGACGTGGCAAGTGAGTAAAGTAAGCAGCAATATCGACGGCTTCTTGGTCAGTTAACGTATTGCCTTGACCAAAGGGCATTTTGCCTTTGATAAATGCCGCAGCCGTATAGGTACGTGCCATACCAGCACCATCATTGAAGGACTTTTCACCAGCGACAGCAGGATAAACGTAGGTGCCATCGTCGTTATACTGACCTTCACCAGTTGCACCATGACAAACACTACACTTCTCTGCAAATAGCTTTTTGCCATTGTCAGTGTTTGGCTCGAGGTTTTTATCCACTTTGACAAAACCGCGACCTTCAGGCGATACGCCAAATGGCATGTCTTGTGACAACCAGCTCATGTAAGCCACCATCGCGTTCATATCATCTGAACCAAGATCAAGTGCCTTACCGTTCATCGAACGCTCAAAACAGCCGTTAATACGTTCTTGTATCGTATTGACACGACCTGCGCGCGTACGATAGATAGGATAGACACTGGGCATATTGTTCCAAGGCGCGGCATAAGCCTCTGAACCATTGCCAAGGTGACAGCTGGTACAGTTCAGCTGATTACCAACGTTATTTGGCATCTCTTTATAAGTGTGATTGGCAATTTGTAAGCCGCGACGCACAGCGGCACCAAACTCATCATCTGGAATCGTAGATTCATCAGGCATCTTAATAGTAGGCTTGCCACTTGCCGTATCAGTGCCACCTGCAGTCGCAGTCATGTCATTGGCAGCTGGCATGTTACTTTTAATCACTTCAGCGCGTGCTTCGAGATCTTTTACTCGTGCCAATGCTGCCGCTTCTTCGACACGGTCAACGGCTTTGGTTTCAGTGTGATCGCTACAACCAGTAATACCGACAGCACTAATGGCAAACACAGTGGCTATCAAAACGGAGCGCTTAGGATATGGGAGCGTTTTCATAGGAATATCCTTATTTTAAAAAGTAATATAGAAATTTAAATTTATATGCTAGTTTAGGTGCCATAATGGTAAAACTAACTCGATATTTTGTGTCAGTAAAAGGCTAAGAGCAGTAAAAATAAGGATAATCTTTAGAACAGCATAAAAATAACACGTAATATCGAGTCTTTGATGCAATCTTAGTTGCTCAGCAGCCTAACTCTAGCGCTTGAAATATAACAGAGAATGAAGCGGTAGGTTGCTAGTAACATTAGTGTATCAAATACAAATACGTAAAGTGTTTTAAAATTGAAAACAGAAGCCATAACATTAGTATTTCGTTGCTTCTTTTAAACTGAAGTCCTTGTATTTAGCATAAAAAAGCGCTCAAACATAGATCATGTTTGAGCGCTTTTTTTAAATTTTAGCTAACTTTTCGCTAATTCAAACGAGTGATGTAGCAAGTTAACAGTTAAGCAATTTCAGGCGTCTTGCCTTCGTTAATCACTTGCTCATCAACGAGTACAGTCTTAGCATCCTTCATAGAAGGCAGCTCATACATCGTTTCTAACAGAGCATTTTCAACGATAGAGCGCAGTCCACGAGCACCAGTTTTGCGTGCCATCGCTTTTTTAGCAATCGCATCAAGTGCTTCTTTAGTAAACGTAATGTCAGCGCCTTCCATATCAAACAGATACTTATACTGCTTAACCAAGGCGTTCTTAGGTTCCGTCAAAATCTGAACCAATGCATCTTCGTCTAGCTCTGTAAGCGCAGCAAGTACTGGAAGACGACCGATAAGCTCCGGAATAAGTCCAAACTTGATCAAATCTTCAGGCTCTACTTGTTGCAGTAGTTCTGAGCTACGACGACTATCATCTTTTGAGCTGACATCAGCATTGAAGCCAATGCCTGTCTTTTCAGTACGCTGCTGAATGACTTTATCAAGACCGGCAAACGCACCACCAACGATAATCAAAATATTGCTGGTATCGACTTGGATCAACTCTTGCTGCGGATGCTTACGACCACCATGTGGCGGAATAGCCGCGACCGTACCTTCGATAAGTTTTAGCAATGCTTGCTGTACGCCTTCACCCGACACATCACGCGTGATAGAAGGGTTATCACCTTTTTTGCTAATTTTATCAATCTCATCAATATATATGATGCCTTGCTCCGCTTTACTAACATCATAATCTGATGCTTGTAATAGCTTTTGTACGATGTTTTCAACGTCTTCACCGACATAACCGGCTTCGGTCAAAGTCGTGGCATCCGCCATCGCAAAAGGAACATCAAGTAGACGTGCTAGCGTTTGCGCAAGTAAAGTCTTACCAGAACCTGTTGGACCAATCAGCAAAATATTACTCTTTGCCAATTCTACCATTGCATCATCAGCGCCAATTTTAGCTTTTTTGCTATCATTGGCTAAAGTTTGGCTAACCTTTAGACGCTTATAATGGTTATAAACGGCAACAGCCAAGGCTTTCTTAGCAGCATCCTGACCGATGACGTATTCATCAAGCTTGGCGCGCAATTCTTTTGGTGTTGGCAGTTTTTTATTGACCCAAGAGGTATCAATATCGCTATCGTCATCACCATGTTCGTCACTGTCGGCGATAAGGTCTGTACATAGCTCAATACATTCATTACAGATATTGGCATCGTCAGCGGCAATCAGCTGCTTCACTTCACTTTTTTCTTTGCCGCAAAACGAGCACTGCGGGGTGTTATCTTCTGCCATATACAGGCACTCCTAAAATTTTATACTTATAAATATTCTGATGTGTGTATCAACGCTTAAGTGCCTAATATAGAGCACTTAAGCATAAGCCGCGCTACTAGCTACATCGATACAGCTGCTCATAGACTGGCTATTATAAAGAAGCAGGGCGATGCTCTAATACTTCATCGATCAGACCATATTCTTTGGCTTCTTTAGCATCTAACCAATAATCACGCTCGACGTCTTTTTCAATTTTGTCTACTGGCTGACCCGTACGCTCAGCCAAAATCTCGTTTAAGCGCGCACGAGTTTTTAGGATTTCACGTGCATTGATTTCGATATCCGTTGCTTGACCTTGCGCGCCGCCTGAAGGTTGATGAATCATGACACGAGCATTGGCTAGGGCATAGCGTTTGCCTTTTTCACCAGCAGCCAGCAAGAATGAGCCCATGCTATACGCACCGCCCATACAGATGGTTGATACTTCAGGTTTGATAAAGTTCATCGTATCAAAAATGGCCAAACCAGCACTGACCGAGCCGCCTGGTGAGTTGATATATAAATGAATGTCTTTATCAGGGTTTTCGGCTTCCAAAAATAGCAGCTGCGCCACAATAAGATTGGCCATGTGGTCTTCAACTTGACCGGTCAAAAAGATAACGCGCTCACGTAGTAGACGCGAGAAAATATCAAACGAGCGTTCGCCGCGAGCTGATTGCTCAACTACCATAGGAACTAATGCTGCTTGGGTTGCGCTTTGACTATACTGTGCGCTCTGGGCAGTAGTGTGTGCGCTCATCAGCATATCAAAATGCGGGTTGGCAGTGATGCGATCATAATCTGTCATAAAAATATCCTGTTTATAAAGATAGAAGATAAAAAATAGAAAATCGTTAAATTTTTATTGGTGTTTATCATTGTAAACATTGTCGGTTTATAATAAAACCTATTACGCTAAATGAGACGGGTATCGCAGCAATAGTTGATAAATAGCGGTAATAAAGGCTATTAGCTTAAAATAATTGAGCCAATGGTAACTTTTTTATCAGAGTAATAGTAACTTTTTAATGTGACAAATGATAAATGACTTCCTATTAATAGGGCGTTTGTGCGTACTTATCAAGGGTGCTGTCTATAATCTATCCATAAAGATAGCATATAAGCCACCAATAAAAATGCCCTAACAAATTTGTTAGGGCATTTTTAGAGCAATCTTAGCAGTCAGTACCAGTTAATGGCAAAGATTTAGCTAGATTACATTGCTTGCTGCTGTTGTTGCTGAGCAGCTAATAGGTCTTGGTAGCTAACTTCTTTGTCAGTTACTTTACCTTGCTCGATTAGATAATCAACTACTTGGTCTTCTAATACAACAGACTCAATGTTCGCGCGCTGTTGCTTATCAGTGGTGTAGTACTCGATTACCTCACTTGGATCTTCGTAGTTTTCAGCCGCTTCTTTGATGAACGTCTCAACGCGAGCTTGGTCAACTTCTAAGCCTTTGGTATCGATAACGCGAGCAACGATGATGCCAAGACGGGCAGCACGTAGCGCTTGCTCTTCAAATAGCTCATTTGGTAGCATGTCTTTATCGAAGCTATCAGCATTCGCACCGAACTGCTGAGAAAAACGTTGCATCATCATGTTGCGTTGACGCTCGATTTCTTGCTCTAGCATAGCATTAGGTACGTCAAACTCGTTCTTTTCTAACAAAGCGTCAAACGTTGCTTGCTTTACTTGGCTACGAGCAGCATTTTTGATTTCGCGTTCCATGTTTTTGCGAACGTCGTCTTTTAACTTCTCAACGCCGCCTTCTTTGACACCGAATAGCTCAAGGAACGCATCGTCAATTTCTGGTAGCTTAGATTTTTCAACCAATTTTACGTTGATTTTGAACTGAGCTTCTTTACCCGCTAAGTTTTCAGCTTGATAATCTTCTGGGAAAGTCACGTCGATGGTTTTTTCTTCGCCAGCTTTCATGCCTTTGATGCCTGCTTCAAAGCCAGGAATCATCTGATTGCTACCGATAACCAATTTGAAGTCTTCAGCAGAACCGCCTTCGAACTTCTCGCCATCGATAGAGCCTTCAAAATCAAAAGTAACTTGATTGCCTTTGTCCGCTTTACCTTTTTTCTCAACGAATTCTTCACGTTGTTTTTGTAGGTTTTCGATCATAGTGTCAACATCAGCTTCATCAACCTTGGCAGTATGACGCTCGACTTCGATCTCATTGATACCTTGTACATCAACTTCTGGGAAAATTTCAACAGTGGCTTGATAAACCAAGAAATCGTCTTCAAGTTTTACGTCGTCGATATTCGGCATGCCAACGGCGCGGATGTCTTCAGATTTGATCGCTTCAAAAACGGTATCACGGATGACGTCGTTGATCACTTCTTGTTGAATGCCAGCACCATACTGTGAACGGATATGTGACATAGGCACGTTACCTTTACGGAAACCGTCAATCTTGGCAGTTTTCGCTACTTGGCGAATACGGCCTTCAACTTTGTTTTGAATCTTTTCAACGGGTACTTTAACCGTTAACTGAGTTTCTTTGTTAGATAGTTTGTTGGTTGTGACTTGTAAATCTGTAGCCATGATCATTACACCTTTAGGATTAAATAATAGACAACCATGCCTCAAAATACGGGCGTTTATGACTGGTTGCCGTTGGAATAAATAGGGGATAGTGATAGCGAGTCATTCTCAAATCAATGCCTTTAGCAATCGCTGCTGGCTCTGAAAAACGACATGTTTAATCTTAGTCGATACTATCAAATATCAATAATAAACCGTCAATAGGTCGCATAATAACGCTTTTTTGCGAATAATACAGACAATTAACGGCTTTCAACAAAATTTTAAAAGTAGAACAGTATAATCTATCTGTTTATTAAAGTAAAAATTATCTGTTTTGTCGTTTACGCGGTATCAATTTACTATATCAGTGATCTTATTTAAAGTACGTCTTGTATGTCTACGCCTGATTTACTGATGTGAGGATTAAATGGCATCAAATTGGATAACTACAAGAGATAAACGTCTTATAAAGGCAATTGCGCCAATAACTGCTTGATCGCTTGACCGCGATGGCTGATGCTATTTTTATCCGCAGCGCTGAGGCTTGCCGCCGTCGCCTGCAGCTCTGGTAACCAGAACAGTGGATCATAACCAAAACCGCCATCACCATGTGGCAACTCTAAAATCTCACCGTGCCATAAACCTTGTGCGATAATCGGTAGCGGATCATCAGCATGGCGCACCATCGCTAGTACGCAAACGAACATGCCCTTAATAGCAGTATCAGGCTGTGCTGCGCGGATAGGCTGCAAGTCAGCGATAAGCTTTTCATTATTCTTACTATCGTTACCATGCTCGCCGGCATAGCGCGCAGAATAAATGCCGGGTGCATTACCCAATACTGGCACACAAAGTCCAGAATCGTCGGCAATCGCAGGCAATCCACTAATACGGCTAGCATGACGGGCTTTTATAATGGCATTTTCGATAAAACTCAAACCATCTTCAATCGCATCGTCGATATTGAGCTGTCCTTGTGGTATTACTGTCACATCCAAATCTGCTTCTGCAAATAGTCTTGTGAACTCAGCAAGCTTGCCTTTATTATTGCTGGCGAGTACCCATTGCTTGTGAGATGTAGATTGGGTCAAGGGTCGCGATGTACTGGTAGCACTCATAGTTGATATTCCGTCATGTAATTAAGTCTAAATAAAGAAGAGGGTGATTCATATTAAGGTGCTATTTTTATAATTTTTTTGTTTGCTGTTCGCAAGCAATACTGATTGCGCTTTGCATAACATTTGGTAACTGGTATTTGTCGCCACTATTGCTATAATAGCTGCCAAGCTACAGTGAATTATATCTTATAGCTTGTGAATATTTGGTTAATAAAGGCTGACAAAGTCAAGTGTTTGGCTTTTGAGCCAAGAGCAAGAAAAGAATAATAGTTAATTTTGGATTCATAATAATACGTGATACTGTGTTCAGCGATACAATGTATTAATCGATAAAATTCATTTTAAACAATAAACTCAGCCAATTTAGCCAGCTATTTTATAGGGTTTTTTGCGTGTTAAAAATAGCGTAAAATTCAGTTTCCATAAAATAACAGCTAAAACAGCAAGGATAAAATAACTATGTCAAAGATTACTTTACCAGACCTACCATATGCAAAAAATGCTTTAGAGCCGCACATCAGTGCTGAAACTTTAGAGTTCCATCATGATAAGCATCACAATGCATACGTGACTAAGCTTAACGAGTTGTTACCAGGTTCTGGTCTAGAAGACAAAACGTTGTCAGAAATCATCGTAGCAACAGCTAAAGACGACAGCAAACAAGGTATGTTTAACCAAGCAGCCCAAGTGTGGAACCACACGTTCTACTGGAATTGCATGACGCCAACTAACGGCGGTGGCGAACCTACTGGCGATCTAAAAGCTAAAATCGAAGAAGACTTCGGTAGCTATGACAAGTTCCGTGAAGAGTTTAAAAACGCAGCATTGACTCAGTTTGGCTCAGGTTGGGCATGGCTAGTCGCTGATAAAGTCGGTGGCAAACTATCTATCGCCAAAACAGCTAATGCTGATACGCCACTTGCACATGATCAAATCGCGGTATTAACTTGTGATGTATGGGAACATGCTTACTACATCGATTATCGTAACCGTCGTCCTGACTATGTTGACACGTTCCTAGACAAGCTAGTGAACTGGGACTACGCAAACGCAAAATATAAAGGTCAAGACGCTGGTGTTGAAGAGTAATCTTTAACCACTAGGTATTTGATTTGAAAAAGGACGCTGAGAGGCGTCCTTTTTTTTGTTTATATGAGCTGTTAATTAGCTTTAGAGAGTAATAAAGCAGTTTATTGAAATTAAATTTCTAAGTTGTTTAAAAGAAAATTCTTAACTAGAATATCGAAGCCATCCTCATTACCTGTAATTTTCTGATAATTAGATTGAGCTGCTTTTTTATTAGATTTAATATATTCGATAGCAGCTTCCTTGAGTTCAGGGATTGATGAGAAGTTTGATACCCTTAATGATTTAGCTTCATTTGCTCCATTATCAGCAGCTTTGGATATATGAGCTATAATCAAAAATGCTTGTCTTCCAGATAAGAATGAGGATAAGTGCTCATCAACATCGTATATGTTTCTTGAGAAATAATTTGCTTCATCATAAGTGAATGACCCTGCTTTTTTACAAGCTTCTTTGAGATAGATTTTTACTATTTCTGGATGACTATTCATATGTACAATAAAACTAATACTAAAAATGTTTTTTTGAAACAACTCTATTAATGGAGATTTAAATTTAGCAAGCATAAAATCTTCACCACAAGCTTGTAGGATAGAGCTCAAAACTTTGGATGGGTGAGAGAATTTTGAATCTTTATATGATATATCTACATTTTTTATTCTCTCAGAGATGACTGACCTTAATCTATCATAAGTAGTTGTTTCTAAATTTAATAAAAGTGAGCCATTAGCTGATATGAGTCTCAGTATAAGATTTGAGCATTTTGAGTCTGAGCATTTTGAATCTATTACATATTTTATTATAGAGGATGACGATTCGTTATTTTTTAAATATGCAAGTCCAGTCAAAAAGAAGGCAGCATTTGTCTTAACCTGCGGACTGCTACTCAGATATTTATCTAAAAGTTTGTTAATAAGGTAGGGGTAAGTCTCATTATGAAGATTTGATATTTCTCTTTTCACGATAGCAGATGTTTTCGTTATACTTGTAGATGGGAAAAAATATTTATCATCTAGACGAGCAAGTATATTATCTACAAGCTGAGTAGTAGTGAGAATTGGTTTGGATAAAAAGCGATTTATAGATTCATAGAATACGAATCTAGCTTCTTCTGCTGAAGCGCTATGACCAGAAGGGTGTGCTGATTTATTTCTTAATTGTCGGATAATATCAAGGAAGTTAGTATCAAGTGTAGGAAGTAATGAATTTGAAGAGAGCTGTTCAATTAAAAAATTTTCATACACATCTTGCTCATTCATTTTGTTCTGAGCCTCGTCATGTATCTTTTTCGCTTTCTTATTTACTTTACCGAGTTCCCCAAGCTTTTTAACGATATCATCAAAAAGAGCCAAATATGTTAATACAATACAAGCTCTATATGCATTAGCCATATAACAAGACATAGCTTCTTTCATGTAATCTTTAACTTGATTATCTTCGATGCTACTTATCAATTCTTCCATATCGTGTAAATGGGGCATTTCTCGTTATTCCTTCGACTAATGTTTCAACTATATGTTATTAATTTATTGTTGTGCTAGTAACGCTACAACACCTCAAACCCAAACTTACCCAACGCCTCACGCAACATCGCAATATTATAATAAGCATGCGCATTGACGGTGTTTTGAAAGAAGATATATAGCGTATCAAAATGCTGACGCTGATTGGCAATTGCTTGCGCCCAGTCCTGCATCTCCGCCTCGCTATAACGATAATCATGACGGTCAGCAGCGCTCATCGCATCCCACCAGTTTAGATTATTGCCATGCATACGAAGGTAGCCCGTACGCTGAGTGAATATCAGCCGTGATGACGGTAAACCGCTGACTTTGGGATAATCAACGCTACACCAAATCAACCCTTGCTTGACAAAACTATCGACCACTTGCGGGGTATGCCAGCCGTTATGACGAAACTCGACGGCTAGTGGATAATCTTGAAACCAACTGACCAGATTTGCCAGATAGAGCCGATGCTCACGAGTGCGGTCAAAGCCGTGCGGGAATTGTAATAATAATGGCGCTAGAGCATTGGCTTCGATAAGCGGGGATAGGGCATTTAAAAACGCTTGCGCATGTTCAGCAGTGCCCTTACGCGCATGAGTAAAGTCTTGATGCAGCTTGACGGCGAACTTCAACTCACTGTCTGCTTGCACATAGGCTTTATCGACCATACCTGCAAAGGCTTTTTGTCCAATGGGTGCGTAAAAAGTACTATTAATCTCAACTGCGCCGTATTGTTTGGCGTATTCACGTAAAAAGTCCGTTTTTTTGGTACCCGTTGGATAAAGCGTACCGAGTAAATCGGTATCGCTATAACCGCCAGTACCGAGGTAAATACGCGGAGTAGGGGCACTATCCATGTTGATCACCCTTTGCTGTTTTTAATGATTAAAAGATTGGGCTTGTTGTTTCTAAGCTTATTCCTTATTTAGCTATTTCTTACGTGCCCAAAGCCATTCGATAAGTGCCATCAGCGCATCAGTGTCTGAGCTGTCATCAAGTTCACGAGAAATGGCTGCACGCCCGTCATCAAATAGTGATTGCGCATAGCTTGTCGCATTATTGACACCCATCAATTTTACATAGGTAGATTTGTCTAACTTTTCATCACTGCCAGCAGGTTTGCCAAGCGTATCGGTACTGGTGGTGACGTCTAAAATATCGTCTTGTACCTGAAAGGCTAGACCTATATGCTGCGCACACTCTTGTAGAGCCATGCGCTGCGGAGCCGTCGCGCCAGCACAGATACCGCCCATCAGCATAGCCGCTTCAATCAGCGCACCAGTTTTATCACGGTGGATAGCTTCTAAATCGCTTTGTGAAATACCCGTAGTGGCTTCGGCATTGAGATCAAGCATTTGACCCGAGACCATGCGCCGTGCACGCGGGGCAAATATAGCGATAAGCTGACTTGCGATAGCGGAATCAAAAGGCGCAAAGGTTGGCAGCTCCGCAGTCAATACTTCAAAGGCTAGCGTCTGTAATACGTCACCTGCGAGTAGGGCGGTCGATTCTTCAAAGACGATATGAGCAGTTGGCTGACCACGGCGCAGCTCGTCATCGTCCATACATGGCAAGTCATCATGCACCAGCGAATAAGTATGCAGCAGCTCCACTGCCAACGCTGCACGGCGGCACATATCATAATCTGAATCGTTTTCTAACAAAGATGCCAAGGCATTGTCTTTATCGGCGATTGTGTCATTATGGCTATAAGTGCTGGAAAAAGCGCTGGCAACCAGTAGTGGACGTACCAATTTCCCTGTACCTGTCATTACATAGCGGCAAGCGTCAAGCAGCGGGCTTGGCAGCTCAGCATAATCAAATAACACTTCGATATCTTTAGCTAATTGCGCGCGCACCTCATGGTGAAACTGCTCTGTACTATTAAAAGGGATAAAGCTAATAGGAACAACGCTAATAGGAACAACGCTCGACGTAGAAGAAACAGACATAACCCAACCTTCTATCAGGTGAATAATAAAAATATCGTTAGTGTAACATGATAGATTATATTCCTTATGCCACATGCATAGTCCCTAATGTATTTTTTAAAGTTGTATATTAAAAATAGAAGGTTTGATATCAAAAATAGAAAGCTTAATATGAAAAGCGGCATGAAATAATGCAACAAGCCCTCGTTACGCATTGGCGATTTAACTTAGTGGTTAAATATGTTTTGATAAGAGGCTGCATTTAAAGGTTAATCACCACGGTCTAATTCCAGTATACAAACAATCACTTAAGGCAGATTGCTAGTCAGGTAAAGGGCTGCTGTGGATTTAAGAGTGACTTGCGAGTATGGTATTAGCTTGTGACAGTCGGGGGCATAATCCCCTACACTAATTGGCGTGAAATTGGTCTAGCGATTGATAATTGAGTTTTTACACCATTTATCAATCGAAAAACGACTATAAAACCAAATCTCAGTCAATAGCGACAATAGTAGTAATATAAGTACATAGAACACCAGTACATAGCTATAAAGGTACAGGCATAAGCGCTAGATAATAAAGATATCTTCACCGTTTAATTTGGCTAACTTTTATCACCATTATCACAATGACGTCATTATTGTTGATTAGGATGAAAGGGCAGGTTAACGGTGCTATTACCCATTTTTCTAACAATAACTGGCTATTTATTTTAATTTTAAAACGTAGCTTTCGTTATATAGCAAGGAGTTCCAAATGGTATACCAAGGAAATCGCATTACGGTGACAATGCTAGAGGATGGCATCGCCAACATGCAATACAACGCCGAAAATGAGAGCGTGAACAAGTTTGACACTGAGACCAATAAGCAGTTTGCTGAAGTCGTTAATGCGTTAGAAAAAGCGGATGACATTAAAGGCTTAATCGTCACGTCAAGCAAAGGCGTCTTTATCGCTGGGGCGGACATCACAGAGTTTGTGGCTTCTTTTAAGCAATCAGAAGAAGAAATCAAAGATTGGGTTATTAATATCAATGACGCCTTCAATCGCTTTGAAGATTTGCCTTTCCCGAAAGTAGCTGCTATCAATGGCGCAGCGCTTGGCGGTGGTTGTGAGATGACTTTGGTTTGTGAATACCGCGTCATGAGCGACAAAGCCATCATCGGTTTACCAGAAACTCAATTGGGTATCTTCCCAGGCTTTGGTGGTACGGTTCGTAGTACGCGTGTCATTGGTATTGATAATGCGCTTGAGCTGATTGCAACTGGTACACCAAAGAAAGCACTCGATGCACTAAAGCTAGGCTTGGTTGATGCGACTGTTGCTGCTGATGACTTGCAAGATGCTGCCGTTGATTTGGTCAAAAAATGTATCTCAGGTGAGCTTGATTGGCAAGCGAAACGAGAAGAAAAGCTCGTTCCTGTTAAATTAAATCAGCTTGAGCAAGCGATGGCGTTCAATAGTGCAAAAGGTATGATCTTTGCCAAAGCCAATCCTAAGCAATATCCTGCGCCAGCACTTGCTATCGCTGCTATCGAAAAACACGTTAACTTACCACGTGATAAAGCGATTGAAGTAGAAGCGGCAGGTTTTGCAAAGGCGGCGAAAACCCCACAAGCAGAAAGCTTGGTTGGTTTATTCTTAAGCGATCAATTGGTTAAAAAGTTAGCCAAACAGCACAGTAAAAAAGCACATGAAATCAATGAAGCGGCAGTACTAGGCGCTGGTATCATGGGCGGCGGTATCGCTTATCAAGCAGCCAGCAAAGGCTTGCCAATCATTATGAAAGATATCAAGTCTGAGCAATTAGACCTTGGTATGGGTGAAGCCAGCAAATTACTTGGCAAAATGGTCGATCGCGGCAAAATGACCCCAGCAAAAATGGGTGAAACGTTAAGCCGTATCCGTCCAACGCTAAACTATGGTGATTTTGCTGAAACTGATATCGTCATCGAAGCAGTGGTAGAAAATCCAAACGTGAAACGTGCGGTTCTTAAAGAAGTCGAAGGATTGGTAAAAGACGATTGTATCCTAGCGTCAAACACTTCAACGATTTCTATTACTTTCTTGGCGGAAGCGCTTGAGCGTCCAGAAAACTTCGTTGGTATGCATTTCTTTAACCCAGTAAACCGTATGCCGCTAGTAGAAGTTATTCGCGGTGAAAAATCTTCTGAAGAAGCTATTTCAACGACCGTTGCTTTGGCCACAAAAATGGGTAAAGTACCTGTCGTCGTGAATGACTGCCCAGGTTTCTTGGTAAACCGTGTATTGTTCCCATACTTTGGTGCCTTTGACTTGCTACTTAAACAAGGTGCTGATTTTGCTCATGTCGATAAAGTCATGGAAAAATTCGGCTGGCCGATGGGTCCTGCCTATCTAATCGACGTCGTTGGTTTGGATACTGGCGTACACGGTGCTGAAGTGATGGCAGAAGGTTTCCCTGACCGCATGAAGCCTGATTATAAAGGCGCGATTGAGCTTTTATATGAAAACAAACGCTTAGGCCAGAAAAACGGCGTTGGTTTCTATAAGTATGAAATGGACAAGCGCGGCAAGCCAAAGAAAGTGGCTGATGAAGCGACTTATGAGCTATTAAAAACCACGACTGATAGCGACAAGCAAACGTTTGAAGATCAAGCGATCATCGACCGCACCATGCTGGCTTTCTGTAATGAAACTGTACGTTGCCTAGAAGACAATATCGTCAGCACGCCGTCAGAAGCCGATATGGCGATGATTATGGGCGTTGGTTTCCCGCCATTCCGCGGTGGTCCTTGCCGTTATATCGACCAAATGGGTCTAGATAACTACTTGGCACTGTGTGAAAAATACGCATACCTTGGCAAAGCCTATGAAGCCCCGCAAAAGATTCGCGATATGGCAGCAGCAGGCGAGACCTTTTACGCTACCGCGTAATAGGCAGTCATTACTAGGATGAAGTGCAGTACACATGCTCGATAAGATGATTGGTAATTTATTTATTATCAATAACCTTCTAAATTAGATAGGCGAGCATTACGGTACTGCCACTGACAATAAAAATTGAAAAGGAAGATAGTATGACAATTTTAAGTCCAAAAGACGTGGTCATCGTAGATGGCGTACGCTCAGCGATGGGTAAAACCAAAAACGGTATGTTCCGTCACGTTCGCGCTGATAGCATGTCTGCTGAATTGGTACGTGCATTGGTTGAACGTAACGATTTCGATCCACGCGACGTTGAAGACATCATCTGGGGTTGTGTCAACCAGACCCTAGAGCAAGGTCTAAACATCGGTCGTAACATCGGTCTGTTGGCTGGTATTCCAAAGACTGCTGGCGGTCAAACCGTTAACCGTCTATGTGGTTCATCTATGCAAGCGCTACATACCGCTGCTGCGCAAATCATGACAGGCCAAGGTGATGTGTTCATCATCGGTGGTGTTGAGCATATGGGTCACGTCGGCATGATGCATGGTGTTGATCTGAATCCTGAAGCATCAAAGCATTATGCAAAAGCGTCAAACATGATGGGCTTAACTGCTGAAATGCTGGGTCGTATGAATAACATTACCCGTGAAGAGCAAGATGCCTTTGGTCTTGAGTCGCATCGCCGTGCATGGGCTGCGACCACCGAAGGTCGTTTTGACAATGAAATCATCGGTATCGAAGGTCATGACGAAGCGGGTCGCTTGCAGTTATGTACTGTTGATGAAGTGATTCGTCCTGATGCGACAATGGAGCAAATGCAAAATCTACGTCCAGCCTTTGATCCTAAAGGTGGTACGGTAACGGCTGCAACATCATCTGCATTATCTGACGGTGCATCTGCAATGCTAGTGATGAGCGCCCAAAAAGCCAAAGAACTAGGTCTAAAGCCACGTGCTCGCATTCGTAGCATGGCAATTGCTGGTTGTGATGCCGCTATCATGGGTTATGGTCCAGTACCTGCGACGCAAAAAGCACTTAAGCGTGCTGGCATGAGCATCGATGATATGCAAACCATTGAGCTAAACGAAGCGTTTGCAGCGCAAGGCTTATCAGTACTTAAAGCCTTGAACTTGACGGACAAGCAAGACATCGTCAACATCAATGGTGGCGCAATTGCGCTAGGACATCCACTAGGTTGTTCAGGTGCTCGTATCACGGTAACTTTGCTAAATGCCATGGAGCAGTCAGATACTGAAATCGGTCTTGCGACCATGTGTATCGGTCTTGGCCAAGGTATCGCGACTATTATTGAGCGTGTTTAAGCCTATAGTATTGCAATAATTTTAAAATAGTTAAGCGCTCCAATATGAACCCCTAGTTATCATAACTGGGGGTTTTTGTATTTATTAATCATAGTGATTTACTTAGAATAAAAAGGTCATAAGTTGTTACTATCGCTTATCTCCATTGACGCATTCGCTAAACTGTGACTAAATAAGAGAGTAATTAATCATTATAATTTTAAGTCTGATATTCATTCTAAATCAGTTTAGAGCCGTCAGCTTCAGCCGTACAAGGAGTGTACTATGTCCACCATGATTACTGATCGTACCTACCGTATTGACCGTGAAAATACCCAAGCGATGATAATCGACGTCCAAGAACGTCTGACTCCGCATATCTATGATCATGAAAATATTCTCAAAAAAATAACGACTTTGATTAAAGGTCTGCAAGCGCTTGACGTTCCCATTATGCTTAATGAGCAATATAAAAAGGGCTTAGGCGAGACATTGCCTGAAATTTGTGAGTTATTAGAAGGCGATAATGCTAAAGGTTTTGAAAAAGTCACCTTTAGTGCCTGCGACAATGACGATTCATGGAATCATCTTGCACAGCAGAATCGAAGCATCATTTTATTATTCGGTGTAGAAGCACATGTCTGCGTGCTACAAACCGCGCTTGATTTGCTTGATAACGGTATGCAGCCGGTTATTATTGGTGATGCCGTCGGTTCGCGTTTTCCGTATGATAAAAAGCAAGCAATTCGCCGTATTCGCCGTGCTGGCGGGGTGATTACGACGGTTGAAACCATTTTGTTTGAGCTTTGCCGTAGTAGCAAAGACCCTGCTTTTAAAACCATTAGTAACTTGATTAAATAATCTTTTTACTCGATTTAAAATAAAATAGCGCTTACTAGGGCGTGTCCCTAATCTGGAAAAGGGGGTTCAAAAGCCTTAAGATATAGAGACTATTTACCACATGGCTCTCTAAATTATGGCAAGAACAGTGCTCAATGATAATACATGGGAACAAC
>Ga0136557_1001051_pt1 | contig 18899 bp, 17 predicted proteins | sample AntRauTorckE6832_FD_104796 | JGI IMG/M metagenome (GOLD analysis project Ga0136557, IMG submission 104796) | Saline lake microbial communities from Rauer Islands, Antarctica - Metagenome Torckler E6 #832 | ecosystem: Environmental > Aquatic > Non-marine Saline and Alkaline > Saline | place...
GAATCACTTTGACGCCCATGTTCTGGGCAAACGTTGCCATCACCTGGTCGCCTTCGTTCAGGCCCAACAGGCCATTATCGACAAAAACACAGGTCAACTGATCACCAATGGCTTTGTGCAGCAATGCCGCCACCACCGATGAGTCGACCCCGCCGGACAGCCCCAGTAACACATGATCATTGCCAACCTGTTTACGCACAGCATTGATGGCATCGTCAATGATATTGGCGGAGGTCCACAGCGCGTCACAGCCGCATATTTTGCGCACAAATCGTTCCAGTATGCGTTGGCCCTGCAAGGTGTGCGTTACCTCCGGGTGAAACTGTATACCGAAGAACTGACGCGACTCATCTGCCATGGCGGCAATAGGCGCACTGCTGGTTTCAGCACTGATCACGAAACCTGGCGGTAACCCGACAACTTTATCGCCATGACTCATCCACACGTCCAGTTGCGGTACGCCGCCGTCGGCCATGCGATCTTCAATACCATCAAATAAGGCACCTGGCGCTGGCAGACTTACCTCAGCGTAACCGAATTCGGACTTGTCCGAGGCCTCAACTTTGCCGCCCAGCCTGGCGGCCATGGTCTGCATGCCATAACAGATACCCAGCAAGGGCACGCCTAGTGTAAACAAGTAGTCAGCGGCCTGTGGCGACCCAGCAAGCGTAGCCGTTTCCGGTCCGCCGGAAAAAATGATGCCCTGGGCAGCAAAGGCCCGGACTTCGTCTTCAGTACACTGGTAATCCCAGATTTCACAATATACGCCGAGCTCGCGAACCCGGCGGCCAATCAATTGCGTATACTGTGACCCAAAGTCCAGAATCAGGATTTTCTGGCTGTGAATATTGTGCTGACTCATGCGTGGTGTGCCTTGCTCATGTCAGAGTTGAGACTCAACTCGTTACAGCCAGAATTATTTTTAAACTCATACGGCCAGAGTTGCTTCTTAACTCATACGATAGTTAGGTGATTCTTTGGTAATGCTGACATCATGAACATGACTTTCCTGCATACCTGATGCGGTGATTTTGACGAACTCGGGTTTGGTGCGCATCTCGTCAACCGTGGCGCAGCCGGTATAGCCCATGCTGGAGCGCAGGCCGCCCATCAATTGATGCACAATGCTCGACATGGTGCCTTTGTAAGGCACCCGACCCTCTATACCTTCGGGCACAAGTTTTTCAACGCCGGAGGCGGCATCCTGGAAGTAACGGTCGCTGGAACCCTGTTTCTGCGACATGGCGCCAAGCGAGCCCATACCCCGATAGGCTTTGTAGCTTCGGCCCTGGAACAGTTCGACTTCGCCGGGCGCCTCTTCGGTACCCGCCAGCAGGCCGCCAATCATGACCACGTGAGCACCGGCGGCGACCACCTTGGCAATGTCACCGGAAAAACGGATGCCGCCGTCGGAAATCACACAGACATCGGTGTCTTTCAGCGCTTCGACAACGTTGGAAACAGCGGTGATCTGAGGCACACCGACACCGGTAACGATACGTGTGGTGCAGATGGAGCCAGGACCAATACCTACTTTAACAGCATCAGCGCCTGCCTCTGCCAGGTCACGCGCCGCCTGCGCTGTGGCAATATTGCCACCAATCACGGCAAGATCCGGATACAGCCCCTTGACCCGACGCACCATGCCCAGCACGCCCTCTGAATGACCATGCGCGGTATCCACCACGATGACATCCACGCCTGCTTCAGCCAGCGCATTGACACGCTCTTCGGTGTCGGCGCTGGTACCAATCGCAGCGGCGACACGCAAACGGCCCTGCTCGTCCTTGGACGCGTTGGGAAAATCTTCCGACTTGCGGATATCTTTCAGTGTAATCAGCCCACGCAGTTCAAACTCATCGTTGACCACCAGGATTTTTTCTATCCGGTGCTGGTGCAACAGCTCTTTGATCTGCTCATGACTGGCATCTTCTTTCGCCGTCACCAGGCTCTGCTTGGGGGTCATGATGGTCTCGACCCTGGCGTTGAGATTGGTCTCGAAACGCACATCCCGGCTGGTCACGATGCCGACCAGCTGTCGGCCAACCACCACCGGCATACCAGAAATATCGTTTTCGCGCATCAGGGCAATCAGGTCGCTGATGCTGGCATCGGGCGAAATGGTTATCGGATCTTTGACGACACCACTTTCGTACTTTTTAACCTGACGCACTTCGCGAGCCTGTTGCTCGATGGTCATGTTTTTATGTATGACACCGATGCCCCCTTCCTGCGCCATGGCAATAGCAAGACGTGCTTCCGTCACGGTATCCATGGCGGAAGACATCAGGGGAATATTCAGGACTATACTCGCGGTCAAACGCGTTTTCAGGCTGACGCCTTTCGGGAGTACGGAGGAGTGGGCGGGCAGAAGCAGAACATCGTCGAATGTCAGCGCCTCTTCAGCAATGCGTAACATAAGTTTTCACCTATCCACAAAAAGCGGATTATACAGATCTGATGGCTCAAGGTAAACCAGCGTCTATGATACGTTCAGCGGCTGGGTTAAGATGCATGAATGAATCCGGATATCCCATCTTTTCAACCACTCAGTGCTCGTGATGCCAGCGGCGAAAACCGCGTTTTGAGTGTCAGCAACCTTAACCGGCTGGCCCGCGGTTTGCTGGAAGACTGTTTTCCTGCGGTCAGCGTTGAGGGCGAAATTTCCAATCTTGCCGTGCCCGGTTCGGGCCACTGGTACCTGACCCTGAAAGACGACGGCGCCCAGATCCGTTGCGCTATGTTCCGCAACCGCAATACGTCGGTGCGCTTTCGACCCACCAATGGCATGCAGGTTGTCGTGCGCGGCAAGCTCAGTGTCTACGAAGGTCGCGGTGATTATCAGCTGATTCTGGACAGCATGCAGGACGCCGGCGCCGGTGCGCTGCAACGCGCATTTGACGAATTAAAGAATAAACTGGCCCGCGAGGGCCTGTTCGATGCAGCGCTGAAACAGCCACTGCCAGCTCATTGTCGACACGTTGCGGTGATCACCTCACCTACCGGCGCCGTGATCCGGGATATTATCAGCGTATTTCGCCGCCGCTATCCGGCGATGCGGGTCACTGTATTCCCGGTGGCTGTGCAGGGACAGGAATCTGCCCCGGCGATCATTCAGGCACTGCAGAACGCTCAACGGCGACAACAGGCGCTGGGCATCGATGTCGTGCTGCTGGCGCGCGGCGGCGGCTCCCTGGAGGATCTGCAGTCCTTCAATGATGAATCCGTGGCCAGGGCTATCCATGCCTGCACGCTGCCCGTTGTCAGCGCAGTGGGTCACGAAACCGATACCACCATCGCGGACTTTGTCGCAGACTTGCGGGCACCAACGCCCTCGGCTGCGGCAGAGCTGCTGAGTCCCGACCAGATTCAATTACGCATGGCGTTGCAGCACCAACACAACAAACTTGTTCGCCTGATGCAGAATCTGCTCAATCAGCGCAGCCAACAACTTGACTGGTTGCGCAAACGCCTTCAGCATCCGGGCCGCAGATTGCAGGAACAGACGCAGGCACTGACTCAGCTCGACAGCCGCCTGCAACGAGCCATGTTGCGCTTTTTGGAACAACGTCGCGGTCATCTGCAAATGCTCGCGCGCAATCTGGAAAATATTAGCCCACTGCAAACCCTGCAACGTGGCTACAGCATAACCCGCACACCCGATGGCAAACTCATCAGCACATCGTCCCAGGTCAACGCCGGTGATGATATTATCAGCACGCTGGCCACTGGCCAGATTGTCAGCACAGTTAAGGAGATCAAGGCATGAACAAGCGCGAGCAACAGCGTCTGATTCGCGAACAGAAGCAACAGCAGGCCGAGAAGCAGGCAAAAGTGCGCAAGAACATGAGCCGCCTGGCCATGGTCATTGTTATCCCGCTGGTGATCATCAGTGTCATTTACGGCCTGATGGGCCAGGGCGAAGTCTATCCGCCAGATCAGGTCAGTGAGCTGGATCATGTCAAAGGCAGTCCCGATGGCGTGACAATGGTGGTGTACGCTGATTTCCAATGCCCCGCCTGCGCCACTGAGCATCGCGTCATGAGCCAGGCATGGCCGCGCATCGCACCGGATGTACAACTGGTCTTCCGTCACTACCCGTTGACTTCAACCCATCGCTTTGCCTGGACAGCTGCGCTTTACGCCGAAGCGGCCGGCCGACAAGGCAAGTTCTGGGAAATGCACGATCAGCTGTTTCTCAACCAGGCGTACTGGTCCGCCCTGGGCGAGGTTGAAGACGAATTTAACGGTTATCTCGAACAACTCGAGCTGAATGTTGAGCAAGCACGCGTGGACATGGCAGATGACAGTTTATTGCAGAAAGTACGCAATGATCAGCGCGGCGGCACTAGTGCTGGCGTAAGATCAACACCCGCCCTGTTCGTCAACGGCCGCCTGACGCCGGTACCGCAAAATCCGGTCGATATGATTACTCTGGTTAACCGCACGCGCGAGGCCAGCGCTGAACAATAATTTGCTTATCCAGGGATTTAAACACCCGGCCCCGGTGGGAACCTGGTCAGTGCGGCAGCAGCCGGCGATGGGTGTGGATCGACATCAATATGCCGAATCCGGTCAGCAGTGTGATGGCCGATGTACCGCCATAACTGACCAGCGGTAAAGGTACACCGACCACTGGCAGTATGCCTGACACCATGCCCATATTGACGACGACGTAGATGCAGAAGGTCAAGGACAGACTGACACCCAGCAAACGACTGAAGGTTTCCTTGGCTTGCCAGCTGATAAACAGTCCGCGGCCGACAATAAAGACATACAGCGACAACAGAACAACAATCCCGAGCAGACCGAACTCCTCACCAATAACAGCCAGAATGAAATCGGTAGAAGACTCGGGCAGGAAATCCAGCCGCGACTGCGTGCCATTCAGCCAGCCCTTGCCCATCAGGCCGCCGGAGCCCATAGCAATGGTGGATTGTATGATATTCCAGCCCGCCCCCAGGGGATCAGCTTCCGGGTTGAACAGTGTATCCACTCGTCGTCGCTGGTAAGGCTCCAGCACAAACATGTACATCAACGGTATGGCAATGATCGTCAGCAGACCCGCCGCTGACAGAATTCGCCACGACAATCCGGCAAAAAACAGCACGATCAAACCCGACATTGCCACCAATATAGAAGTACCAAGATCCGGCTGCGTAGCGATCAGAAAACTGGGCACGCCGACGATAATCAGGCTGATAACGATATCGTGCCACCTGGGCGGCAGAGTCACTTTACTGAAATACCAGGCAACCATCACCGGCAATGACAATTTCATCAGTTCCGCGGGTTGAAACACACCCAGTCCCGGTATCGCAAGCCAGCGCTGAGCACCATTAACGACGGTGCCGAAAAACAGCACCAAAACCAGCAACACAGTGGCAACCGCAAACGCCGGCGGCGCCCAGTAGCGAAAGGTCCTTGGTGCTATCTGGGCAATAACCAGCATGGCAACAAAACCAAGGCCAAGGCGAACGCATTGACGAATGACAAGGTCCATATCTTCGCCGCTGGCACTGTACAAAACAAACAATCCCAGGCAACAAACGGTGAGGGCACTCAGCAATAACGGAATATCAATATGCAAACGCCAGGCAAGTGTGCGCTCTTGCGTACCCAGCTCAAATCGGGGATTAATCGCTCGTCGCGTCAGCTCGGGCATAGTCGTTTTTTCGATAGCTCAGATAGAAGCGAAGGGTAGCGCAAGCGTCGTTTTAAGTCTATGCTCAGCCTTGGCCGCAAAGTCTAACCCATTTTGAATGAGGAACTACCATGTCGATACTCGGCACAGTAAACCGGTGTGTGGACAGCGTTAGCAACAATACCCAGACGTTGTCATGGACCCTGCTTCGGGTTCTCAGTAGCGCAATGTTCATGACGCACGGTTGGCCCAAGATGTTTGGCGAACAGGCTCAGCCGTTTCTCGGCGGCATGGGGTTTTTGGGTATTGATCTGGGCGTTAATATGTTATGGATAGCCGGCGCCATTGAATTATTCGGTGGCGGTTTGCTGGTGCTCGGCCTGTTTACGCGCTATGTCGCTTTGCTGGCGGCCATCCTGATGGTCATGGCCTATCTGACAGCGCACCCGGCCTGGTTCCCCACGCTCAATAACGGTGAGCTGGCGACGATGTATTTTCTGGTTTATTTTGCCATCTTTGCGGTTGGTCCCGGCAAAATCAGTCTCGACAGCCTGATCCGCGGCCGAAGCTAAGCATCTAGTTGCCTGCCACTGGCGGCCGTCGTGCGGATATTCGCCGAGGCCGCCATGCCCGTTCAATTACCGCGTGATCTGGCAATCTTGCGGTTCTTGGTTATGCGGCGTTTCTGTGCCACCTGCCGCCCTGACAATCCCTTTTCATGTTGCACGTAGGGATTGTCGTCACTACGCAGCTCAATACGCACCGGTGTGCCTTCCAGCTTCAGCACTTTCCTGAAGGTTTTTTCCAGATAGCGTTTGTAGGAATCCGGCAATTTGTCGGTCTGTTTACCATGTATCACAATTATGGGAGGATTCTGCCCACCGGCGTGCGCATAACGCAGTTTGATGCGCCGGCCATTAATCATCGGCGGTGAGTGGTCCAGCACCGCATCCTGCAGGGTTTTGGTCAGCACGTTGGTGCCCAGGTCACGTTTCGCGGAATCGTAAGCGATATGGATGGATTTGTACAAATCGCCGACGCCGGTGCCGTGCAACGCCGAAATAAAATGTATGGCAGCAAAGTCGACAAAGGCGAAGCGCCTGCGGATCTCGCTTTTGATTCGGTCCTTCTGCTCGGTATCCATGCCGTCCCATTTATTCAGGGCGATGACCAGCGCACGGCCCGCATCGATCACATACCCCAGCAAATGCAGGTCCTGCTCAACAATGCCCGTACGGGCATCCACCACCAGTATCACCACATTGGCATCCTGGATCGCGGTCAGTGCCTTCACCACAGAAAATTTTTCCACCGTCTCCGTGGTTTTGCCGCGTCGACGAATACCCGCCGTATCAATCAGCGTGTATCGATTGCCGTGCCGCTCGAAGGGAATGTAAACACTGTCGCGAGTAGTGCCGGCCTCGTCGAAGACAACCACTCGATCTTCACCTAACATCCGGTTTACCAGCGTGGATTTACCAACGTTGGGACGACCGGCGATAGCTATTCGAATGCCCTCGTCAACACGGTCAGCCTCAGGCAAGGGTTCCGGGAAGCCGGCCAGCACGTGATCGAGCAGCTTTTTGATACCACGCCCCTGAGACGCAGTGATGGGAAAGACTTCATCGATGCCCAGCCCGAAAAAGTCACCCATGGCGACATCCTCATCGATGCCGTCAACCTTGTTAACAACCAGGTATGCGGGCTTGCCGAGTTTGCGCAGATGTTCAACGATCTGGGTGTCGCCCGGGTTTAAACCTGCGCGACCGTCCACCAGCAACATGACTATGTCGGCTTCTTCGATCGCCAGCAAAGACTGTGACACCATTTCAAAATCGATGCCTTTTTCGCCGCCTTCCAGGCCACCGGTATCAATGACAATATAAGGCCTGTCACCACCTTTGCCTTCGCCATACTGCCTGTCCCTTGTCAGACCGGAAAAATCCGCCACAATCGCATCACGGGTGCGCGTCAACCGGTTAAACAAGGTGGATTTACCCACATTAGGTCGCCCAACAAGGGCCAGTACGGGTTTCATAAACGTTCCAGGTAATGCACGCGGCGACCACGCCGCGCAGTGTCAATCAAGGGTGTTCAAGGCAGGCTGTAAGCTGCCAGGCGACCGCTGTTGCCGTAGACAAAGATGCGTCGACCATCGGTTACAATCGGGGCGCGCACACCCTTTCGATCCACCCGCGTCCGGGCAACAAAATGACCATCAATCTGCGACAGCACATGCAGATAACCCTCAAAATCGGCCACCGCAACAAAGTTGTTGAACGTCGCAGGTCCAGTGATGCGACGCAGCCTCAGGGAGTCATTGTCCCAGACTGTGCGCTCGGTATTGTTTTGCACGGCATGAATCTGGCTGAAGCTGTCTACCCAGTAAATATTGCCCAGACCCAATGCCAAATTGTGATAGGTAGAGCCCGGCAAACCCCAGACAATGCGGCCGGTTTGCACGTCCAGACCCATCAGATTACCCTGATAGCTTCCCAGATAAACCACGTTGCCGACAATCACCGGATCGCCGTCAATATCGATAATTCGCTCGATATCGTATCGACCCTGCGGCACAGCGATACGCTGCTCCCATAACAGGAAGCCGTTGCTGGCGTCAACACCGGCCACAATGCCGCTACTGAAACCGGCAATGACAACGTTGCCCGAGATTACCGGCTTGCTGTTGCCGCGCAGCGACAGCGCTGGCACCGTCGTCTCATACACCCAGCGTTGCTGACCATTGGCAGGGTCCAGCGCAATCAGTCGGCCGTCAATGGTTTGCACAGCCACCACACGACCATCGCTGGCAGGCGGCGCCAGCACCTCGCTGCTGACGGACGCTTCCCATAACAGCTCGCCACTGCTTTGTTCCAATGCAATGACTCTGGCATCGCGGGTGCCGAGCAAAACCATGTTGCCGCCAGCGCCGACGGCACCGGTAATAGTTGTTCCGGTGCGTTCGCGCCACAGCACCTCACCCGAGGCTTTGTCGATTGCATAGACCTCGCCGTTCTCCGACGCTGCGAACAATGTGTCACCGTCAACGATCGGTTGCAGACGATTATAACGCTCACCCTGGCCATCACCGACGTTGACAGTCCACTCACGGACAAGTGAAAACTCTTCGTCAAAATCAACCAGCTCGGCCGGCTGTTCAGACTCGTCACTGGAAAAAATACTGCAGGCGCCCAGCGAAACGGCAACGGTAATCGAAACAATCGTTCTCACTACATAATTCATAAATACATGCTCGGCGGCTTTGCGCTGTCAGAGGCTGCCTTGCAGCTCAGTGAGTTTCATTTGCAGAATCGGGTTTCCGGTCGCCGCCTGCATCGCAGATTCGTAGGCGGCCAGGGCCTGATCACGCTGTCCCTGCGCCATGTAGATATCGCCGCGCAGTTCATCGAATTCCGCGCTCAATGCCGATGCCTCAATCCCACTGATGACAGTCAACGCTCGATCAGGCTCGCCATCGGCCAGCAATACCCGGCCAAGACGCAGCTGGGTAAGCATGACCAGTGTTTCGTCGGTGCTACCAAACAGCCCGCTTCGAGTGTTGTCCAGCAGCCACTGAAGCTCCTGTTCCGCTGTAGCCAGATCATCGACCTCGACGGCAAGCCGAGCGCCGAACAAGGCACCATAAAGTGCATAAACACTATCGGCATGGTCAGTTTTCAGGGATGTCACCAATGCCTGCGCCACTGCACGATCCTGTTCAGGGACCGTTTCACCGGGTTGCGTCACCATTAATTGCGACAATTGATCATACACTGCAGATGCCTCGGCTGCCGACTGCGTTTGACTCGCCTGCCAGGCCTGCCAGCCGAAATAGACCAGGGCAACGGAGGCAATGCCAATGGCAAGCGAGCGACCGCTGTCGCGCCACCAGCGTTTAATCGACTCTAGACTTTCTTCTTCTTCTGTACTTAAAGCCACAAACCGCTCCTGTCTGAAATTACCGATCATTGTTGATTCTGCGCCAACGCAGACATCGTCATATTGCCTGATTCACAGCAGGCAGGCATCGTGTCGCACTGCCCCATCCGTGTCAAGTCAGCCCTTGTGCAGCGCCTTGCTCAGCGCCACTTCAAGGCCGTTTACGCTCACTGTCTCAATGCTGCCTTCGTCATTCAGATGACGCAGGCGCACCATTTGCTCCCCTGCTGCGGGTGCCGGATCCACGATCGCGGCAATGCGGGCACCGCTATTATATGCTTTCTTGAGCTGGTTGTTGAACTTGCCACCACCGCAGTGACTCATCAGCCTCACACCGGGAAGGCTGACGCGCAGCTGCTCGGCCAGCGTCAGTACCTGATCGGCAACTGCATCGTCAGATGCCAGCAGATACACATCCAGCACCTGATTCACCGCGTCGGGCAGGTGCCCAGCCGTTTCCAGTAACAACACCAGTCGCTCCATACCAAAGGCCATGCCGACGGCGGGCGTGCCACGACCACCCAGTTGCGACACCAGCGAGTCGTAACGACCACCGGCGCAGACAGTGCCCTGCGCACCCAGTTCATCAGTTATCCACTCGAATACCATATTGTTGTAATAATCCAGCCCTCTGACCAGACGCGGATTTTCAATAAAGTCGACCTTGTTGGCGCGCAGCAGGTGCTTGAGTTGATCATAATGCGCTGCCGTCTCCGGGCCGACAAACTCGACCAGTGATGGCGCGTTGGCCAGCAGTGCCTGCGTTGCTGGCACCTTGCTGTCCAGCACCCGCAGCGGATTGCTGAGCAAGCGCCGCTGGCTGTCTTCATCCAGATCCGTTTCATGCTGCTGCAAAAACGCCGTCAAGGCCTCGCCGAATGCCCGGCGATCTGCCGCCGTGCCTATATTATTGATCTCCAGTCGCACACGTGTGCTCAGACCCAGTGCTCGCCAGAGCGCTGCCGATATGAGAATGATTTCAGCATCGATATCCGGCCCTTCCATACCAAAACTCTCGATACCGACTTGATGAAACTGACGGTAGCGACCTTTTTGTGGACGCTCATGTCGGAACATGGGGCCGCGATACCACAAACGTTGCTGCTGATTATATAACAGGCCGTGCTGCTCGGCCGCTCTCACGCAACCCGCTGTGCCCTCCGGCCGCAGACTGAGTTCGTCACCATTGCGATCGGCAAAACTGTACATCTCTTTCTCAACGATATCGGTGACTTCGCCGATGGAGCGTTTGAACAGCTGAGACTGCTCCAATACAGGAAAGCGAATTTCGCGATAGCCGTAAGACTGCACCAACGCTTGTGTCACCTGCTCGATATATTGCCAGGTGGGTGTTTCCGTCGGGAGAATATCGTTCATCCCGCGGATAGCCTGTATCTTGCTCATAAAATATCTCAGTCCTTTCCGCGCGCGATAATCCCGCCCGGGGCCTGCTCGGCTTCAATCTTTAATTTCTCGGCCACCCGCGCCCGCACCATGGCTTCAAGTTCGTCCACCAGACGGGCGTTGTCAATCTTATGATGCGGTTTGCCGTCGACGTAGGCCAGGTTGTTCGGGCTGGCGCCAGTCAACCCGATTTCCGCCAATTTGGCTTCACCAGGACCATTGACGATGCAGCCGATAACGGCCACATCGACCGGCGTAATGACATCTTCCAGGCGCGATTCCAGTTCGTTGACCACCGCAATCACATCAAAATTCTGTCGCGAACAACTCGGGCAGGCTACCAGGTTGACCCCTTTGCTGCGCAACCCCAGACTTTTCAGGATATCAAAACCAACACGAATTTCTTCCACCGGATCGGCTGCCAGCGAAATCCGGATGGTGTCGCCAATACCATCCATTAACAAGGCACCCAGACCAACCGCAGACTTGACCGTCCCAGAGCGCAAACCGCCCGCTTCGGTAATACCCAGGTGCAAGGGCTGATCAATCTGCCCTGCCAATTGACGGTACGCTTTCAGGGTCATGAAAATCTCGGACGCTTTCAAACTGACCTTGAAATCCTGGAAATCGAGTTTATCGAGAATATCGATTTGTGTCAGCGCAGACTCTACCATCGCCTCAGCGCAAGGCTCGGGGTACTTGCGCAACAACACCTTGCCCAGCGAACCGGCGTTAACACCAATGCGCAGCGGAATGCCTTTGTCACGCGCGGCATCAACGACCGCACGAATTCGTTTTTCGCTGCCAATGTTGCCGGGGTTGATGCGCAGACAGTCGACACCATACTCAGCAACCTTGAGTGCTATCTTGTAGTCAAAATGGATATCGGCCACCAGCGGCAGGCTGACGCGCTTTCGAATCGCCCGAAACGCTTCTGCCGCTTCCATGGACGGGACGGACACTCTGACAATGTCGGCGCCAACATCGGCCAGCCGCTGTATCTGCGCAACGGTCGCCTCAACGTCGCAGGTTTCGGTATTGGTCATGCTTTGCACTGAAATCGGGGCGCCACCGCCAACAGGGACATTGCCGACCATGATGCGGCGCGACTTGCGGCGGATAATAGGGGATGATGTCAACATAGTGAACTCACAACTCAGGGCTTAAAAACTGGGCTTAAAAACAGCGCTCAAAAAATCAAGGCTCAACGCCGGGGTTCAACACCAGAAAATCCCCCGCCTCGCTTACAAGCCGATATTCAGCCGAACCGAATTATCCGCCTTGATATTACTGCTGAAGTCGATTTGCCGACCATTAAAACGTAATGTAACACCCGGGGCATTGTCCAGCACAATGGAAAACGGTGCGCTACCATGAACAGTCAGTTGCTCACCGGCCAACTGCACTTCGCGATAGGCTTCTTCGCCGCCACGATGCTCGATTTCGACCCCACTGTCTTCAACAAAATTTATTTGCAAACGGTCATCACCAGGCCAGGGCAAAGTCACGGTGCTGGCCTCCTCAACGGTTCCGACCGCCGTTTCAGCCAGAATTTCGCCGGCGCTGCTGCTGGCGCCAGCATCACTGACAGCAGACGGATCGGCAGCAGAGCCGGTATCAAAAACCGGCATGGCATCGATACCGCCAACAGCACCGCCAGCACCCAGTCCCGAAGCCGCAACGGGCGCACCAGATTCGTTGCCGGTACTCAGCAACCATAACAGTATTGCCACCACAACAAAGGCAACACCGGAGAAGATAATCCACGGCCGGTTTTTGTCCATGCGACGGCGAGCGTACCGTTTAATCGCCTCTTCCTTGCGTGCGAGCTTGTGCGTGGTGAATTCGCGGTATATGTCCAACATCTGTTCCGGGTCAAGTCCCAGCAATCTGGCGTAAGACCGAATATAACCTTTGACAAATACATCGCCCGGCAGCTTATCGTAACTGTCAGACTCCAGCGCCTTGACGTAATGCATGGTCAGGTTCAGTTCATCAGCAACATGCTGCAAGGACAGTTCGAGTGTCTCACGCTGGGCCAACAACAAACTGCCAGGCATTGTGCGCACACTTTCGGCAGCATCAGCTGGCTCTTCCTCAATCGGGGGCTGCCCGGCACCGGTCTTGTCATCAGCGCTGCTTTTCTCATGATTCATAAACGTTCTCTAGAGTCCATTCTGGCTGGCGATAATGTTGCTGCTTTCGGCCGCCGCGCGGCGATAACGTTCACTGCGCCGGGTCTGATCTGCCACTTCGCCCACCAGCTGACCACAAGCCGCTCCAATATCGTCACCACGGGTGGTGCGGACGGTAACCGTGTAACCGGCTTCCAGCAAAATCTGTCTGAAATTGGACACGGACGAATTGCTCGGACGGCGGTAGTCAGATTGCGCAAAAGGATTGAACGGAATCAGGTTTATCTTGCAGGGAAAATCCTGCAACAATACCGCCAGCTCACGGGCATGTTGGCGATGATCGTTGACGCCAGCAATCAAGGTGTACTCGATGATCGGCACACGTTTGTCGGGCAGGCTTGCCATATAGTCAGACACGCTTTTGAGCAGCATTTGAATTGGATACTTGCGATTAACCGGCACAATCTGGTTACGCAGTTCATCATTCGGTGCGTGCAAGGAGATCGCCAGCGACGCGTCGGTGTAATCTTTCAGGCGATTGATAGCCGGCACCACACCGGCGGTGCTGATAGTGACCCTGCGTTTGGACAGGCCATAGGCATTGTCTTCCATCATCAGGCTCAGACCATCCATGACATTGTCAAAGTTTAGCAGTGGCTCGCCCATGCCCATCATGACGATATTGCTGACCCTTCGGTTCATCTTGCCTTCACCGCGTTTTGCTGTCGCGAATCCGCCCAGGCGATGATTGGCCCACCACAACTGACCGATGATTTCCGCGGTGGTCAGGTTGCTGTTGAAGCCCTGTTTGCCAGTGGCGCAAAAACTGCAATCCAGTATGCATCCGGCCTGTGAAGAAATACACAAAGTCCCGCGCGTGACTTCAGGGATAAACACCATTTCCACCCGACTGCCACTGGCCACCTCTACTATCCATTTGTAACAACCATCGCTGGCCAGGTATTCTTCAGTGATCTTGGGCAGCCGAACCTCTGCCCCCGCCTGCAGCTTGTCACGAAGACTCTTGCTGACGTCGGTCATCGCCGCGAAATCGGTAATACCACGCTGGTGAATCCATTTCATGACCTGCACGGCGCGAAACGGTTTTTCATCCATGGACTGAAAGTAAGCCTGCAACTTGGGCAGGCTCATTCCCAGTAAATTGATTTTCTCGACCGGCTGGTTCATGCCGTGGCTCATCTCGTCACTCCTGGTCGACCCAGATCAGATTGACCCCGGCCATGCCCTGGCGCTGCATTCAGCCGCGCGGACAGATTTCTTCAGCTTTAAAGAAGTAGGCAATTTCACGCGCTGCTGACTGCGCAGAATCAGATCCATGGACCGCATTGGCGTCAATGGACACGGCAAAATCGGCCCTAATGGTGCCAGTCGCGGCATCAGCCGGGTTTGTTGCACCCATCAGCTCACGGTTCAGCGCAACCGCACCCTCACCTTCAAGCACTTGCACCATTACCGGACCGGAAGTCATAAACGCGATCAGATCTTTGAAAAAACCGCGCTCTTTGTGCTCGGCGTAGAAACCGCCGGCTGATTCATCAGTCAGCTGAACCATTTTGGCAGCAACAATGCTCAGATCGGCTTTCTCGAATCGGGAGTAGATTTCACCGATCACGTTTTTGCCTACAGCATCTGGTTTGATAATTGATAAAGTACGTTCATTAGCCATGTGTTAGCTCCGAAGCCTGTTACTGGTGTAAAAGGCGCGCATTATACTGGCTTATGGGCGGGTAATTCTACAGCAGTGCACCGTATCAATGCGCGACGACAGGGGAATTACCGTAATTAACCCTCGATATTTGACACGTTAGAGTCTTTTCAGGCCTGTGCACGAGCAGGCTGGCGCAGGCGATCCAAGGTCCGGATCAGGCTTTCAAGCGCCGTTTCGATGTCCTGCACGGTAGTGAAACGGCCAAAGGATACGCGCAAAGCGCTTTGCGCCATGTCGTCGGTAACCCCCATGGCTTTCAGCACATACGACGGCTCCATTGTCGCCGACATGCAGGCAGATCCTGACGACACCGCAATCTGCCGCATTGCCAGCAGCAAAGACTCCCCGTCGACGCCCGCAAACCCCAGATTGATGATGCCCGGGGCACCGCCTGTGGCCTGCCCGTGCAATTGCCAATCCGATACACCTGACAGCCCGCTTAACAGGCGTTCACGCAAGCCCAGCAGCCGGCGATACTCGTCTGGCATATATTCTTTAGCCAGCCGAAATGCCTGTCCCATACCCACCAGTTGGTGAGTCGGCAACGTACCCGAACGCATGCCGCGCTCATGGCCACCGCCATGGATCTGCGCGCTGAGGCCAACTCGCGGCTCACGACGCACAAACAGGGCGCCCACACCCTTTGGACCATAAACCTTATGTGCCGACAACGACATCAGATCGACAGACAGCTCAGCCAGGTCGATGGGCAGTTTACCCGTGCCCTGAGCGGCATCAACGTGAAAAAAAACACCGCGCTCGCGCGTTACCGCGCCGATTGCCGCCAGGTCATTGACACTGCCGGTCTCGTTGTTGACATGCATCAGGCTAACCAGAATGGTGTCCGGGCGAATGGCCCCGGCTACTTGTGCCGGGTCGATAACACCGCAGGCATCGGGCACCAGGTAGGTAACTTCGAATCCCTGCTGTTCCAGGTGACGACAGCTGTCCAGCACGGCTTTATGCTCAGCCCGGGAGCTGATGATGTGCCGGCCCTTGGCGGCGTGAAACTGCGCAACACCTTTGATGGCCAGGTTGTTCGCCTCGGTAGCACCCGAGGTCCAGACAATTTCGCGCGGATCGCAATGGATCAGGTCAGCGACATCGCGACGGGCATTTTCTACCAGTTCCTCGGCCTGCCAGCCGAACAGATGCGAGCGCGAGGCCGGGTTGCCAAACTGTCCGTCCAGCGTCAGGCAGCGCGCCATTGCCTCAGCAACGAGCGGATCGACCGGCGTCGTCGCAGCGTAATCAAGATAAACCGGCAACTTCATACTACCCTCCGCGGATAACCAATTCTCTTCGCTCGTCCTGACTGTGCGACACCGACTGAACCTCATGACGCTGCATCAGGTCGGCAAGCGAAATGCCCCGCAAAAAATCGTTGATCTGGGCGCTCAAGTCCTCCCACAAATGGTGAGTCAGGCAGATCTCGCCCTGCTGACAATTGCCTTGCCCCTGACACTTGGTCGCATCCACCGATTCGTCTACGGCGTCGATAATATCAACGATAGCAATCTCTTCAGTGCTGCGCCCAAGTCGATATCCCCCGCCAGGGCCGCGCACACTTTGCACCAGCCCATGTCGGCGCAGGCGCGCGAACAGCTGCTCCAGGTAGGACAGCGATATATCCTGTCGCAACGAAATATCAGACAGCGTCACTGGCTCTGGAGCGCCATGAATGGCCAAATCCAGCATGGCAGTGACAGCGTAGCGGCCTTTTGTTGTCAAACGCATGAATTATCTGCCGGAAGAACGTAAGTAACAACGATTATGGAATACCATAGTGTTTTAATCAACTATTACCCTGGCTGCGCATGTTAGAATGCGTCGCATGATAGATCTTCACTGCCATACCTGGTTCTCTGACGGCCTGCTCAGCCCGCAAGACTTGCTGAGCCGCGCCGCTGGGCTGGGCATCAGCCATCTTGCGATCACCGACCACGACAGTGTCGCAGCGCACATGACCATCTCGGCAGCAGATATCCCGGACGGCATGCGTCTTATTCCGGGCGTCGAGATATCAACCCTGTGGGAAAACCGGGAAATACACATTGTCGGGCTATTCATCGATACCGCGAATACACCGCTGATCGCGCTGCTGCAGCGCCAGCAGGCGAAACGCCGCGAGCGCGCGCTGGACATCGGCCTCAAACTGGAGAAAGCCGGTATCACGGGGCTTAACGACTATCTGGCGGATTTGCCCTGTGAGGCCGTCAGTCGCAATCATATTGCGGATTTTCTGATCGCTGGCGGACATGCGAGCAGCAAGCAGCAGGCGTTCAGCAAGCACCTGGGCAAACGTGGACGCTACCACAGCAATGCCGACTGGTGCGGCGTCAGCGAGGCTGCAAAGACCATCCATGGGGCTGGCGGCATTGCCGTGGTGGCGCACCCGGACCGTTACAAGTTGAACAAAATAAAATTGCGTCGGCTGCTAAGCGAGTTCATCGCGGCAGGCGGTGAAGCGCTGGAAGTAAGCTACTCCAATCTGCATCCGGAAAAAATGCGAAATCTGGCTGATTTATGTTGCGAGCTCGATATGTGGGCATCGATTGGTTCAGATTTTCACACGCCCAACACCACGTGGATGGATCTGGGCAGGGTCCGCAAGCTGCCTGCCCATTGCGAAAACCGTGCGCTTTGGCTGCACCCCCGCTGGTCGGGAACGGCCAGCTGATTTAACGGCGTTTAATCGCCGCAACCACTCCTTTAAAGATATCCATCAGGGTTTCATGTTTGTAATCGGTGAATTCCCCGGCATCCATGAACATGCCATGCTCAGCGCAGGCTTCATATTCAAGGTGTGGCTGGCGTGAATCGTTCACTTTCAGCATCGCCTTGTTGCAGCGCGGGCATTGAATATCACGAACCCTGTTGTAAGTTTTGCCGATACGCGGATCACCGCTGTCAAGAAAGTCCGACATCCAGGATTCCTTGAGCTGCTCCGCTTCGCCATTATCGAACCAAAGCCCGTGGCAGCTGGAGCATTGATCAATCGCAACAGTGCCGTGCAACGTTTCTACTGATCGCTCATTCATCTTGGCGTTACATTTGGGGCAGTCCATCTTGTTCTCCTTTCGACGCTGCTGCTTGTCTGCGCCAGGCAGTTAAGCTTATTGTTTTACTGTGCATGACCCGCAGCGCCATTCTATAAGATAAATAAGCGCCTTGACAGACCTTGAACTAAATCAGAAATCATAACTGAGCGCGCGGGTGCGCATCTCGTCAAAGGTTATGTCACCACGCTGGCAGGCAAGCAGATCTGCCTTGTTGAACACATGTATCCGATCAGGGCGGCGACCATCTCCGACATAGGCCCCCAGGCCGGTCAGCATTAACGTCAACCGCTCACCATCGGGCAGCACCCGCAGCCCCGCGGCGTAGTCACACACAACAACAAATATCCGCTCTTCCAGCGCTGTTACGTCCTGCTGCCATGCGGCCAGTCGCTCAGCCTCCAATGCTTCGTTGCGCTCGCGCAGAGCCTGCGTCTGTTCGGCTATCTGGCCCCGCAATGCTGCTACCTGCGCCTGCAGTTGGTCGCGGGCCTGCTGCCAGCTGAGCTGAATCGCTTCGCTTGGCAAGGCGTCCGTTTGCAGTGCGCGTTCGCGGATTTCCCGCCGCAAGGCGTCGGCTTGGGCCAGTCGCTGAGAAAGCTGCACGCGGAAATCCTGTAACTGCTGATTCAGCCGCTCCATGCCCTCAGGATCTAACTCGCCCAGATTACGCAAATTATTGGCCGATGCAACGGCCGATGCCAACGCCTGTTCGACCGCCGGTATATCAAGCAGTGTTGACAATTGTTGCATCTGATCTCGATAAAATGTCGCTATTTCATCGCTGCGCAGCGACAGCGCCATGGCGTCGCGCATCTCTTCAAGATCCGGCCTGGATATTACGCCTCCCGTGATCAGACTGCCTAGCTGCGATGATAAATCCTCAAGCGCACTGTTCAGAGACTGCATGCTGGTCGAGCTGCGATAACCCTGCAACGGCGTTATCATCTCCAGCACTATGCCTTGTCTGGCCAGATAGTGTCCCTGAA
>Ga0136557_1001053_pt1 | contig 18898 bp, 19 predicted proteins | sample AntRauTorckE6832_FD_104796 | JGI IMG/M metagenome (GOLD analysis project Ga0136557, IMG submission 104796) | Saline lake microbial communities from Rauer Islands, Antarctica - Metagenome Torckler E6 #832 | ecosystem: Environmental > Aquatic > Non-marine Saline and Alkaline > Saline | place...
TTCTCTTCCCAGAGCATTTGCAATTGATCTTCCAAGGGATGTTTTACCAGTTCCCGGAGGACCTGCAAAACAAAGGATCGGTCCTTTTGAATCGGGTTTTAATTTTCTTACTGCAAGATATTCAATGATTCTTTTTTTAGGCTTTTCAAGGCCGAAATGGTCGTCATCTAGAATCTTTCTTGCAGCTTTAATATCGAGATTGTCTTTGGTTGACTCATTCCATGGTAAAGATGTAATCCAGTCAAGGTATGTTGAAGCTACAGTATATTCTGAAGAAGAAGGATGCATTCTTGAAAGTCTTTTCAGTTCTCTTTCTGCTTCATTTTTTGCTTCTTCAGGCATTTCTGATTTTTCAATCTTTTCGCGGTATTCTTCGACTTCAAGGTTGGTGTCGTCAGTTTCCCCAAGCTCTTGCTGAATAGCTTTCATCTGCTGGCGCAGATAGTATTCCTTTTGCTTCTGGTTCATGTCCTCTTTGATCTGGGACTGAATTTTAGAGCCTATCTGGAGAATTTCCAGCTGGTAATTAACAAGTTTGGTTACTTCTTTCAGTCTTTTCTTCAGATCAATAATTTCAAGAACACCCTGTTTTTCTTCTGGTGTTGAATTTATTGTGGATGCAACCATATCAGCCAGAACTGCCGGCTCTTCGATGGTTTTTGCAAGCTGCACCATTTCCTGGGGAAGTCCCGGTGAAAGTTCAATAATACTTTGATACAGATCAAGAAGATTTTTGCTTATCGCTTCAATCTCTTTATCTGTTTCAGCCGGCTCTTCAATCTGTTCAACTTCTGCTGTTATATAAGGCTCTTCCTGTATTATATTTTTAAGCCTGAATCTTTTAATTCCCTGTACAAGAAGTTGTACCTTGTTGTCATCAGCTTTGGCCATTTTTAATATAACCGCACCGCAGCCTATTTCATAAAGATCTTCAGCTGAAGGATGATCCTCATCTTTTCCTTTTTTAGAAACAGTAAAACCTACTATTCTGTCTGATGCCATGGCATCATCTATAAGTTTTTTACCCTGGTCGTGTTTTACAACAAGGGGGAGTACCATTTTAGGAAATAATGTAACATCTATAAGCGGCATAATAGGAATTCTTGAGGGAAGATCCTGCTGGCTGAGTTCAAGAGATGGCTGTTGTTCCTGCATGTTTTACCTCCAAGGGTTAGAATGATTTACATTCAGATATTTCAACCTGATTTGGTGATTTTCAAATATGCAAAAGTTACTGCAAAATCTGAAATCCCAAAGGTTTTTTATTTTTAATTGAATGAAACACTCAGTTTCAGGTTCAAAGATGTTTCATTACTATAATAACTTATTTGTTATCTTCAATCTCAATTGTATGAAATTTGTTAAGTTTTATTTTATTCATTTTTAAATTAAGGAATCCGTTCTGGTATGAAGCAGATATCTGATCAGTATCAATGGGAGAGGGAAGAAAGATTATTCTGTCGAATTTTCCATACTGAATTTCAGCCAGCCTGTATTTAGCCTCTTTGCCCGGGAGTGACGGTTTTCTTACCCCGCTTATTCTTGCAGCTTTTTCATCTATTTCTATTTCAAGGTCTTCTTGTTTAACGCCTGAAATTTCAGCAGTAACTATAATTTCTTCCTCGGTTTCATAAATATCCATCTGTGGTTTCCATGAATCCTGAATGGAAAACAGAGGGTTCATGGACTGAAACATCTGGTATTTATTTCCGGGGTGATCTGCCGGATTTCCAAAACGAATTTTAATGTAACTCATTTGATGCTCCTTATTTTTGAACATTGTTTCAGGCAGGTAAGTTTTTAAAGATTATCTATTAAAACTATAAACTAAATTGAGCGATTTTCAAGTTCAGGTTAAGAGATCAGTGTTATCTGGGGTACAGAGAATTTAAAGGGTTTCTAAAAACAGCCTGGTATTACAATCAGGTAATAAACCTTGAAACTATAGCCGTTACAGCAGTTTCAACCCTTAATATACGCTTTCCCAGGGAGTGCGGTTTTGCTCCTGCAGCAATAATTTTTTTATTTTCATAATCTGTAAATCCGCCCTCGGTTCCTATTAAAACAACTGATTTATTTTCTCTGCAAGTTCCAGGGAATCCTTTCTGAGCATACGGATCAAGAAGATATCCTTTATTATTGCCGATAATATCAGGCAGGAGATCTTCTGCAAAAGGCTTGAACCTTTTATGTTTATAAATATCTGGAAAAACAGTATCTGCACTTTGTTCAAGAGCGTTTGTTATCTGTTTGTTTATTTCTGATTCATTTAAATAAGGGCTTTGCCAGTAGCTTTTTTCTGTTTTATAACAATTAATAAAATGTATGTTTTTAACCCCCATCATTGCTGCAGTGTATATAACTTTTCTTGCAACTTTAGGTCTTGGAAGTCCTGTAATAAGAGTAAGCTGAAGAGGCTCGGGAGGGTTATGAAGAGGGTGGGGCTTAATAATGATTTTATTGTTTTTTATATCAAGAATTTCAGCTTTTCCAAGGCAGCCGTTTTTTTCTCCTGTTTTAATAAAACTTCCTTTTTTAAGCTTAAGCACCTTAATAATATGATCAGCTTTTTCATTTTTTACTTCAAGCATGCCATCGTTATTAAGGTTTTTTTTGTCATATAAAAGGATGTTCATGAAAATTTAACCGGTCACCATTTTGCAGTTTAAGAACCATTTTTTTTCTGTAAAAGATTTTTCCCGGATTTTGGCCGAAATATAAAAATTTACCCGGATTATCTTCTACAATCAGGCCGCCTGCTTCAGGAATTGCTGCACAGCATACATCAGGGTTAAGGTAAGAAAACTCAAGAAGTCGTTCATCCCTTGATTCGCCGTTGTGATTTTCAATGGTTTTGTCTGTGTAGTGGGGATTGATCTGAAAATCAGCCACTTTAAGACCTTCAAAACTTTCAGGTTCTATTATCGGCATATCATTTGTTGTTTTTATTGAAAGCCCTGCAATATTTGCACCTGCACTCCATCCGCAATAGAGTACATTTTCTTTTTTAATAACAGTTTGTAAAGTGGTGAAAATTTTTTCCTGCTCCAGCCTGTACTTTAGGGCAAAGGTGTTGCCTCCCCCTGTAAGTACAGCATCGCATTCATTCAGAGCCTTAATTTTATCAGGAAAATTGTGTATCGATTTTAATTCATTGTTTTTGAATTTAAGAGCTTTTATCACTTTTTCTTCATATTCATCATATGAAACTGTAACTGCAGCATAAGGTATAAATACTATATTTTTTTTTGTCTTAAAAAAATCTCTTATTATATCACTGCACCACTGAAGATAAGAAGAGCCCGAAGTTACTGAGTTGCTTAAAAGCAGAGCTTTTTCCATGATTAATTCCGAAATTATTGTTCTACCCTGAATATTTTGCCGTTTTTATAAACAGTTTTAGCCGCTTTTCTGGAGTCATTTACTGTTGGTGTTTTTTTAATTTCCGGTTGTATAGTTTTTTTAGGCTTTGTATTTTTAGGCCTTGTATTTGTTGTTTTCGGGTTTGATTTGTTTACTTTTGGTTTATCCATTGTTTTTTTTACTGATTGTTTTGCAGGAGTAGGTGCCGGAGGTAGTATAAGCCATTCCTCGGGCGGATAAACACATTCGAATTTTGTTTCTGTAAATTCTTCTATTGCAGGGATATAAAATGAATCCTCCTGACATGCAAAACTTATAGATTTTCCTTTTTCTCCGGCTCTTCCAGTTCTTCCGATTCTGTGAACATAGTTTTCGGCTTTATTTGGCATATTGTAGTTTATTACATGGCTTACATTGTCTATGTGAATACCCCTTGCTGCAACATCAGTGGCTATTAGAAGCCCGGCTCTTCCTTTTTGAAAATCTTCAAGAGCTTTCAGTCTTTTGTTTTGAGGAATATCCCCTGTTAAAAGACGACAGTCTATATTGTATCTTCTCAGCTTGTCGTATATATCCTTTGCCACATATTTCTGGTTGGTGAATATAATTGTATTTTTAGCTTTTTTCTTTTTTATGAAGTTTACAAGAAGAGGGAATTTTTCCTCTGAAGTAACAAGATAGGTTTTCTGGACAATGTTTTCAGATGTAATATTTTCAGGATCTATTCTTATTTCCTTGGGATTTTTTGTCCATTCATAGGCAAGCTGTGTGACCTGTTCAGGAAGAGTTGCGCTGAAAAATAGTGTCTGTCTGTGTTTTTTTGAGGGGAGTTTTGATTCTATTTTTCTGACATCAGGCATAAAACCCATGTCAAGCATTCTGTCTGCTTCATCTATGACAAAGACTTCTGCCTTATCAAGCCTGATCTTTTTTTCTTCCATAAAACCAAGGAGTCTTCCCGGAGTTGCTATAACAATTTCAGGATTTTTTTTAAGTTCATCCCTTTGTATGTTCATGTTTTCTCCGCCGTAAATGCAGATGGAACGGATATCTGTATGTACGCCGATTTTTTCAGCTTCCTTGAAAATCTGAACTGCAAGCTCTCTAGTTGGAGCAAGTATCAAGGCTCTCGAACTTTTATGGTCTTTTTTCTTTTTTAAAAGATTTGAGTACAAAATAGTCAGGTAAGCAGCTGTTTTTCCTGTTCCTGTCTGTGCCTGGCCTATTATGTCCCTTGACTGGACTCCCTTTGGCAGGGATTGTTTCTGTATCGGGGTGAGTTTCTTAAAATTAAGATCATAAAGAGCTTTTTTCAGCTCAGGCTGGATATCGAGTTTACCTATAGGGTCTTTAAAAAAAAGGTAAAAATTTTTCTTCAAACTTCTTAAAAATAATTTCATTTTACTTAACCAATTCTAAAATCTGTTTAAATTCTTTTTTGTCGCATCTTTTCAAAATTTCAAAAATTGCTGTTTCAGTTGAAGAAACAACAGCTTTTTCCTGTTTCAGTCTTTCAGTACCTGTATCAAGGTCATGTTTTTTTCTTGAAGAAACAGCATCTGTTATCAGATGTACATTGTATCCGCTGCGGATAAGATCTCTTCCTGTCTGCATTACGCAGACATGGGCTTCAATTCCGCATAAAAAAATATTTTTTATGCTTTTATCCGTCAAGTATTCAAAAAAAAGATCAAGTCCTTTGACTCCGAAGCTCATTTTTTCAAATATTTTACTGCTTTTGTCTATATCTGCAAGCTCTTTTATTGTTCTTCCAAGACCTTTAGGGTTCTGTTCAAGGAAAACAACAGGAAAATGCAGTATTTTAAAAGCTTTTACGAGTTTTACAAGATTGTTTTTTAATTCTTCATTGCAGTACATGGAGTTAAAAAGTTTTAACTGCACATCTGTTATAAGAAGAATTGTGTCGGTTTCATTAAGATCTGTATGTTTCATAAATTTTTAAATTATACCAAACTCTTTTATAAGTCCAACAAGAATATCCCACCCTTTTTCAAGAGAATCATTTATAATGTATTCATTTTCTGTATGAAAGCTTCCGCAGTCGCACAGTCCTGCGCATAAAGAAGGCCAGCCTGCGGCAAGTGCTGCGTTTATATTTGTACTCATCGGCTTTATTTCAGGTTCAATTTTATTTTTTCTGAAAACAGGGAGGATATTATTTAAAATTTTTGTTCCTGATTTTTCTTCGGCAGCAGGCCTTGAACCGTAATCTTTTATTAAAATTTTAATATCTTTTGCTTTTAGTTTATCTGTTGTTTTGTTAACGATTTTTTCTGTCCTGGCAAGGTCATCAGGACTTACAGATCTGAATTCAAAACACGAGAAGGCATAATCAGCTATAAGATTAATTTCACTGCCTCCTGATATTTTTCCGGCATTAAATGAAGGCCGGTTTTTAAATTCAGCCAAATTAAGCTGCTCTTTAATCTTAAATAAAAGTTCGCACATTATTTCAACAGCATTCGGGTTTTCTCTGTCTTCGTAACTGTGTCCGCCCTTAGTAAAAATCTCTGCAGTAAATCTTTTTGACCCAAGCCCTGAAACAGAAACTGTATTATATGAAAGATCAAAAGCTATAAATTTTTCAGGGGCAACTTTAAAATCTTTGATAAAGGTTTTTATACCATTTAGATTGCCTTTTCCTTCTTCTCCTGTGGAAAGAAGTATTGTAAACGGTTTTTTAAGTTTATAATTTTTAAGTTCCAGTGCCGCAAGCATAAGCATTGTCACCGCGCATAAATCGTCTGCACAGCCACGACCTCTGGTTATTTTGTCATCAATTGTAAAGGTTTCTGCATATCCCTTGCCCGCAACATCTGTATGAGCATCAAAAATTATGGTTTTTTCTTTTTCACCCGGATTTGCATGGATTATAATGTTTTGAGCAGGATCTGTCTTGAAGGAGATGCTGTTTGTTGTTAAAAAGTTTTTAATTACTTCAACTCTTTTAGATTCATTCAGGCTTTCTCCTGGTGTTTTGGCAAGTTTTTCAAGTAGTAGAAAAAAATTATTTTTGCTGAAATTCATAAACTTTCTTTATTTAACAATGATTAATCATTTGTATAAGCAGTATTAAAGTTTACTCAAAACCCTTGAATTGTTCTTTATAATAAAAAACAAAGAATTTCCAGAACAGAAAAATAAAAAAGTTTTGCAAGTCTACTTGACTTTTGCAGATCTATCTTTATAATGTTAGTTAAGAATGAAAACAAATAACTTAATATATAAAGAGGTTAATCATGGCTGAGAATAAAAACATAAAAAAAGAAGATTATGTTGAAACTAAACAAGAACTTGAAAGTGGTCATGTAGATGTAAGAGAGCAAAACTTCAGGTGCGAAAATAAAGATGAACATCTTGGCTGTGATCTTGGAATTGATGTAGCCGGATAAGATAATAAGATAGATTGATAATATAAAAAATCCTTTTGATTTTACTCAGAAGGATTTTTTTATGCTTATACTTTAAAATCCCGCAAAGGTAATTTTTATTTAAACCTGCTGTCTGATCTCTTCTTTGCTACTTCATCAATATCGGCTGTCATCCATCCTGATCTGCTGTTTTCAACAGAATCGAAATTTTCAATATACGGCTTGATATCAAGAAGAGGAGTATTGTCGAGTACGTCTATACCTTCAACAGTAATAACACAATTTTTTATATCTATAAGCCTGACAATTGATATTCCTATATGATTAGGTCTAAGGGGCGATCTTGTTGAAAAAACACCTCTGTATTCATTATCCATGAAAGGCTTAACGCTGAGACTTACCTTATCTGCCTTATGAAAATGATAAATCAGATAGATATGACTGAAACCTTCAAGGTCTTTAAGTCCTTCCTTGTATTTTTTATCCAGATGAATTGTACCCTTTGTATCTTTTGCTCCCCCGGGCTGTATTGGCATATTTTCAATAGTTTCAAAAGGTGAATGTATTATCCCTATTGGTTCCAGTTTTTGTATCCTTTTTTAGAGATTTTTGTCTCTGTTTTTTTATATATTAATGTGATAATTTTCTTTTTTTAACATACTGAAGAAAAAGGTGAAAATGAAAAAGTTATTTATTGTTTTGTTTATTGTTTTATTTGTACACCCCTCTTTTGTTTATTCTGAAGATTCAGAAAAAGTAAAATCAGAAGTTCTTGCTGATACCGGCTCAAGCTGGAATGGTCAAAAGCTTCCCCCTTATAATGGAAAAAATCCAAGAATAAAGATTTTAAAAATTACAATTCCTGCAAAAGCTAAACTTCCTCTTCACAAACATCCTGTAATTAATGCAGGTGTATTGTTAAAAGGAGAGCTTATTGTTCATACAAAAAAGGGACAAGAGCTTCACCTAAAATCAGGCGAGGCAATTGTTGAAGTGGTTGATACATGGCATTACGGAAAAAATCCGGGTAATGAACCTGCAGAAATCATAGTTTTTTATGCAGGTACTGAAAATCTTGAAGTTACTCAAAAAAAGTAACCCACTGAATTGATCTTTGTTAACATAAATTTCGGGTTTACCTGTTATAAATGTGGAGAATATTATGGATAAATTTATGAAAGCAGCTTTTGAAGAAGCTAAAAAAGGCCTTGAAGAAGGCGGAATACCAATAGGAGCTGTACTTGTAGTAAATGAAGAAATAAAAGGAAGGGGCCATAACCGAAGGGTGCAGAAAAAAAGTGCAGTGCTTCATGGTGAGACAGATTGTCTTGAAAATGCGGGAAGGCTTTCTGTCTCGGATTATAAAAATTCTGTTTTGTACACAACTCTTTCACCCTGCGACATGTGCAGCGGAGCAGCACTTTTGTACAAAATTCCAAAGATAGTTATAGGAGAAAATATAAATTTCAAAGGCGCAGAAGACTATCTTAAATCAAGAGGTGTTGAGGTTGAAGTCTTAAATGATGGAAAATGTATTTCCTTGATGAAAGATTTTATAGAGAAAAATCCTGAACTTTGGAATGAAGATATAGGGGAATGAAAAGTAAAAGATTTTATTTGCCGTATTTATTTAAAATTTCAGAGACTTTGCCGTTTTTTTTAAGGTCATCAAAAGCGTTCTGAAAGGTTTTTATTACAACTTCAGAAGTGCTTTTATGAAAAGCATAGTAGAGATCTTTTGTCCCAAGAGATGTTACAGCCTCAAATCTTTCAGGATCAAGACCCTCTCTTTTGCATGTAGCCAAAAGAGTGTCTCTGCTCTGGGCAATGAGATCAACACGTCCAAAATAGAGTTTTCTTGTGTTTAAAATATTTGAATGAACCTGCTGAAATTCTTTGACATCCATTCCTGTAATTTCAGCAAGCATATCTTCGGTCACATCATCTCTGAGTGTGCCGATTTTGTATTTTTTCATATCTTCAAAAGAGTCGATTTCAATGTTTTTTTCTTTTAAAGCATAAATATTAAGTTTTATTTCAGTAATCGGTCCTACCCATTTAAATATTTTATCCCTTTTTTTTGTTCTTACAGTGGAATACAGAATAGTATCAGGATTTAAAAGCGCTATTTTGTATGATCTTGCCCAGGGGTAAATCTTTATATCTTCACGTCCCTGGGTAGATCCTGTTTTTTTAAGCATAAGTATAAGTATATCTGTGGATAATCCTTTGATTTTACCGTTTTCAGAATAATTATAAGGCTTCCAGTTTTCTGTCATTATTTGAAATTCAGGCAGTGATTTTTCTGCATTTGCAAAATAAGGACAAATAAGAAGCAAGAAAAAAGTCAGGAGCAAACAAAATAAATTTTTACAAATCATAAAAAATTCCCGGATATGGATAAAATTTTAAAGTGATTAAATACTGGAAAAGTGCTTTTTGTTATCTAGTTTAATATAGATTTAAAATGAAATATTTTCAAGTCCAGTCTCTTCAGCTTTGAATAACATACTATAGTGAATTATCACTAAAAGCTTTAAAAATTAGATGGAAAATTTAGCCGTAGGAATAAATGAGTATCTTAATGAGTATTTTGAGTAATAGAATTTTAATTCTAATTTAATAACTTTGTAAATAAGGACTTTTTGTTCAGCAACTCTTTAAAAACAGGGCAAACAAAGTCTGGAAAACTAATCGCAAAGTTTTTTTTAATTAATGATGTGCGATAAAAAGAGTTTTACACAGAGAAAAAAACTGATAAATAGATTTAGAATCTGAATAAATAAAAAATATTTTGTGAGCAGATAATCCTTTGAATTATAAGTGTATTCTTTTTTTAAAACAAAAGAATACAGTGTTCAGGATGAGTTCTTTTGTTTAAATAATTTTTGCATCAGAACCTTTTTAAAAAGTTTTTAATATTGGATTTAGGTGTGAATTCTTTTGACGATAAAAAAAATAACTGCGTTGATCCCGCTGAAAAAATTTTTTCGGAACCTTTTGTTTATATGCCAGGGACGCAGTTTTATATAAGAATAATTTTAGGTGTCAGTGTATTATTCTATTTTTACTCAATGCCCCTTGCTCCCCTTTTTTTTAGTTTTAAATTTATATTGATTGCTACATCTTTTTATCTTTTTTTTCATATATTATGGTATTGGTATTCACTGAAAATATCGCTTAACTGGACTGGAATCCGATTTGCCGCTATGCTTGATGCAGCTTCGGCTTTTGTTGTTGTTCTGATAGATCCTTATTATATCCCTCCCTCAGGTCTTTTGATTATATCTTCTGTAATCGGCAACGGAATGCAGCACGGGCTTAGATTATTTCTGGAACAGTTTGCTGTAATAATACTGCTGGGGCTCCCGGTTCTTGCTCTCCGGCAGCTTGTTTTTTTTGAAAAAGACTTTTTCTGTCGGCCTGTTTTTTTTACTATTATTTTTGCGGGCATTTGTCTTTATTACAGTTATGTACTTTTAAAAAGAATCGAATCGCTGAGGGAAAGTGACCAGAGTAGGGCAAGAAAAGATCAATTAACCGGGCTTTACAACAGGACAGGATTTCTTGAAAAAGCCACATATCTCTTCTCACTTTATCAGCGTCAAAAAATTCCAATGGTTTTAATGTTTGCAGATCTTAATGATTTTAAGCTTGTAAATGATACAGCAGGTCATAGTTTTGGAGATAAGGTGCTCTGCCATCTTGCCGGCATTATAGGAGATCAGCTCAGACAAACCGATATAGCTGCGAGATACGGTGGCGATGAATTCGTTTTTTTTCTTGTTAATACAGATATTGAAAATGCAAAAAAAGTTGCCCGAAGAATTCAGAATGCTTTTGCGGAATGGACAGATCTCAACAGAATAAAAACCGGCATCAGTTTTGGAATGACAGGTGTAAAAAACGGAGTAAGTCTGGATTCACTTCTCACACAGGCTGATAATGCTTTATATGAAGCTAAAAAGAATAAAAAAGGAACCGGATCTGTTGTTGTGCGTTAAAATAGTATTTGGTCGTTGTCCGGAGGCGAATATTATAAATGAACCTGCCTCCGGAGATTAAATTTTCTAATTCTTTTTCTTATCCAGATCTGGTGCATTGTTTTCCGTTGGGATATCCCATTCATGCGGTTTGTCCAGGAGTTTCCATCGTTTATGAACCCACCACCACTGGTCAGGTGCTTCACGAATCCATTGTTCTATAATTCGGTTTAATCTTTCAGTGTTATGCCTTATATTCATATCCATGTCATCATAAGGAGTTTCTTGTTCAAATTCAGGGGATACTCTTACATGATGATAGCCGGTTTTTCCCTGGCGGTTAATAGTAGCAGGTATTATTGCTGCATCTGTTTCAAAGGCAAAGCGGCTCGGTGCGGGGGTTGTGGAAGCCCATTCACCGAAAAATTTACATGCAATTGACCGGCGTTTTGAAAGGTGCTGATCAGCAACTATTGTTACAATTTTATTTTCTGCAAGCAGTTCCCGGATATGGTTTTTTGAATTTTTACCAGGTATAATGGTTACGCCTGTATTTTCACGTACACTGGAGATAAACTGTTCTGCTGACTTACCCATTTTTCTTACTACAACCGAGATTGGGGCTCCCCGCATAGCCATTGAACAGCCCCCAAGATCTACATTGTCGATATGAGTTGCAAATAAAATGACTCCTTTCCCCCGTTCAAGAGCTTTTTCCATATGTTCCCAACCTTCAATTTTGACAAGTTTTTCATTTTGGGCAAGTGACATATGTGGAATACGAAGAATTTCTATAAGAGACATGCAGAAGTTTGAAAAAAATCTGCGTGCTATTTTTTTCTGTTCCTTTTCAGACATTTCGTTTCCAAAAGCACGTCTGATATTTTCCCTGCACAACTTTTTCCTTACAGGAATAATATAGTACCAGATAAAACCGATAAACCGGCCAAGTGCAAGTGCTGCCCATAATGGCAGAAAAGCGATAAAGCGGCTGAATAATGATAACATGATGAATAACCAATAGTGTTTAAGTGTTTAAATTTTTATAAAGAGACAAACTAACAGACGAAGAACTAAAACTCTATTAAATAATTTTTTAAAGCCTTAAATAATCAATCACAGTTTTAAGACAATTTTTTGCAGGTTATTATACAATCCATATTTTCACCTTTGTTAACTATAATCACATCTGAAAAACCGGCTGTTTCAAGTAAATCTCTGACTTCATCAAAAGTATACGTATCCCCGCCGTTTGTTGCAACAAGCATATTAAGGGCAAAAACAGCTCCGTCCGGAGGGCTTGTTCTGGTTTTGTCCATGATATGATCTCTTATTACTAGCATTCCTCCGGGTTTTATAGCTTTGTATATTTTACTGTAAAGCTCAAGATTTTCCCGGGGACTGTTCTGGTGAATTATTGCTGATAAAAGAGCAAGGTCGCATCCTTCCGGGAGTTCATCTGAATTGTAATCTCCTTTTACAAAATCTGTTCTTTCTTTTAAACCGGCCTCTTCAATCCCCTTTTTTGACATATCAATTACTTCCGGAAGATCGAATATAATACTTCTCATCTGAGGGTTTTTCTCAAGAAAGGCAATTGTGTAAGTACCTGAAGCACCGCCTATGTCGAGAAGTTTTTTGTATGGAGATAAATCAAGTATCTCAGCAATTTTTAAAGAAAGTTTTCTTCCTGCTACATGCATTGCTCCTATAAAAGATTTTGTGTTTTTTTCAGTATCATCAGTCCAGGGAACTTTTAAAGGATTTTTCCCTTCAGATACAGCCTCGGTGAGATAAGTCCAGTTATCCCACATGTCATTCATATGAAGAACCATAGGAAGTACAGATTCAGGGTGATCTGAGGATAAATGTTTACTCTCCGGAGCAAGGCTGTATACAAAATCTTTTTTTTCAAGAATATCACAAGCTACAAGTGCATCAAGCAGGCGGGTAACTCCTCTTTCATCTGCATTTGTTTTTTTTGCAATATCATTTGCATTTTTTATTTCCCTGTCAATAAGAGTAAAAATATCGAGTTCAGCTCCTGTAAGAATAATTCTGCTTTCCATAAAATTTCTGATTTTATTCATTATTTCCATGTTTTTTAATCCTTTGTAATAGAAATTTTTTTATATTAGGTGTAAGCTTCGGTTATTATAAATCAAAATAAAACCAGTTTGAAAAATAAAAGTAAAGTTTTGCATTCTTGTTAAGATAACCGAGTCTTTAGTTTTTTTGAACATGATTTTTTTGTATTATCAGTTTATTTTGTATTTGGCCGAAAACCAGAATTTTTTTTCAGTTACGACAGATGAAAAATTTAATCGCAGAAATACTGAGGTATTTTGAGAATTAAATTTTGATTCTACCCAAGAACCGGGCAAAAAAGGCAGTTTTCGTTCAGCAACTATTTATAAAGATTAACTATCTAAAACAGGAGAATTAAATGGGAAAAATTAAATTTTTTATTCTTATTTTTGTACTTACTATCTTTTGTCAGCCTGCACTTGCATCAGAACCTGAAATCATATCTCTTTATAAAGGGAGCAAAATGATTTTTGATGATGATATAGGATTTGAGACTCATTACTATCTTGCAGAGAAAGATGTTGTAAAAGAGGTAGAAGGTAAAATGATAAGAAAATTCTGTTCTGCTCCGGAAGGGGTTTCACCGTTTGAAATTGTTAAAAATTACGAAAAGGCAATTGCATCAAAGGGAGGTGAAGTAATTCACTTATCAAGAGAGGCATATCGTCATACTGATAAAAATACAGGTGAGAGAGTCTTGTTTATGAGAGAGCTTTTTAGCAACGGCCGAAAAACAAGGTATAATCCTTACGGTTATATGCAGCTTCCCAGGAATGCTGAGGACTATGTTGCAGGAAAAATTTCTTCAGGCGGTTTTGATTATTATATAAGTGTGGCATCTGCTGTTGTTGAAGATGTTACCTATTATACACTTGTAACTGTTAAGTCAGAACCGATGGATATGAATAATGTAACACTTAATATTTTAAATGACGGAATTGCGGCAAACGGAAGAGTTGCTATTTATGACATTTATTTTGATACAGGTAAATACAACCTTAAACCTGATTCTTCAAAAGCTCTTAAAACTATAGCCTCTTATCTAAAGAAAAATACTGAAAACAATTATTTTATAGTCGGGCATACAGACAATACAGGTTCTTATGATGCCAATATTAAGCTTTCGGTAAACAGAGCTGAAGCAGTAAAAAAAGCGCTCGTTACTAATTATGATGTTAAGGAATCAAGATTAAAAAGTTTCGGTGCAGGGCCTGTGTCTCCTGTTACATCGAACAAAACTGAAGATGGCAGAGCAAGAAACAGAAGGGTTGAGCTTGTTGAAAGGTGATGCTTTCCAGGTAGTTGCTGAATGAGAAGCTCTGGTTTTTGTCTGTCTGATAAGTGCATAAAATAATTAAATTTTTGTTTTTTAAAAAAAGAATTTTAGTTGTATTAAATTTTTAATACCTATTGATTTATAGGTGGAGACGCGGGTGTAGAAAACAGAGGAAGGTTTCTTATTGATCCCGACGGAATAGTTCAGGGCTATGAGTTTCTTACACCTCCTGCAGGCAGGAACGTATCTGAAACAATAACGCAGATTCAGGTATTTTAGCATAGAAGAGCTACAAACGGAACCGAAGCAACGCCCTCAGGCTGGAAACCGGGTAAACATACATTAAAGCCCGGGTCTGATCTTGTAGGGAGAGTCTGGGAAGTATGGAAAAAGAATAGAATATTTAAGCTGTTTTATTAAAGAACCCCTGAATAAAGTCCAGGAGCATCTTACGAAAAATGTTTTATCACCGAGTAGAAAAATCTGAAAAGTATACATTAATCAGATGATTACTATTCATAACCTGATTGATGAAAGTATAGTTGAATGAGTCGTAATATAAAATCGATATTACGGCTTGTTCAATTGTATAGTTTTTTGTCAAATTACCAAGAATATAAAAGTTTTTTATATACCACAAAACCAATCATAATCTGCTTTTATCAAAATATATCCATAAAAATAACAGTTCGATAAAAATATAATTGTATGGTCTCATGTAATTCTTTGAATTACGAGATTAAAAATAATTTTTTTGACTACTTCTAACCTTAGCTCTTTAATTATAAGTATTGATTGGAATATTTAGAAGGCAAAATTTATTTGATATTGACTATATAAAATATACGTTTATATAAGCTTTTGTTTTTTATTTATCATTATTTTGGAGGGTTAAAACTATGGGAAAAATGAAATTGAGAAGTTATTTTTTGTACTTCTTTTTGTTATCACAGGCTGTTCAACGAGTTATAAGACACTTGAATTAAATTATACTTCTAGTAAAAATCTTGAAGAGCAAGATATCAAAGTGGCACTTATTAAACCTAAATATTCGGCTGACCAACAAAGGTCACAGGCTCTATCTTCATCGCCTTATTCAGGGTTGATGGAAAAAATGATGCCACCGGATTATAGATTGAAAAACAAATACAACAACACTTATGTAATTAATCTCAGGAATTCAATGCAATCGTCAATTGAAAGTATTCTTCTTAGTAAAGGTTTTAATGTTGTAAAAACTTTTGATTCAACAGATGCTGTCTCATATTCTTACAAAAAAACTATTGATTTACTTATTGAGCCTGAATTTGATTTTGGTCCTGTTATCAGAAATAATAGAACCAATATTCCTGTAGTTGGTCCAATTGATAAAGGAACTATACAGATGACAGGAAAAATAAAAATTCTTTTTGTAGAACCAATGTCAAGGGAAACAATGTTAATAAAAAATATTGATATTTCAACCTTAGGCCCTGCAAGTTCAGTTGAGTATTCTGATGGAAATGAAGCAGAAAACAGTTTGGTTACAATGCTTAACAATATCTATCCTAAGATGATGACAAAAATTGAAAATGTCATTCATGTTGATGAGGTAATGCATTCTATTGACGATGTAAAACGTCTAAAAGAAAAAGAAATGTAAAAAGTTTGTTTTTAATAAATATTACTTTTAAAATTGATTTTTGAGCCTTTTAAATTTTTATAAGTGTTACAAGGTTTCCGACTTTTTTCCTTTAAAAAAGTCAAATTAATAAAATACTGGTTACGAAAGGTGTCTTTCGTAGCCAGTAAAAAAGACCATGCTTTTTTGGGTGTACAGCAAGCCTTTTTTGAAATTAAATCTTTTATATTTTCTTTATAAAAAATTATAAATATTGTTAAATCAGAATCCTCCATAGTATTTTTAAGTAAAGTTGTAGTTTTACCAGATTACTGCTATGTGCTAATTCAGCTGTTAACTTTGGTCTGATTTTTTAATTATTTTAAAAATCAGATTTATATTTTTGAGCTTGAAAGCGTTACAAAAAAAGAACTTATCTATTATATATCTGGCTGTTTAATGAGTTTCGGGATATTCTGACAAGAAAACTGTACAAAGGAACAATCAAATGTTTTCAGAAAATCAAAAGAGTTTAAATTTTAAATATGCATTAATGCTGCTGCTTGTACTCGGATTTGTGTTTGTCCTGCTTACTTTTTCATTTAATTATATACATGTTTCAGAGGTTAAGGCTCTTACTTCAGGTATAGATGAGATTGATGCGAATCAGTCTTTTTCAGTTTTAAAACAGGCGTCTTTTATTGCATTTGCATGTTTTATTTTTTCAGTTGCAGTTTTAGTATTATTTTTTATTTTTTCTGTTTCAAAGCCTCTGAAAAAGTTTTCTCAAAGTCTTGGAAATTTAGTTGCGAAAGATACAAGAGATCTTACTTTCAGGTTTAATTATAAACGAACAGACGAAATAGGTGCTATTGCAGGCTTTTTTGACAAGTTTATTTCTGATTTTGATGAGCTTATAAAAACCATAGGAGGTGAAACAGAGATTATTTCTGCAGTTTCTTTCGAGGTTTCAAGGGCTTCTGACGAAATGGCTGATGAATCTGCAGGCCTTTATAAAAAATCACATCTTGTAGCAGCTGCTGCAGAAAAAATGGATACAAGTATGCATACAGTTGCAGCAGCAAGTGAAGAAGCTTCAACTAATATAGCCTCTGTTGCCGATTCTGCAGTTCATATGCAGACTAATATCTCCAATGTTGCAAAAAACTGTGATGAGGCCAAAAAGATATCTGGAAATGCAATCGAAAGTGTTGATAAAGCTTCGGAAAAAGTCAGCAGGCTTGGGGAAGCGGCCAGTGAAATAGGTGAGGTTACACAGGTCATAACTGAAATAGCTGAAAAAACAAATCTGCTTGCTTTGAATGCCACCATAGAAGCGGCAAGAGCAGGTCAGGCAGGCAAAGGTTTTGCAGTCGTGGCTGATGAAATAAAAAAACTCTCATCACAGACTTCGCAGTCTACAATGACAATACATAAAAAGATTGTCGGAATTCAGGATTCTACAGATGAAACAGTTGCCGAGGTTCGCAATATTTCTCAGGTTATTACTGATGTAGATAAAATAGTAAATGATATAGTTTTATCCATAGAAGAGCAGTCTGAAACTGCAGGCGAAGTTGCATCAAATATAGAACAGGCTTCAATCGGAATTTCAGAGGTAAATGAAAATGTTGCCCGAAGTTCCGAAGTTGCATCAGAAATATCAAGGGATATTTCTGATGTCGACAATGTTGTCTCTGAAATGTCTTTAAGGGCTGAAAATATGAACCGAAGTGCAAAAGATCTTGATTCTCTTGCATCAAATGCCAGAGAGCTTATGTCCGGGTTTATGGTTACTCTTAAAGACTCTGAAAAAACAGCGCAGAAAAATACAAATACAGATAAAATACCTGATCTTATGCCCTGGACTTCAAAACTTGAAACAACAATTAAAGAAATAGATTCACAGCACAAAGAGCTGGTTTCTTTCATAAACCAGCTTTACAAAGGGATGAGGATGCATAAGGGGAGCCAGGAGCTTGGACAAATTCTTTCCGGACTTGCTGAATATACTGTTATGCATTTTGGTACAGAAGAAAAACTTTTTGAAAAATATTCCTACCCAAAGTTTTCAGAACATAAAAAATCACATGAAGATCTTGTTAAAAAAGTAGTAGAGTTTCAAAATGATTTTAATTCAGGAAAGGCTACTGTAACAATGGAGCTTATGGATTTTCTTTCTGACTGGCTTAAAAATCATATTATGAAAACTGATATGGCTTATGTGCCCTTTTTGAAAGAGAAAATGGAATCCAAATGATCTCTTTGTATTCAAGGGGAGGTATGTCAGATATTTCCAGAAGTAATAATTACATAAAATATATACTCTAAGAAAAACATTTAATTAGTCTTTGGCCGAAAACCAGAATTTTTTGTTCAGTTTAAGGCAGATGAAAAATTTAACCGCAGGAATACTGAGGTATTTTGAAGATTAAATTTTGATTCTAACGCAGAACCGGGCAAAAAAGGCAATTTTCGTTCAGTAACTAATTAGTATTACCGCTGATATTTTTTATATAAACATCAACATTCCAGTCTCTTCCAGGCAAGGTTTTTACAGATTTATTCTCATCTCTTTTTAGACCCGGCTCATATACCCTTTTTCTGATGATTAATCCTGTTCTGGAATCGAGCATTCCTTCAACAGATTCATCTTCTGCTGATTTTGCCATTCTTGAACTGGTTTTATAATTTGCATAATTATCAAAATCGAAAATAGAGGCTTTTTTTTCTGTTCTTTAATGGTTTTATCCGAATCGGGAATAATAATATATGAGGCTTTTCTCTATTTTGAATCACTATCTGAAAAATTACAGGATGTAAAAAGAAGGGAAAAAGAAAGGAAAACATAAAAAATCAATATGTGTCTTTTCATTTAAAACCTTTATGTTATATATTTTTAACATCAAAAATTTTTTATTAGTATCAATAAATATATTGTTTTTGAAACAATTATTAAACAGGATTTTTTAATGTTTTCTGTATTAAAGGTAAACAGCAGTGAGCTTACTGAAAAAGTTAAAAAACTTTTTATAGAATATTCAGATTCTCTTGATTTTGATCTTTCATTTCAGAACTTTAATGAAGAACTGAAAAATTTTCCTGAAGAATATAAAGAACCCGGAGGTTCTCTTTTTATCGCTTTAAAGAAAGATGAAGAAATTGGCTGCGCAGCACTTCGGCCAATAGAGAAAAA
>Ga0136557_1001055_pt1 | contig 18884 bp, 13 predicted proteins | sample AntRauTorckE6832_FD_104796 | JGI IMG/M metagenome (GOLD analysis project Ga0136557, IMG submission 104796) | Saline lake microbial communities from Rauer Islands, Antarctica - Metagenome Torckler E6 #832 | ecosystem: Environmental > Aquatic > Non-marine Saline and Alkaline > Saline | place...
ATATGCCCATTGGAGGTGAAATCGTCGCGATCAATGAAGAACTGGAAGACAGTCCCGAGAGCATCAATCAGGATCCCTATGGCGCCTGGATCATAAAGGTGAAGCCGGATGATCCTGAAGAGATGGATGCTCTGCTCGATCGTGACAGCTATTACAAAATATTAGAAGGGGAATAACGCTACATTTCCCGGCATTCACCGTGACCCGTAAGTCGTCCTACAACCTTTAACGAGAGGTCGTACCATGCGCTATTTACCGCACACCGCAGAAGATATCGCTCATATGATGGAGCGGATCGGTGTGGCAAACTTTGAGGAAGTTTTTCCAACTGTTCCCAAAGATTGCCGGCACCTGGGCGATATGGACATACCCGGTCCCTTTACTGAGTGGGACCTGGATTCCCATATGGAGACCCTTCGCTCAAAAATGATTGTTGGGCCGGATCACACAGTGCTGCTCGGGGCCGGCTCCTACCATCATAATATTCCGGCAATTATTCCATCACTAATGGGACGTTCGGAATTTTTGACGGCATACACACCTTATCAGCCGGAAATGGCGCAGGGGACATTACAGGGTGTTTTTGAATACCAGAGCCTGACAGCCCGGCTCCTTGGTGTTGATGTCGCCAATGCCTCCATGTATGACGGCGCCTCGGCACTGGCGGAAGCACTGCTCATGGCCCTGCGCCTCAAGAAGAAGAAAAAACGGGTTGCCATATCCCGGGCCATTCATCCCCATTATCGGCAGGTGGTTGAAGCCTATTTCCGTCCCACCGATTTTGAAATCGTGGAGCTTGGCTATCTCGAAGATGGCCGCACAGATCTGTCGACACTCGAAAGTGATACCGAGCTTGCCGCCGTTGCTCTGCAGTCACCCAATTTTTTTGGTGTGATTGAGGACATGGAGCAGATCAGTGCGGCAATACATGCCATTGATGCTTTGTTTATCGCCTGTTTTACCGAACCCCTTGCCTTTGGTCTGCTGAAGAATCCGGGAAGCCAGGGGGCGGATATCGTCTGCGGTGAAGGACAGAGTTTTGGCATACAGCGCAGTTTCGGCGGGCCTTCTCTAGGTATGTTCGGCTGTAAAGACAGTTTCGTCAGGAGCATGCCGGGGCGACTTGTCGGTGAAACGGTGGATCTGGACGGCAAACGTGGTTTTGTTCTGACCCTGTCAACGAGAGAGCAGAATATTCGCCGGGAGAAGGCCACATCTAATATCTGCTCCAACCAAGGTCTCAATACCATCACCGCGGCCATGTATATGGAGGCGCTGGGGGGCACCGGTATTACAAAACTGGCCCGGCTCAACTATGATAAGGCCCAGTATCTGAAAAACCAACTTGTTGAAGCTGGAGCAAGGGTGCCATTCGCGGCACCGACATTCAATGAATTTGTGGTTGAGTTCCCATTTGATTTTGAACCGGTGCAACAAAAACTTGCCGAGAAGAAAATTATCGCTGGAATCAACCTGAAAAAATTTGATGGTGCGCTCAAAGACAAGTATCTTTTCTGTGTCACTGAAACAGCCGCAAAAGAGATTCTCGATACCGTGGTGAGGGAGGTGAAAAAATGAAAAATGCACCTGGAACCAGCGGACTGATCCTTGAAGAACCCCTGCTCTGGGAAAAAGGCAAAAAGGGCAGAAACGGTATGAGTGTTCCGCAAAGTGACGTGCCCTCCGCACCGTTGCCGGAGGAACTTACCGGTGAAGCCGTCAATTTTCCCGATCTCAGCGAGGTCGATGTCGTACGTCATTACACCCGGTTGTCGCAGTGGAACTATGGTGTTGACACGGGCATGTATCCCTTAGGCTCATGCACCATGAAATATAACCCCAAGATCAACGAAAAGCAGGCCGCTTCGCCGGCGATCGGCATGGCACATCCACTGCTTGATGAGCAGCATTGCCAGGGGACATTACAGCTTATTCATGATCTGGAAAGGTATCTCGCCGCTATCACCGGTATGGATGCGGTCTCGACCCAGCCGGCGGCAGGGGCACATGGTGAGCTGGCCGGCATGCTTATAATGTCGGCCTATCACGATTTTAAAAAGAGCAAAAGAAACAAGATTATTATCCCCGATACCGCCCATGGTACCAATCCGGCCAGCGCAGCCCTGTGCGGCTTAAAACCTGTAGGGGTGAAATCCGGCAAGCGCGGCATCCTCGAGGTCGAGGATGTTGCCCGGCTCATGGATGATGAGACCGCCGGCATAATGATGACCAATCCCAATACCCTTGGCTTGTTCGAGGAAAACATCAAGGAAATTGCGGCACTCGTCCATGAAAAAGGGGGGCTTGTCTATGCCGATGGTGCCAATATGAACGCCATCATGGGAATCGTCGATCTGAAGAGATGCGGAGTCGATATTCTCCATCTCAACCTGCATAAGACATTTTCCACGCCCCATGGCGGAGGCGGGCCCGGTGCCGGTCCGGTATGCGTTGTTGAGGAGCTGGAGAAATTTTTGCCCGCTCCCAGAGTTGTGCATGACGGTGGCCGGTATAGGCTGGACACCGACCAGCCCCACAGTATTGGCAGGATACATGGTTTTTTTGGCAATTTCGGTGTGCTTGTCAGGGCCTACAGCTATATTATGAGCATGGGGGCTGAGAACCTGAAAAAGGCCAGTCAGTATGCGGTACTCAATGCCTGCTATCTCAAGGTATGTATCAAGGGCTCCCTCCATCTTGCCTATAACCGGCCCTGCATGCATGAAGTAGTTTTTTCCGACAAATTACAGCAGGAGTATAAGGTCAGTACGCTTGATATAGCTAAAAGGCTGATGGACTGCGGCTATCATCCACCAACGGTGTATTTCCCTCTGGTTGTCAGTGGAGCTATCATGATTGAACCCACCGAAAGCGAATGTCTGGAAGATCTTGATTGCTTTGTTGAAGTCATCAAAAATATAGCAACCGAGGCCAGGGAAAATCCTGAGTTGCTGAAAAACTCTCCGCAGCGTTTCAAGGTTAAACGCCTCGATGAAACCCGTGCGGCCCGTAATCCCCGTTTGCGTGGATAGTATGGCTCTCAGGATCATGGATCTGGGGAGCATGGAGTATGCTCAGGCCCATGCACTTCAACTGCGCTGTGTTGAAAATATGCTGCAAAAAGAGGATGACTGTGATCAAATACTCATGGTCGAGCATCCTCCTGTGTATACCTTGGGCCGTTCCGGCAGGATTGATAGCATACTCCGTAGCCGTGAGGAGATTTCCGCCGCCGGCATAGATATTATTCAGACGGAACGGGGCGGCGATATAACCTATCACGGCCCAGGACAGCTGGTTGTCTACCCCATAGTGAATCTCAGAAAGCGTAAGCTTTCGGTGACCGACTTTGTCACCATGCTTGAGGAGATAATGCTGCAAAGTGCCGGCGGCTCAGGTGTCAGGGCAACACGGGATGATAGAAACAGAGGCATCTGGGTTGGTGATAATAAAATCGGCAGTATAGGTATCCGCATACGGCACGGCATAAGTTTCCATGGCTTGGCGTTAAACGTCAATCTCTCGCTGGAACCGTTCACCTGGATACAGCCTTGCGGACTCTCGGGGGTGGGGGTCACCTCCCTGGAACAGGAATGCGGCACGACGGTGTCCATGGCCACGGTCAAAAAAGACATGCACACGCGAATATACGCTTTTCTCGGCGATGAGGAGCAGCACTGATGCAGCATGAACACGAACATCCCGTCTCGCTTGGCAAACCGCGCTGGCTCAGGCGAAAATTGCCGTCGGGACCACAGTATGAAGAAATACGGCGGCTTTTGAAAAAGAGTTGTTTAACCACGGTGTGCCAGGAAGCACAGTGTCCCAACCAGTTTGAGTGCTATTCCAAGGGAACCGCCACCTTCATGATCCTGGGGGATAAATGTACACGCAATTGTACATTCTGTGCCGTCGGCCACGGTCCCGAGGGAGAGCCCGATGTCGACGAGCCCGAGCGAGTCGCCGAGGCGGTCAAAACGCTGGGCCTGGAATATGCTGTTATTACATCAGTCACGCGGGATGATCTTGCCGACGGTGGGGCGACGCACTTTATCGCCACCATCGAGGCCGTCCGTAGATTGTGTCCAAGCACCCTGATAGAGGTCCTCATACCTGATCTGCAGGGTAACTGGGAAGCCCTGCGGCGGCTGGTGGCGGCACAACCGGATGTCGTCAATCACAACATGGAAACGGTTCCAAGGCTCTACTCCTCGGTGCGCCCGCAGGCTATCTATGAGCGCTCCCTGGAGCTTCTGGGCAGGGTGAAGGAAGTGCAGGGCGATATGGTGACCAAGAGCGGCATCATGCTGGGCCTTGGTGAACGAGAAGAGGAGCTTTTCCAAGTCATGGACGATCTCATCGCTCAGGGCTGCGATATCCTTACTCTGGGCCAGTATTTGCAACCCTCCAAGGCACATGTCTCCATTAAAAAATTTGTGCCGCCGAATGTGTTTACCGCATTGGAACAACAGGCTTTAGACAAAGGATTTGCCGGTGTTGCCTCGGGACCGTCGGTACGCAGCAGTTATGAAGCGGGTAATCTTTACCGCAGGGTTACCGGCAAGGGGTGATCATTTGTAATCCATGAACGCACCATATCACATTAACGGCAGTTCCATCACCCTGAATAAAAAGGGAGCGGACAGCTACATCAAGATAAGTTATCCCCAACGTTTTGGTATCTACTCCGAGCTGGAGACCGCTGATGCCGTTTATCAGTTCAACCTCAATGGCGAAATACGCTTTCTTAAAAGTAAACATCCCCAATGGCCCGACCCGCAGGAGTGGCTTAAAAGAACGATCGGTAACGACTGGATTTACTATTCTACAGGCGGCTATGCCGGCGTCTATGAAGCCATCGGTGAATACTATCTTCCCAACCTGCAGTATCCCACCAACTCACTCATCGGCGGCAAGCCTTTCAGCAACAATGTTGTGCGTCAAAGCATTAATAACTGGCATGAAAATATAGTCCGGATACGCTGTGATTACGGTACGTTGCCTCAGAAACTGGTTGCCTTTTTTGATACGATACTTGCCGCGGATCCCGCCGCTCTGGCGGAAAAGGCGCGAAGACTTTTTGCCATAAGCGGCGGGAGGGTAACGGTTTTACCTCCCGATGCGCGCCATGTCGACTATGATATAATTCCCTTGACCATAGCCTCGGGCTGTCTCTATAAGTGCAGGTTCTGCAAGGTGAAGAATGCCCATCGTTTCAAGGAAAAAGATCCCGAGGATATTGATTATCAGCTTGGTGCACTGCGGCAGTTGTATGGCGACGACCTCAAAAATTATAATTCGATTTTTCTCGGAGAGCACGACGCTCTATGCAGCAGCTCCAGGCTTTTGCTCATGGGGGTGGAGCGTGGCTATGAAAAGCTGGGATTTGAGGTGTCGCATATGCGCGGTGCCAATTTTTTTATGTTCGGCAGTGTCGATTCGCTGCTGGATGCCGATAAATTTTTGTTCGACCAGCTTGCCCGAATGAAGGGTAATTTCTATATCAATATCGGCTTTGAATCAGCCGACCAGGAGACCCTTGATATGCTGGGCAAGCCGGTGACGGCATCGCGTGTTGTCACGGCGTTTCAGCGTATGCAGGAAATCAACGATACCTATGGCAACATTGAAGTAAGCGGCAATTTTTTGATGGATAAGACCCTGCCGGCGGGCCACTATCCGAGGCTTGTCGAGCTAATACGGGAGTCCTTGCCGCGTAAAAAGCCCAAGGGCTGTATCTACCTCTCTCCGCTCAAATTTGATCGCCCTTCACGTGAGCTTGTCTTTGATTTTCACCGTTTAAAATTGCAGAGTCGTTTGCCGACGTTGCTCTATATTATTCAACGGCTCTAGAAGAAGTACAACCAATTTGAAATCGATATTGTGGATGAGTTGGGCAAGGTCGTTGCCAGGGTGGGCAAAACATTGTATGTCCGCAGGAAGTAGAATGTGAGCCGTGTGTTGACAGTGCTTCAATATCTCGTAATCTGCTTTTGCAAGAGTTGTTGATTACTGATATCTTTATTGATTCTTGGTGGCCGCCTTGCATTTGCAAAGCGCTTGTGCGATAATTGTTTTGCTGGATACCAACCAAACTCAGCTCGAAGCACTAAAGGGTAAGGAGCCTCTGCCGTGTTGTTTTCATGGGTATCTGCAGCCCGGACGGCTGCAACTAAGCCCCCAGGGATGGGTTTATAGCGTCCCATGAAAACAACACGGCAGAGACTCCTGGGCTGATTAGCTGAGTGTGGTTGGTAATCAGGAAAGCAAAACAGGTCAAATATCCAGTGGTACAAGGATGCGGATACAAGGAAGCGGATGCGACTATTCCGATTTTATCAATGTTGAGTACATTTCTGAAGAGGAGGAGCCATGAAGAAGATGAATGCAATTAAAACGGTTATCACCCCAATAGATTTTTCCGACAACGCCGGGCTGGTGGTGGAATCGGCTGCCTATATGGCCCAAACATTCGGCGCCACTCTTCATGTCATATTTATCGTGCAGAACTTTGAGGATTATTCAGGGTTCTTTGTCCCGCAGATGAATGTCCCCAATATCGAACATGAGCTCTTCGTAGGTGCCGAGGAGCAGATGGAGTCATTTTGCAAAGAGCATTCCGCCTATCTCGAGAAAGCTGGAGTGCAAGTGCTGAGCAAGGTGTTGGTGGGGGATGTTGCCGAAAAGATCGTCGACTATGCCGCCGAAGAAGGCGGGGATATGATCGTCATGGGAACCCATGGCTACAAAGGCCTGGAACGTGTCATGTTCGGCAGTGTTGCCGATAAGGTGGTTAAATCGGCTCCATGTCCGGTGATGACCATTAATCCCTACACCTGCTGTGATTAACCATTATATCGTAACTATTCAGCAGCACCCTATCTGCACGCAAGCAGCCCGTAAAACATAGGTCTACTATAATTTTCCAGGCTGCTTGCGCACATCTAAAGTACTGCTGAACAGTTACAGTTCAGGGGAAGCTGCTGGTTTTTTGCTCTTTGCTGAATAGTTACATTATATCTAACCAATAAGGATGTGGTAAAGCAGCCTACAGGGAGAAGAATGCCAGAAGAGCTTCACCCTGCGGTGTTGCAGGACGTGTTCCGGAATAGTCTGACAGCGGCCCCCGGCAGCGGTAAAAATGTACCTCGGTCCTGCCGTGGTGTTCCTTCGGGTAGCGGCTGTCCAGTGCTGTGGTATAGTCGCCGACGGCCTCCAGGAAGGATTTGTCCTGCGCTATGGTGGTGGCGGAGCCTGTCAACATGGTGACAAGGGAGCCAAGCTGGTCCTGAAACAGCTCATGGAATTGAGCGATTGTTTCGCTGCTTGCCGGCTGGTTGCCCGCCGTTCTGCCCGGCAGCGGTATTGAGGCCATGTGTTGTGGTTCATCGCCATGTATCTTCTCATGGTTCTCCAGAAGAATATCGACAACCTCCTGCCTCGATGTTGCCCAGATGGGGCAGTGGGGGAGCGGGGCGCCATCAACAAATCTGAACCAGGCCCGCATGCGCTTGGCGATGGAGTCCGGTCGTGGCTGGCCCTGCCTGGCCGAGATCGTGTCCGGATCGTTGTAAATCTGTTCGGCCTCATCGTCGTCCATCTCACCCTTGAGTCTGTCAAAAAGATCCGTTTCGCTCTCTTCCAGAAAATCCATGGCCCGTGCCACTTCGTCTTCTTCGCGGTCGAGCAGTTCGGCTATGGCAAGCACCAGCCGGGCATGCCAGAGAGTCTCGGCCCGGGATTGCTCCATGTCCTGTTGCAGTGTCTGTCCTGGATCAAGCAGTGAAGAAAGAATCTGGTTTTTGCTGTCTTCACCTGAAGAGACCGGGGCGGACATGGAGGCAAGGGTGAGATTACTCAGCTGGGCGGCATAATCGTCCTTCCTATTTTGTATATCATTTATTAAATAGAGAAAACGTTGCCTGTCCTCGCCAAGAGGGTGGGGCGTATGGACTTTGGTATAGTCATGACAGAAGCGACTATCCATGAAAATATCCACATCCTTCGATGCTGACGCCGATCCTTTATCCACGGGCTGGATGATATTGACCGTGGGAAAGAGGAGAAAGAGCGGCTCCTGGCGTGTGGAGAAGATGGCTGTATCAGGAAAATAAAGGGTTTCGAGTGTCTTCATATGGAAAATATTAAGGAAAAAATTTCGTTTTATCTCAGTGGCCTGTTGTATCTGCTTTTTAATCTGCGCCTGGCTTCAACGCCCATGGCCAGCGTCAAGGCAACTCTGTGGCAGCTGATCCAGACCATACCGTTTATCGCCGGTATCACCTGGGTGCTCGTCGCCTTTCTCCAATATATGGCAAATGGTAAAAAAATGCCATGGGATAGAAGGCTTCGGCTCTTTTTTGCCATTGGTATCATGGCGGGCCTGGTCTATGCCATCTATGAATATACCGGTGTTGCCACTCCCGTAGGCTGATACAAGGATGTTTTTCCTTCACGCTTCCAACAAAACGGAAAATCTGCTCCGTCATCTTGCCGCCCTGATAGAAGCGGATCCTCCTGAAGATCTCTTTGACAAGGAGTATATCCTCGTTCAGAGCCAGGGCATGGAGCGGATGATATCCCAGTATATGGCCGAGTATTTCACCAGCTGGTGCAACTATCGTTTCCTCCTTCCATTGAGTTTTCTCCGGGATATAGCGGAAAAACTGGGCATGGAGATAACACCGGATTCCTTTGATCGTACCGTTCTGTGCTGGCGTATCGAGGAGAAATTGCGTGATATCGAAGATGCTGTCTATCAGCCCCTGCAGCAGTATCTTAAGGGCAGCAGGGTAGAACTCAAACGATTCCAGCTTGCCAGGCAGATAGCCAATGTCTTTGACCAGTATCAGCTGATGCGCCCCGGGATGATTGCGAGTTGGCAGCAAAATCACTGTATCACCGAAGAACCCGCTGAACGGTGGCAGATGGATCTCTGGAATCGCCTGATGGCGGATAACGTCGGTGGCCGTCCCAGGGGTGAGATGCTCCAGGAGATAGTAGAAACCCTTCAGACATCGCGGACCTTGCCGGGGTTGCCGAGGCGCGTCTCGGTTTTCGGGGTCCATATCCTGCCGCCGCTCTTCATTGATTACCTCAATGGTCTCGCCAACCATTGCGATGTCCATCTTTTTCTCCTCAGTCCCTGTAAAAGCTATTGGGGGGATGTTGACCGGAAAAAGATTATGCAACAGGAGCTGGCTCGGGAGACCCAATCTCATCCGCTGCTGGCAACGCTTGGCGGCCAGGGACGAAATTTCCAGGAGCTGCTGCTCGAAAAAGTCGAGTTTGCCAGGGAAATCACCAGCTACGAGGAGCCCGGTGATTTGGTGGAGCCCACTCTCCTTCATATGCTGCAGTCGGATCTGCTAAACGGTGCTGTTTCCGCAAATGGTGAGGCGGCAGAGGATGATCGCTCCATTCGAGTGGTTTCCTGTCACTCCAGGCAGCGCGAACTCAGTGTGCTCAAGGACCATATCGTCGATCTCCTGGAAAATAATTATGAGCTGGAACTGCGTGATATCGTGGTGATGGCGCCCGATATCCAGCAATACGCTCCCTTCATTCCGGCGATTTTTGAGGATGTCCAGCACTCCATTGCCGATAAGAGCCTGTACCGGCGCAACACCTCCATCACTGTTTTCAAACAATTCCTTGATGTAGTATCCGGGCGCTGTGGCTGGTCGGAGGTGCTCGATCTGTTTAAAAAGGAGCAGGTGTATCAACAGTTTAATCTCGGCCCGGCAGATCTTGAAACCATACAGCGCTGGGTGGTTGACGCAGGCATTCGCTGGGGCCTGACGATGGCCGCCAGACAAAAGGAGGGTTTTGCATTTGCAGAAAGTTCCTGGCAGCAGGGACTGCAACGTCTGCTCATGGGGGTTGCCATCGATGCCGAGGAAGAGGTGGCCGGAGTCTGGCCGTTCACGGCAATTGAAGGCAGCGAGTCGAGGAGTCTGGGGGCGCTTTGTGAGTTTATCCATATCCTGGAGTGCGCCCAGCGTGATTTTTCCCGTGATCACGATCTGCAGAGCTGGTCCGGGCTGCTGATCCGTTATGCCGGACAGCTCTTCGGCGGGATGGAGGGCAGGGATATGCAGGATTTGAGCGTAATGCTGCACACGCTCAACGAATGCGGTTCTTTGCATGGCGAGGCGGTATCCTTTGATGTCATTTCCGCATGGCTGGAATATTCCTCAACAGAATCACGATCGGCCAGCGGTTTTCTCAAGGGAAGCTTGACGTTTTGTTCCATGCTGCCCATGCGCTCCATTCCCTTCACCGCGATCTGTCTCATCGGCCTTGATTACGGGGTGTTTCCCGACAGTGACCGTCAGGTCACCTATGATCTTATGAGAAATCACCCCTTGCCGGGTGATCGGTCATTGCGTGCCGACGATCGTTACCAGTTCCTCGAGATTCTGCTTGCTGCACGGCAGTCGCTCTATATAAGTTATTGCGGGCAATCGGTGCAGAATAACGATAAGTTGCCGCCCTCGGTTGTTGTCACCGAGCTGCTGGAGGTTCTTGAGGAACAATATGGTGTAAAGAATCTCACTGAGTTCCATCCTCTGCACGGTTTTTGTCATCGCTACTTTACAGAAGATTCACCGTTGTTCAGCTACAGCAGAACGGATTATGAGGTTGCACGCCGCCTCCGAGAACCAGGTGAAAATACCCAGCCCTGGTGGAGAGGGATTATCGAAGGCGATGAGCAATGCATTGCCCTCACCGATCTGCTCAGATTTTACAGCCACCCGCAGCGCTATTTTGTTCAGCACTGCCTTGGTGTTGAGCTCGGTGACGATGATGCGGTGCCGGAAGAGTCGGAACCGTTTGTCTTGGAGGGACTGCAGTCCTATGCGGTGGATCAGATGCTGCTTGACAATGTCCTTCGGAACAATGACCCGGCAGAGCTCTATCCACGGCTCTGCTTCGATGGCAACTGGCCCCTTGGCACCCCCGGCGCGCTCGCTTTTGCGGAAAAGAGCAGTGAGCTGCACCTGTTCGTCGAGCGCATCAAGCGCAAGAACATGGGCACACAACAGGCTGATGGGACAATAGATTTCCAATGTGGGGGCTATCGTGTTATTGGGACAATTGGTAATCTATACGAAAACGGTCTGTTACTGTGCAGATACGCCAAACTCCGCGCCGCCGATCTGCTGCGCTCCTGGCTTCTCCACCATGTGGCTTGCATCCATGGACGGCTGGCGGAGCAGACCACCCTGGTCATGAAAGATCATGAGGTGTGCTGGAACGGTCACGATATCCAGGGGCCTGAGCTGGAGGAGCTTTTAGTGTGCTACAGTGAGGGCAGGAAAGCGCCCAGTCCGCTGCTGCTCGAACCGGGGCTTGCCTATTGCCGGCAGTTGGGGAAAAAACGGGCCACGGTGGAGCCGCTGGACAAGGCCAGACAGGATTTTTGCAACACACTGGAAAACGGCTATGAGCCTGCCTGGCAGCTGCTCTATCAGAATGTCGCTGTACAGGATGTTATTGGTACAACTTTTGTCGAGCTCACCGAACAGCTCCTGCTGCCGTTGTGGAAGAGGTGCGAAAATGGCTGAGAAGACCATGTTTGATGCCGCTGAAACTCCTTTGCATGTGGGTGTGCACCTCATCGAGGCCAGTGCCGGCACGGGAAAAACCTATACCATTGCCATGCTGGTGCTGCGTTTTGTCGTGGAGAAGGCTATGAATATCGAGGATATTCTGCTTGTTACCTTCACCCGGGCGGCAACCGAAGAGCTGGGCGGACGTATCCGTCTGCGCCTGGTGGAGGCAAAAAAATTGCTCCAGGGAGAAACCAGTGCCGGCGATATCACCCTGCAGCGCTGGGCAGAGTCCATTGAATCACCTGAACTCGCTCTGCGTAGAATCCAGATTGCCCTTCTCGATATAGACCGCGCCTCCGTTTTCACCATCCACGGCTTTTGCCAGCGAATGCTGCAGGAGCAGGCTCTGGAAAGCTCTCAGCTCTTCGATGTCGAGTTGCAGCCGGATCTTGAAATCGTGCGCCGCAGCGTTGCCGAAGATTTCTGGCGCAAATACATCTATAGCTTGCCGCAACGGCCCTGCGGCGTCATTTTCGGTCACTATCGCACTCCAGAACAGCTCTATTCAACGGTGAAACCGGTGAGTGAGCGATTTACTTCCATTGAACCGCAGACCGAGGGGCTGGAGGTGGCTGTGGATACTCTCGAGGCCAGCTTGCGGCCCCTCACGGACTGGTGGAAGAAGAACGGCGAGACACTTCATGCGGCTTTGCAGGCGTGCATTGCCGAGGGCAAGATGAAAAAGCAGTTTTGTGAGGATTTTGCGGTATGGTGGCAGCGGCTTGATTGCTATTTTTCCGGGGAAAATGAGACGTTCTTTGCCGAGATATGGTGGCTTCTTCGGTCCAACCTGGCCGGTCAGATCAATGGTTCCAAGGTGAGGGGAGCGAAAAAAGAAGAACTTCTTGACAGCCTTGAGCTCCCTGAGCGTGAGTGCGCCGCATTCCAGGCGGCGGTCAATGCTCTGTTGCTGAGCCTGCGCCGGGATTTTGCCGACTTTCTCCTGGCTGAGACGGAAAAGCGTATGATTGCAGACAACGCCATGTCCTATGACGACCTTATCTTCCGGCTCAGCCGCGCCCTAGATGGGACCCGGCGTGGTATGGCGGAGCTGCTGGGCCGTCGTTTTCAGGCCGCGGTGATCGATGAGTTCCAGGATACCGATGCACTGCAGTGGCGTATCTTTCACCAGGTTTTCGGTACCGGCAGCCACTTTCTCTATCTCATAGGGGATCCTAAACAGGCCATATATAAATTCCGCGGCGCTGATATCCATTCCTATTTTCAGGCACGTCGGCGTGCCGATAGCACGTTTACCCTGCACCACAACCACCGTTCGCATCCAGGGATTGTCGCCGCAGTCAATGATCTTTTTGCGAGCAGGCCACGGCCGTTTTTTTTCGAGGAGGATGTGCTGGACTTCAGCCCGGTGGAGCCTGCCAGAACTGCTACAGACGGCTATCTTGAAAAGGGCGGCGCTACAGGGGGAACTACAGACGGAACTACTCTGCCAACCGTGGCGTTATGTTCGCTAGCCCCTTCAGCTGCGGCAAAAGACGGTCGCTGGAGCTCAAGCGCCGCGGCCGAGGAGATCATGGGCTATGTCGTCGCTGAAATCGTAGCGTTACTCAATTCGCCGGTACAACTGGGCGGCAAGGAAGAAAAAAGAGATTTGCTGCCCGGCGATATCGCCATTCTTGTCCGCCGGAACCGCCAGGCCGAGGAATATCAGGAGGCATTGGCCCGAGTAAATGTGCCGGCGGTACTGTCCAGCAGACGATCGGTGTTTACCACTGAGGAGTGTACGGATATGCACCTGCTTCTTAAGGCGCTGGCCAATCCTGGAAACACCGGTTTAATGAAGCGGGCCATGACCCTGTCCTGGTTCGGCTGGAATGGTGATGAGCTCTATCGTATCTGGCAAGATGAGCAGCTCTTTGATCTGCATCAGGCACGTTTCCATGGGTATGCCGAAATCTGGCGCAACCAGGGAGTACTGGTGATGATGAACCATCTCCTGGATGGCGAAGGTGTCCTGGCCACCATCGGCACATCCGATGATCGGGCGGAGAGGCGCATCGCCAATATCCATCATCTTGCCGAATTGCTGCAGCAGGCTGAATCCGATTTTCTCTATGGCCCGCTGCAGCTGTTGCACTGGTTGCGCCGCAAAATGGATGTGGCCGGGGGCGAGGAGGAGTTGCGACTGGAAAGCGACGAGGATGCGGTGCGACTGGTGACAATGCATGGGGCAAAAGGGCTGGAATATCCAATTGTTTTCTGCCCGTCCCTGTGGTACCGCCAGACCCGTCTTATGAGAGAGGAACACTGTATTTCCTGCCATGAAGAGGACGGCGCGGTGCTCGACCTCGGCAGCGACCACTTTGAAGAGCGGCGCCAAAACGCACTCGCCGAAGAGATGGCAGAAGAGATGCGTCTGCTCTATGTCGCCCTGACCCGGGCCAAGCTGCGCTGTTATATCATGTGGTGTGATGTCGGTGGCAGAAGTAACGGTCCGGCCGATTCCTTTGAATCGGGACTTGGCTATCTTCTCTATCCTCATGGCCGGGTTGCCTTGGAGGAGCAGCAGCAGCGTCTGCAGAGCTTGGGTGAGAAAGATGGGGTTGAATATGTTTTGGTACAGAGTGAAAGCGCTGGAGTTGCCGGTCATGCTACAGGCCATACTACAAACCATACTACGGAATATCATGGCGCCGCCGCGGTCGCTGCCGAGTTGCAGGGGAATCGGCAGCGTAGGCGAGAGCTCAGCACCGATCGTCAAATGACCAGTTATTCCGCCCTGGCGACATCAACGGAAAAATTAAGAAGCGTTGCGATTCTTGGTGACTCGGAAGAACAGATGGACGGCGGGGAGATAGCGTTTTCCTCTCTTCCCGCCGGGCCGCAGTTTGGCAATGTGGTCCATGATATTTTGGAGAAGGCGCCGTTTGCCGGCCTGCGCTGGACCATGGAGAACAGGACGTTGATTGAGCAGATATGTGCCAAATATATGGTGACATTGGACATGGAGTTGCTGCAGAAGATGCTGGCCACGGTGGTTACTACTCCCCTGGTACCTTCTGCCGCAGGCACCACTGGAGAAATACTCTCCTTTACCCTGGCGGATATCGATACGGTAAAGTGCATCAAGGAGATGGAGTTTTATTTTCATTTATATAACAGCAGCACAGGCCATGTAAATGATATATTGGCGGGAGAACAAACGGTCGGTTTTCTCTCACCGAGGCGCCTTGAGGGATTTTTGACTGGTTTTGTCGATCTTGTTTTTGAGCACGACGGTAGGTTTTATATCATCGATTATAAAACCAATAACCTTGGCGATCGCGCCGATGCGTATTGCGAGGACAGGATGATTGAGGAGATGGCGGCGCATAATTATGGTTTACAGTACTGGCTCTACTCGCTGGTGCTGCACCACTACCTTAAAAACTTCATGCCCGGATATGACTATGATGTCCACTTCGGTGGCATCTTGTATCTTTTTGTCCGGGGAATGGATGGTATTTCAAGCCGTGGAGTGTTCCATCGCAAACCGGAGGCGAACACGCTGGAGCGTCTGGGCCGCTGTTTTGGGAAGAATGTTTAATATGTTAGGGTGGGGCAATGCATAACTTGGTTGAATCAGGAGACGGCAATGATAAAGGGCAAAGATGACGGCTGAAAAAAAAGATAACCTGTTTGGCGTCCATCTTGCCGGAATGTTGAGCGATAAAAGTCATCTGGATGAGACGAAAAAGCCCCGTTTTCGTGCTATGGTTGAACGGCTGACCGCCGCCATAGCCGATGGCCATAGCTGTCTGGCAGTAGGTTCGGAAGATGAGCAATTGCTTCTTCAGACCGGACTGGTATCGGCAGGCCGGCGCACCCCCCTGGTCCTTTTTGACAACAAATTATACCTGCATCGGTACTATAGCTATGAATATCGCCTGGCCGACCAGATAACGGATCTGGCACAACAGCATGTTTTCTCTGGAGAGTGTGAGGCAGCTCTTGACGGTGTCTTTGGCTCCGCGGCTGAAGGTGATGATTTGCAGCGACAAGCCGCCCAGCTTGCCGTCGGAAATGGCCTTACCGTCATTTCCGGCGGTCCTGGAACCGGCAAAACGACCGCCGTCGTCAAAATCATTGCCGTTTTGCTTCAGGTGCTGGGGGATGTGACCGTGGCCCTTGCCGCCCCCACGGGGAAAGCGGCTATGCGGCTGCGCCAGTCATTGCGTGGCGCGCTGGAGATGTTGGCGCTGCCTCGAGAGATAGCTGAGGCAATTCCCGAGTCGGCTCAAACCCTGCACAGACTGCTGGGAGTGCACAACCATTCTCCTCAGTTTCGTCATACGCGGGAGAATCCGTTGGGCTATGATGTTGTGGTGGTGGATGAAGCCTCCATGGTGGACCTGGCCTTGATGAGTAAGCTGGTCGATGCACTCAAGCCTGCTTCCCGGCTAATTCTGTTGGGCGACAAGGACCAGCTGGCTTCCGTTGAGTCAGGTGCCGTCCTGGCTGAATTGATTGAAAGTATGCCGGACAATACCGTCGTGCTCCAGAAAAGCTATCGCTTCGACAGCGGCATAAAAGCATTTGCCGAAGCCATAAATGCAAGCGATGCCGACAGGGCCTGGGCGCTGCTGCAAGACGATATGGTTGAAGAGATACGGCGTGTTGATGGTGATCTGGAGCAGGTGATTTGCCGTGGCTATAATGATTTTCTGCAAGCTGTTGAGCGAGCCGACAGCACAAACACTGACGAGCTCTTCAGGGCCTTGAACCAATTCAGGGTTCTCTGTGGTGTTCATGGCGGAAAAAGTGGTGTTGATGCCCTCAATCAGCTTGTGGAGGACTATGTCAGAACAGCGTATGGCTATAACGAGCACTGGTATCCGGGCAAGCCGGTGATGATTCACCGCAACGACTATTCCCTGGGCCTCTATAACGGGGATGTCGGTATCTGCCTGAGGGATTCCCAGGATAACCGTCTCAAAATGTATTTTGAAGATGAAGAGAACAGGGTGCGGTCCTATCTCCCGCAGCGGTTGCCGGCACACCAGACTGCCTATGCCATGACCATCCATAAAAGCCAGGGTTCCGAGTTCGATGTTGTGGTGATCGTTCTTCCAGGCGAGGAGAGTCCCGTTTTAAGCAGGGAGTTGCTCTATACTGGTGTGACCCGCGCCAGAAAAGGTATCTGGCTGCGGTGCAAGAAAAATGTTTTTGATGCAGCAGTTGCCGCCAAAACCGTGCGGGTCAGCGGACTTGCCGCCATGGTGCGGTGCCGGAAAAGTTGAGGAGTCTTGAAGAATATGCCAACCGATAGCGCCGAAAAACAGGTTGTAATTCTTTTAACGGATATGGTGCAATATACCACCCTGACCCAGCATATGGGGCCGGAGGAGATCCGTGATTTCATTATAGCATACTATGCGCGTTTGCAGTCCGTTATGCTCGTTGACGAGTTTATGCCGGTGACCATTGATCCGTCAGCCGGTGACGGCGCCGTGATTATTTTTGAAAAACGAAGTGATAATGATGTCGATGAGTTGTGCACCAGAGCGCTCGAGGCGGCATTGCGCTGTAGCCAGGCTATGGACAAGGGACTGGTGCCGGCAACCCGGATGGGATTGTTTCTTGGAGATATCATCGAAGCGAGGCTTGGCGATAGAGTCCACAAGTTTGGTTCGAGTTTTGCCGTGGCCAGCCGCCTTGAGGAGCTCTGCGGGTTTTATGATACCAGGGTCCTGATGGACCGTGAGGTCGCCCGTAACCAGCTGCGGGGAAAAGAGTATATTATCGCTATAGGAAAAGTAACGCCCAAAAACTTCTCCACTCCCTTCAATCTGTTCTCCATAGCGAAACCCGGTTTTGGGAGGTATCCAGAAAACCTGTCACGAGAGCAGCTGCTAGAATTTATCACCTTGAAAAACACGGCCATGGATCTGTTTTGCGGCAACCTTTTGACGGGACAGCAGCCCGATTTTCCCATGGTCAGGGAGTTGCTCAAAAAGGCGCAGCAGCAGTTTATGACAATGACGGGTGCACGGGATCAGGCAACCGACAGGATCCTTGAGTATATCCGAGAGTTTCCTTTTCCGGAAAGCGATTTTAAGTATACCGGCATTAAAATCGATGAGAAACGGGGCAGTTCCCTGGGAGTTCGGTTGTTTCATCTTTCCAAGCAATTGTTGCGCGCCATAGATGGTGATCTCTATGATGCTCTGGTCATCGACACGGATTGGGAGAATTTTTTCCTTCTGGAATGGCGTAAAAAAGGGGAGGCGATTGTCACCATAGGTGATCCCGCCGACGGCATTTATTATATCGATACCGGTTCGGCCAATGCGATAGACGGGGAGGGCAAGGTTATAGCGTCTTTTACCGAGGGCAGCATCTTTGGGGAGATGGCCTATTACAACAAGGAGAAAAAGCGAAGTGCCACGGTTATGGCCGAATCAGACGTGGTGCTGCGCAAAGTGTCCAATGAAGATTTTGAGAAACTCCCCGTCATAAAAAGGCTTTTTTACCGGCTTGCCAGGGCCCGTGTCAACGAGGAGCTTCCCTGTTAAAGTGGTGAGCGCAGCTCATCAGTTAGATATCTCATCTCAAAAATCACGATGATATTGACGGGAGTTGCCGCGTCCGCCATGGTGATCATATTGCCTGATTTGTCTGTCGTGGCGTTTGTAGCCCAATGTGCGGTTGTTCTTGCATATGCGTTTTTTGATTTTATAACTATGACCACGTTTAAAGACATGCTTTATAACGATACGGCAGTCGGCTCTACCGTGGAACTGATGACGAACCGGCCGATGCGTAGAGTATGATCGAACATGATGCCGTGGAGCATAATACCGCTTGGTATGCCTATACACACGTGCCGGCCGGCGATACGATGTCCCATGGGAGATTGATGAGTATCCGCTATGATTGTATGTGATGCTTGCGGCCGTCAGTCCGGCAACGCCACCGATTGCTGTACCGAGCAGAGTGGATTCTGTATCGCCGCCAATGGCTTGCCCGATCAATGCCCCGCTACCAGCCCCGATTAAGGTGCCTACAAGCAGTCTGTCGCCGGAATATGCCTGTGATGTTGTCAATAGTAATGCCAGTAGTGTTACAAAAATAATTGTTGTTTTTTTCATCGCTGTTTCCTCCAAGCAGTTGAGTGTCATCATGTTCATATGATTGATCGCTAGTAACTATTCAGGTGGGAGCACCAAATTGGCATAACCACCGAGTTGTAACTGTTCAGGAGTGCTCTATATTGGCTCATTTGGGACTTCGAAGCATACTTGTGCTATTCGAGAAGGCTTAAAT
>Ga0136557_1001058_pt1 | contig 18860 bp, 17 predicted proteins | sample AntRauTorckE6832_FD_104796 | JGI IMG/M metagenome (GOLD analysis project Ga0136557, IMG submission 104796) | Saline lake microbial communities from Rauer Islands, Antarctica - Metagenome Torckler E6 #832 | ecosystem: Environmental > Aquatic > Non-marine Saline and Alkaline > Saline | place...
GAGGGAATTCAAATTCTGCCAGTGATTTCCATTTAGTTCTTGGTGAAAGAGACCCGGAAGAGGTTTTCTCAGCCCAGTCAAAAAAGGCATCGGATTGAATAATAAAAGGCAGCAGACCGGGAATGATTTTCTTGGGAAGAGCATCCATCACAATGATGTCGCCAGAACAGATACCTTCAAAGTCAGCAACAGCCGCTTTTTTCTGATAACAGCGACGTTTTCCAAAGAGAATCTGCCCGGCAGAAAAGCGGCGGGTAAAGCTGGGGTTGTCTTCTGCAATGATCCCTTTTCGAGCGATACGCAGTGACTGCGGGTCTAAGTGGTCAAGACCGACATAAAACTCCAAACCGTTCCCGGCAGGGTCTTTGGTTGTCGACTTCACTTCTTTGGCAATTTCCCCGAACTTAACGATCTGCCAGTTGGAAGGCGGAGGGCTGAAGGATGAAGGATGAAGTTCCTTTGATGTTTTCATTAATTACCTCGCTTGTTCCTGGCATTTTTGGCGCAGGTGATGAGAATTGCAGTCAGTTCATCCGCTTCGTTCATCAGTTCCGCCAATTTTTGCTCCGGCAGAATCTGAGCCTCGACCAATAATTCCATCCAATACAGGCTTTCTTCCAATTCCTGTAAACCGCCTTCAATTTTGCTTATAAATTCAGCATCTGACCTCGCACGCATCCCTTCCCGATAATGCGCGCCTACAGAAGTGCCAGATCGCAACAGTTGTTTGCCAATAACCTGAGCCTCAACCGATTGTGGCAACGCCGTATAAAGTCGAATGATTCTCAGCGCATATTCTTTTGTTCTTGTCTTTAAATCTTTCATTTCCGCCTTCATCCTTATGCCTTCCGCCTTCCACCCCTGGTGTTTTCTTCGATGAGCTCAACCGTTTTATCAAAGTCGCTGATTTGCTTACTTGATTCAGTCAGGCGGTTTGTGTGAAATTTGTCATATTCGCCTTCGGCCATCTGTTTGGCCATTTCATGAGAGATTTTAACGGCATGGGTGAGAATATCCCGGTCGTTAAGGGTCATAAAGCTATCCAGTTTTTTGATCCAATCGTTCATATGCATGGGAATGCGGCGCATGGCCTGTCCCTGTGCAAAAATCAGATATTGTTCTACCAGATTGTTGAGTGCCGCCAGTTCATCCTCATTGAGGTAATTCTTGGCAATGGTCACGTCCTGTTTGCGAACCTTGGCACCACGGTAATTGGTGAGACCCATATTCGGTTTGTCGGCATCTGCTCTGGAATGAATGATCTCCGCTGCTGTCTGTCCTGTAATTGCCCAGTGCATTTTGTTCTGGACTGTTTTGAAAAATTCAATGCTGATTTCCAGCGTTGGATCGTAGTCGATACTGGTGGCGTAAATATCGGTGATTTTCTGGTAGAAACGACGCTCAGAAGTGCGGATATCCTGAATGCGCTGTTCCAGCTCTTCGAAATAATCAAATGGCAGATCGGGGTTTTTAAGGCGCTCGTCGTCCAGTACGAATCCTTTTTTGATAAACTCCGTCAGCTTTTGAGTTGCCCAAATTCGGAAACGAGTCGCCACATGGCTTTTAATTCGATAACCGACAGAGATGATCATATCCAGATTGTAATAATCCAGCAGACGCTTGACCTCCCGGTTTCCCTCGGTTCGAACTGTCAAATATTTTTTGACAGTTGCCTCCGGCTGGAGTTCGCCTTCTTCGTAAATCGAGTTAATATGGTGACTTACATTCTGTTTTGAACTTTGGAACAAGTCTGCCATCAACTGCTGGGTCAGCCACACCGATTCATCCTCAAACCGCACATCCAGCTTCAGTTTTCCGTCTTCAGCCTGATAAACCAAAAACTGACCCTTAGCCGGTTCCAATCCATACTCATCGTTATTCGTCTGAGGTTTGTTTTTGTGATTCGCCATGATTACACCTCAATCCCAATTTCAGCCAATGCAGCGAAGAGCTTCCTGGATTGCTTTTTGAGTTCAACACGGCCGACCTGCCAAGCCTCGATAGTTGATTCCAAACTCTGGCCATCACCATTTGTACCGTTGTGAACGTATAAAGGGATCGAGAGGTTGTGCATGTTCTCTCTGACTTCTTCTATATCCGCTAAGCGTGCGATCTCTTCATGTTTTTCGGGGTCAAAATAGGCGGCCACCAGCCGTTCAAGATTCTTGTCACTCAGGAAGCTGAATGCTCTTTCTCGAGTGACTTCTTTGACTCCATTTATAAACAGCACCTTGTTCTTTCGTTTTTTTGGTTTATTCATGCGGAGAATGACCACGCATGATTCCATGGGAGAGTTGTAAAACAAATTAGGTCCCAGACCGATGACAGCCTCAATCATGTCGGCTTCAATCACCTTCTTGCGAATGTCTGCTTCCGAATCTCTGAACAGAACGCCGTGTGGCCAAAGCATGGCGGCTCTGCCTGTTTTGGGATTCAGGCTCTTGATGATGTGTTGAAAAAACGCATAGTCAGCGCAGCCTTGAGGAGGTACACCGAATTCATTGCGCAGATAAGGATCTGCACCAAATTTGCTTCTGTTCCACTTCTTGATTGAATACGGCGGATTGGCAAAGATGACATCAAACTGCTTGAGACGGTCGTATTCAAGAAACTTCGGCTCCGCGAGGGTATCGCCACGCTGAATATCAAATTCCTCAATGTCGTGAAGGAACATATTCATTCTGGCGATGGCACTGGTCAGCAGGTTTACCTCCTGTCCAAAGAGTTTGACCGTGCGCCATTCATTGCCATCGCTGCGTAAGTCCATCACCGCATTGAGAAGCATGCCGCCGGTGCCGCATGTTGGGTCATATGCGCTCTCACCGGACTTCAGCTCCATAACTCTGGTCATGAGATGGACGACCGTTCTGTTGGTATAAAACTCAGCGGCTGTATGTCCAGAATCATCGGCAAATTTTTTAATGAGGTATTCATAAGCCTCCCCCAGATCATCTTGAGCGACAGCCTTTATTCCCAGTGGAATTTTACTGAAGTGCTCTACGAGGGAAGCAAGCAGATGATCAGGGAGTCGTTCTTTATTTGTCCACTGAGCATCTCCGAATACACCGTAAAGACGCTGGTTGCTTTTTTCGATTGACCGAAGGGCTTTTTGTATGAAAGCGCCGATATTGGTCGAGGTTTCACGGAGCGTGTCCCAGCGTGCAGAATCAGGAATGATAAATCGATGCTGCTCCGGTAACGCGGCAAATCCCTCATCTCCATCAGAAAATGCAAGGGCTTCCTCATACTCATCCTTGTAGACGTCAGATAGTCTTTTGTAGAAAAGCAGCGGGAATATGTACTGTTTATAATCGGAGGCATCGATTTGCCCCCGCAGAAATTCTGCGGCTCCCCAGAGCATGCTTTCCAGTTGTTGTTGCGAAAGACTCATAGTTCAAAACCCTCCCGTTCAAGCAACAGTTCCAGTTCATTTTCCGCAGTTTCAAGTTCAGCCAACTTGGCTTTGAAATCCCGGAGGGCTTCTTCTACGGTTATCTTTTCTTCTTCGAGCGGCTTTTGGACGTATCTTGCAATATTCAGATTGAAATCATTTTCTTTGAGCTCGGCATACTCGACCCAACGGGTAACACCTTCTTCTTCAAAGGAGCTCTGCTTTTGTTTCTTGTAGAGTTGATAAATCTCGTCGGCCTGTCCCGTGGTCATTGTGTTTTGGGCTCGGCCTTTGGTATAGATTTCCTCTGCATTGATAAACAGCACCGGTGATTTTGCTTTGACTGATTTTCTCAAAACAAGGATGGAAGCAGGGATTCCTGTTCCATAGAATAAATTGCCTGCTAATCCAATCACCGCTTCTATAGCGCCCAAGTCCAAGAGTTTTTTCCGGATCTTCGCTTCTGCACCGGATCTGAACAAAACCCCATGAGGCAAAACAACAGCCATGCGGCCGCTACCTTCTTTCATGGAAGTGAACATGTGCATGACCCATGCAAAGTCACCATTAGTCTTGGGTGCCAGTCCGAACGTATGCCTGTTAAAAGGATCAGAAGACCACTTCTCATGGCCCCATTCCTTTAGGCTGAAGGGAGGATTTGCGATGACGCAATCAAACTGTTCCAAGCGATCGTAGGTCAGAAACTTCGGATCTCTAAGGGTATCTCCGCGTCGTATTTCAAAATCTTCCATCCCGTGGAGATACAGATTCATCCGGGCGATCGCTTCAGTTGTCAGGTTTTTTTCCTGCCCTTTGAGCTTCAGCAAACGTGGGTCGCCACCTTGCTCACGAACATGATGAACGGTTTCCAAAAGCATACCGCCGGTTCCGCAGGCAGGGTCGTAAACGGTTTCGCCGGGCTGAGGGTCCAGTACGTTGACCATCAAGCGGACGATTGAGCGTGGCGTATAAAATTCTCCAGCCTTCTTGTTGGCCTTGTCGGCAAATCTCTTGATCAAATATTCATAGGCTCTACCCATGTCGTCATCACGAACATGACCGACACCGAGTTTTATCTTATTGAAGTGATTCAGGAGCTGGAGGAGCAGATGGTCTGGTAGGCGTTCTTTATTGGTCCATGGCGCATCTCCAAAAATTCCATAGAGACGGTCATTGGTCTTTTCAATTCCAAGAAAAGCAGCTTTCAGCGCTTTACCTACATCCTTTGTTGCAGCAATGACATCATTCCAATGGCACCCCTCTGGCACTTCAATGCGGTGCTGTTCTGGCGCTTTTGCCATTTCTTCGTCGCCATAGAACTCCATGCCTTCTTTAAATTCTTCATCATAAACATCACAAACCCGCTTAAAGAAGAGTATGGGAAAGATGTACGTCTTATAGTCAGACGCATCGATCGGACCTGTAATAATGTGTGCCGCTTCCCATAAATGACGCTCAAGGTCACTAAGCGATAGCTTGCTTTTCTTAACGTTCATATTCGGTCTTCCATCTTTCCGAGTTATTAATCTTCTTTTTCACCGGTTAACCCGCCCTGTTTTCTTTTGTCCTCGCAAAACTGTTCAAACTGACGTTGAGCCAGCTTTGACGGGTTGGTTTTTCCATTCTCCCAACGATTGACCGTGGCGAAACTGACGCCGAGGGCATGGGCCAGCTCTTCCTGGCTGAGATTCAGTGCTGTGCGCACTGCCTTTACCTGCTCTGAAAATGGTTTGGTTCCCATGCCTTATCACCTCATATTTTTTATTGGTCATGTTATCAATCACCACACAACATAACATCTGCTATAGCTTGTGCAAGAGCGTTTTTCAAAAGGCCAAGAAAAAGTTCAGAGCTCATCCGACAGGTTCTCCGTTTCTCCGGTAAGTAAGGTGCAGAGAAACCAGAACACAGGAGAAGTTGATGGATATTAATGATTTGTTTGACGGAATTGCCGAGGCGTTTCGGCAGTATCAGGCGGAAATGAACGAGCAGGAGCAGGCTTTAAGCAACCCCAATCCCACTGGACTTGTACCTGAAACAGAAGCTGAGAAAACGGAGAAGAAAGTGGCAACAGAGAAGAGAGTAGAAGGAAATTTCCCGAAACGGGAGTGAATGCGGAGCGTTTATCAGAACGCGCCATTCGACGTAAGTTTCTAATTTATAAAGACTAAAAAACCGATCCCGTATGCCGGACTCGGCAACAGGATCGGTTTGTCCAAAATAAAATGGTGGAGGCGGCGGGAATTGAACCCGCGTCCGGGGAAGTTCCGCACAGGCGTCTACATACTTAGCCTGTAGATTTAATCTCGCAGCCAAATCCTTTTACAGGCAAAAGTTTTCGACTGCCAGCCCGTTAGTTTTAATCTCTTTACGCTCGGGCGGCATAAAGAGACGAGACCGCTTGAGTCGACGCCCTAAAACCGGAAACGCGGTCCTATTCCGGCAGGACGGTAGCTATGCCGCTACGGCGTAGTTATAATCGTCTGCGATTATGTTTTTTCCGCATTATACGGGTTGCGGGCCCGGTATGCAGCCTGTACTTCAACCAACCCCGTCGAAGCCAGATCGCCCCCAAATTGTTAAAGAACGTTTGTCTTAACTCAATATATATATAATGATCATATGCTGTGAGTCAACTTAAAAAATATATACGGAAAATACAGATCGCAGTTTCAGGGTTTTTAAAATTTAAAAATGAATTAAAATTATGTAAAAGCTTACTGTTTTTTTAAAAAATAAGAATTTTGTTAAATTTTAAGTTAATTAAGAATGGGTTTGCTGTAATTTTGAATTATTATGCAGAACTTGACAAAATTAACACATCAGGTTAGTTAGATTTATCTAATATAATTAAAGGTGATAGCAGCTTATGAATGATTGCAAAAATATAAAAAAATTGAAAAAACCCTTAACTTCTTCTATGGAAGATTATCTTGAAGCAATTTATGAATTAAATCAGGAAAAGAGTTTTGTAAGAGTTAAGGATATAGCAAAAAAACTTGATGTAAAAATGCCCACAGTTACAAGTATGCTCAAGAATTTAAGAGACAGAGAGTTTGTAAAGTATGAAAAATACGAATTTGTTGAGCTTACAAAAGAAGGGGAAAAAATCGGGCGTGATATGAGAAGACGTCACGATATTCTATTTAATTTTTTAACAAATATTTTAAATATAGATTATACAATAGCAGATGATGAAGCTTGCAAAATGGAACATACATTAAGCCCTGAAACCCTTCAGAGAATTATCGATTTTATGGAATTTATTGATGTTTGTCCCAGAGCCGGCAAAGAATGGCTGAGTCATTTTGAAGAATTTAGAAAATCGGGAAATACTCCGGGAAAATGCAGAGAAAAGGCCGGAAGTGAAATTTCATGCAAAAAGATTCAGGAAAATATATCAAAATTAAATACAAGCAGTAGTAAGTAGTTTTAAATGACAATAATATGAAAATTGATAATTCTTGTCCTGAAATAAAGATTAATTTTTTCTCATTTAAAAATAATTTTGAAAATTTTCCAATTTTTAAAAATTTAGAAACCGGTTTTATACATGCCTGGACCTTTAAAATTTCTGATTTTAAAGATGACTCCTCTTTTTTAATAAAATTACTTGATAAAGAAGATTTAAAAAGAGCATCTAAATTTAAGAATAACTTGTCGGATATGCTTAGATTTAAGATTGCAAGGGGTGCTCTTCGTTTATTATGTTCAAATTATTATTTTGTCTTACCTGAAAACATAATTTTTTCTTATAATAAAAATTTTAAACCTTCTGTAATATCTCCCCGGCAAAAAATTTTTTTTAATCTTTCCCACTCATCAGATAAAGTTTTGATAATATTTTCTGATAAAAAATATACAGGTGCTGATATAGAGCTACTAAGAAATATAAAAAATATTGAAAAAATTGCTTGTTCTTATTTTCATTCAGAAGAATTGTATTTTCTCGGTTCAATCCCTGACCCGCTTAAAAGTTATTATTTTATTAAAATATGGACCTTAAAAGAGTCTTTTGTAAAAGCTTTAGGGCAAAAAGTTTCAAAAAATATTTTTACTGATTTTTCAGTTATCACAGAAAATATGGCAGATATTTATGAAAAAGATGAAATCAGTTTGTGGTACAAAAATGAAACAAATTGCAGATTTCTTACTTTCGAAATTGAAAATCACTATCTTGCAGCAGGAGTTTTTAAAGATTAACAGGTTTTTATAAAGAAATTACTCTTTTGGAATAAAAGGACAGAAGCCTGTTCTTGAGCCTGCTTTTTCAGGGTGATTTCTGCATACCTCAGGACGGTTTTGATAAACAATGCAATCCCTGTTTTTATCAAGAAAAATACAATCTGAACCGTTTTTTTGTTCAAGAACAAATTTTTTAGATTTAAAATTATACCGTTTTATAATTTGTGATGATTTTAATTCTTTGATTATTTTTTTTAAAGAGAACAAAGCTTCTTCTTTTTGTATAAACCCCAGCCTTTCGAGATCTTCAGCTGTAACTTCGACAACAAGAGTACAGCATGTGCTTAGACATTCATTACAAAGATTTTTTCTGTATTTAGTCCACAATGAGGTGTTATCTATATCTGACAAATTCTTTATTTTTTTATAGTTCATTTTGTTTACAATTTTTATTTAAATTTAAAAGTAATTTAAGCCATTTATTTTTTTTATGTTTTAATTAAATTCAATTATATTAAATTTTGTAAAAAAATAAGCAAAAACAGATTGAAGCAGATTAAATTTAAATTTCAACCTGTTTTTAGTAATATTATCTGACAGCTTTATAACCACCAGGGAAACCCTCTGGTGAAAAAACTATCTGCCAGAGCTGAACTTTTCTTGCTCTGAATGCTGCTGCACATGATAAAAGATAATATTCCCACATTCTATAGAAATTTTTACTGTAATTTCCTTTAAGTGACTTCCAATTGTTCTTAAAGTTTTTATACCATTCCATAAGGGTTTTGTCGTAATCAGTGCTCAAGTTCTGCCAGTCTTCAATAAGAAGAAGATCTTCACATGCTTCTGCAACAAGCTTAGCACCAGGAAGCATGGAGTTTGGGAAAATATATTTTCTAATCCACGGATCACCGCCTGTAAGAGATGAATTACTGCCTATTGTCTGAAGAAGAAAAAGACCGTCTGGTTTCAAAAGTTCTCTTATTTTATTCATGTAGGTTCTGTAGTTTTTATAACCAAGATGTTCAAACATACCAAGTGAGAATATACGGTCGTATTTTCCGCTTAATTCTTTATAATCACAATATTTAATTACAGCAGGAAGATTTTTACATCTTTTTTCGCCTTCCTCAGCCTGTTCTTTTGAAACCGTTACTCCTGCTACATGGCAGTCATATTTTTCTGCAACATAAGAAACAGCTCCTCCCCAGCCGCATCCGATGTCAAGCACTTTCATTCCGGGTTCAAGCTTTAGTTTTCTGCATACAAGATCAATTTTTTTTTCCTGTGCCTGATCTATATTTTCGCAATTATCCCAGTAGCCGCAACTGTAAATCATTCTTTTATCAAGCATTGATTTGTAAAGATCATTGCCTATATCGTAATGGTGCTGACCAATAAAAAATGCTTTTTTACCTTTCTGATAATCTGAAAACTTGTCTTTAAACGAAAGAAGTTTTCTAACCCAGGGTTTTATAACTTTGTCAGGATCTATTGAAAGAAGACGGTAAATAAAATCGTCAAGATTTTTACAATCCCACCAGCCATCCATATAGGATTCTCCAAGTCCAAGTGAACCATCATTAAAAACACGTTTATAAAATTTGTCGTTATAAATTTTTATATCCCATGGCCGGTTTCCGTTTATTTTAATATCATGTTTTTCAAATATATTCTGTACAGCAGCTTTCAAGCTTGTGTTTTTCATATTATTCCTCCTGATATAATATTATCTGGATGATTATACGAATTTTGGCCACTTAAAATTTATTATAAACTGCTGAACGAAAACTGCCTTTTTGCTCAGCTCTTAAGTTAGGATCAAAATTTAATCTTCAAAATACCTTAATATTTCTGCTGTAAAATTTTTTATCTGCCGTAACTGAACAAAAAATCTGGTTTTCAGCCAATAGAAAATATGTAAATTGTTGTATAATTTGTTGTATTTATGAATATTTGTAAATTTAGAAAATTTACTTAATATAAAATTTCATTATTTAATATATTAAATTTAATTATTTGAATTTAGAATGCAAGTATTCTTCAATTATTTTTATTTATTAAAATTTTTTTGTAAAAAAATTGTTTGCCAGTATGCATGATCCGGATGTATGAATTGATATGGTCTGTTTTATTTATGTCTTAGTTACTTTTAAATGCTGATAATAAATCAGAATTAATTAAAATATTTGGTTGTGAATTTAACATATAAAAAAATATATCATAAACTGACTTTATTTTTATAAATCGGAGGGACTAATTAATGAAACAATGGATTTTTCTTTTTACTGCAGTTTTAACTGAAGTTGTTGCAACTTCAGCTTTAAAGCCTGCAGAAGGTTTTACAAGGTTATGGCCTTCTCTTGTAGTTGTTACCGGTTATGTTGTTTCATCCTATTTTTTGTCACTTACGCTTAAAACAATACCTGTAGGCATTGCTTATGCTGTTTGGGCAGGAGCGGGTGTAGCACTTATAACTCTTATTGGGTGGATTGTTTTTAACCAAAAGCTTGATTTCCCGGGGCTTATAGGTATTTTACTTATAGTTGCAGGTGTTTTGGTACTTAATCTTTTTTCATCATCAGTTTCACACTAAGTATTTTTGTATGAATATAAATTACTTTTGTTTCTTTTTTTTTATAAGTTTAAATGATGTTAATCTGAAAATTAATAATTTATTCGGTTTTATAAACCTCCTTTTGACAGGATTTACATTTAACTGTAATATACCAAAAAACATTGTTTAGATTATCTGAACATTTATATTTTAATTATCTGTAAACTGAAATTTTTTAACTAGTTTAGACAGATGATGACTTTAACCTTAAAAATACTTTTATTTTTTGAGTATTATATTTTGATTTTAACTTAATAAGTACAAAATTATAAATTCGGATAATTATGCCAAAAATAGCTACAAATGAAGTCGTTCCGGGAATGATCACAAACATTGATATTGAAGATAAAAACGGAAGGACACTTCTCCCTGAAAATACTGTTATTGAAAAAAATCACCTGAGAATTTTAAAAATGTGGGGGATTTATGAGATTGATATAAATAATGAAAATAATTCTTTTTATAATCAAAACATAAATAACAGTTCAGATCATTCTAATGAAATTGTAAGTTCAAGGTTTTTAAAGGCAAATATAACAAACCCGTGTATAAAAGAGCTTTTTAAACGTAATATCGCTATGTATAATGAATACGGAGATATAGATAACAAACCTTTTTATAATGAAATATCCTTAAGTCAGGTTGAAGATCCTGATTTTCAAAGAAGTAAATATATTACTGAAAATCAGATTCTTAAAAATCACCTTGAACTTTTAACTCTTCCGGACATTTTTCAAAAGCTCATGGATGTAATTAGCAGGCCTAATTCTTCTGCGTCTGATGTTGCTGAAATAATAAAAAAAGATTCTGCGCTATCAGCCGCCACTTTAAGACTTGTAAACAGTCCATTTTACGGCTTTGCAAATCAGATAGATTCTATATACAATGCAGTTGTTATTCTTGGTACACAACAGATAAGTGTAATGTCAATGGGACTTTCTGTGGTAAATATATTTAATGAAATTCCATCTGATTTTATTGATATGAAAAAGCTTTGGCTTCACAGTCTTGGAGTAGGGATTTGCTCAAGAATTATAGCAGGTCATCTAGGGATTAAAGAGCTGAATCTGTTTTTTCTCGCAGGAATTCTCCATGATATAGGCCGCCTTGTACTTATAAAAGAGATTCCTGGTGAAATTAACAGTGTTATCAAATATGCATGGAAGAATAATCTTTTGATAACTGAAGCAGAACAAAGTGTTTTAGGCTTTACCCATTCTGATATAGGGGAAAAAATCTGCATAAAGTGGAATCTTCCTCTTATAGTAAGTGATATAGCAGGTAACCACCATAATCCCGAAAAATCACAGATGCCTTATCAATGTTCCATTGTCCATCTTGCTGAAATTATAGTAAACGGTCTTAAAGCCGGATCTTCAGGTGAAAAACTTGTTTTACCTGTAAATGAATATGCCTGGAATATTCTTGATATATCCGAAAATGCAATCCCGGTTATAATAGAAGAATTCAATACTGAAATTAATACAACTCTTGAGCTTATAGGTTAGGTGTTTCAATGTTCTCAGATCATAATAGTCTTTTTTTGAAAGAAAGAGTTAAATATCTTGAAAAAATCAACCAGTATTCAGTGGAAATACTTGAGCAGGCACTTAATCTTTTTGATTTCAATTTAAAAGACAGACTGAAAAACAATGAATATGATATAGAAAATTTTCTTGCTGATATTGAACAGAGAATAAGAAAAATTATACCTTTCAGAGATATTTCTTTTTTTCTTGTAAATGAAAAAAATTCAGATTTTCACCTTGCCCATAAGACTAAATCAACTGATGAAGCTTTTATAAATAAAGAGGTTGAACTTCTTATAGAAGACTGGTCCTTTGCCAGAGCCATCAGGGAAAAAAGAGCTGTAATAGTTTCTTCTTCATTACCAGACTGTGAAGTTCTTCTCCATGTAATGACTACCTCGTCCAGAGTAAGGGGAATGTTTGCAGCTACTATTGAAAAAAAAGAGATTCAGAAACTGCCTGACATTTCAATGCTTTTACTTTCCACCACACTTCTTGTTTGTTCTAACTTTCTTGAAAGTGTTGAGCTTTACCAGATTTTAAGTAAAAACAATTTTCTTCTTGAAAAAACTGTAAAAGAGAGAACTGCACAACTTTATCATCAGGCTTATCACGACACTTTAACTTCCCTTTCCAATAGAAACTATATTCTAAAAACAATATCAGATTTAACTGAAGATGAAACCTGCACATCATTTTCATTGATAAAAGTCGATCTGAACAGATTTAAAGAGATAAATGACAGTTTCGGACATCAGACCGGAGACTTTGCTTTAAAAAAAATTGCAGAAAAGCTAAGGGCTTCATGCAGGGAAAAAGACATTGTAGGCAGATTCGGCGGAGATGAATTTGCAGTTATACTTCCAGGGATTGCAAACGAAGAAGATGCATTCAATATTGCTTCCAGAATTCTTATGGAGTGCGAAAGTCCTTTTACCCTTCAAAGCAGACGATTCCAGGTAGATATTTCAATGGGTATTTCAATATACCCCCTTCATGCTGACAATGGATCTGATTTGATCAGAAGGGCAGATGTTGCTCTTTATAAAAGTAAAAATGATAAAAATCCTATAAATGTTTACAGTACTAAATATGATCACATGGATTCTTTAGATGTTTTTATAAAAGTAGATTTCAAATCTGCCATAGACAGTGAAAATATTTATCCTCTTTTCCAGCCTAAGTATTGCTATCACAGCGGCAGAATAATAGGGGTTGAAGCTCTTGCAAGGTGGAATCATCCTTTACACGGATTTATTTCACCTGGCAAATTTATTCCAATAGCTGAAAAAACAGGTCTTATAAAAAAACTTACAGAATATATTGTCAGAAAATCTGTAGTTCAGTCTGAAAAATGGTCCAAAATGGGGCTTGATTTGAAAGTCGGGATTAATTTATCTGCTCTCGATCTTCAGGATGAGTATCTTTTTGAAAAAATATCTAAAATAATGAGAGAATGTCAGGGTTCTCCAGGGAACATTGATTTTGAAATAACTGAAAGCATGGTAATGACAAACCAGAAACAAGCTGTAGAAAACATAAATCAGCTCAGCAGGTCGGGTTTTTCAATCTCACTTGATGATTTTGGTACTGGTTATTCATCTTTGAGCTATCTTCATATGTTTCCTGTTGACAATATCAAAATCGATATTTCTTTTGTAAAAGATATGGAGATCTTTCCTGAAAATAAAAAAATAGTTCAGACAATTGTCAGTCTTGGTAAAAGTCTAGAAAAAACAACTGTTGCAGAAGGTGTAGAAACAAGGGAAACAGCTATGATCCTGGAAGAAATGGGATGTGACTGTATTCAGGGCTTTTATCTTGGGAAACCTTCAAAAGCTTCTGAGATTGAGGAGCTTGTAAAAAATTTCAGTCTTATTAAGACTTGAAAATAAATAAAAATTTACTTTCAAATCTTGCATAAATAAGAATCAATACTTAATTTATATAAATACAATTAAGAAATGAGTATTTCTAATATTACTAAAAAAAGGAGACAATAACATGTCTTATAGCTTTAATGCAGATGAAGTCTTTCAGGTAGCGATTAAAATCGAGGAAAACGGAGCTGAGTTTTACAGAAAAGCGGCTGAGCTTCAGTCTGATGCTGGGAATGTAAAGTTTCTTGAAAATCTTGCAGTTATGGAAGACGGCCACAAAGCAACATTTGAAAGAATGAAAAAAGAACTTCAGGAAGCAGAAAAAAAGCAGACTGTATTTGATCCTGATAATGAATTAACAGACTATCTTATGTCTATGGCTGATTATCACGGGGGAGAAGGTAGCCCTGAAGCAGTAAAAGCACTTTCAAAAAGCGATTCAATTGAAGATATAATAAACACAGCTATAGGTCTTGAAAAAGATTCTATTCTTTTTTATGTAGGTATTTTGTATCTTGTTCCTGAAAAAATGGGACAGGACAAAATTAATGAAATCATAAAAGAGGAACAAAAGCATGTTGTTCAGCTTCAGAATTTTTTAACCAAAATTAAAAAGTAAGTTAATGTTTGAACAATTTTTAAAAAACCCGCATTTAAGCGGGTTTTTTATTTTGAAATCATTTTCAAAAATCTGTCTACCCTTGTTTTTACAATTGGGAAATCATCTCCTCTGTCATCAACACAATCTCCGTCTATTGTAAGAATAGACAATCCTGCTTTTTTAAACATTTCATTTTCCATAATAGCGCCTCCGTGAAAATGTCTGCACGATTTTGGATAATACGCTATTATACCGTCTGTATCTTCAGGAATCTGGCTTATAGCAATTTTAGTTCTTGCTGTAACAGATGAATAAGCAGGGTGCATTACTGTTCTCTTCGCAATTGATCTTATTATGTCAGAAGGGTCAATAGGATCAAAAAAAACAAAATTTACCTGAGATCCTGAAATTTCAATTTTTTCATCTAAATACTTCATAAGCTGGTTTTTAAAGTATGGACGCAGATGAAACCAGGCGATTCTGGGAACTTTATCCTCGGATTTTGATCTTGGATTTGCTTTGTATTCTTCATATCTCGATTTATAGACATCAGCTATTTTTTCTGTACCCCATGTCTGCATTAAATTGGCAGCGTAATCAAGTTCCTTGATACCTTTTTCAGCAGAAGTTCTTTCATACAATGTTATATTATTACCTTCATCCATCCATTTTCTTGCTTCATTGCTCCATGCACATGCATTTTTCAGTTTTTTATGGTCAAGTTCCAGGCCTGTATGATCAGTTATGAAATTTATCATTTCATAAAATTGTTCAGTTACATAATCTATGGCTTCATCTATTCTTTTCTGATCTTTTTCATCTTTTTTGTTGATTTCAAGATCGTATATTCCATAAGGTATATCAAGAATAAATTCAGGTCTTTTATATATTTCTGAAGCAAGTTCTGCATATTTCGCAGACGGATCGCATAAATGTGTAGAAGTAAGTAAAATATCCGGGGTAGGGAAAATATCTTCTATAACACCGCCTGCAACAGTTTTCATAAAAGAGCACAAATCTCCTGAAAAATTATTAGCTTCAGCTGTTTCAATTCTTTCAACTGCAGCTCCTGACATAGCAAGCTGAGATGCCACCATTTCAGTTGTATATGGTGTTAATCCCATTGCATACATTATTTCTGTGGGAACAAATAATGATCTCCAGGCAACATGATGATATTCAAAATCACCAGATGCGTTCATATTGTAGGCATTAAAAAACTGCTCTGCATTAACATGGCCTCTTTTGGCAGAAGGACTCAACTCATTGAAGTCTGAAGCAAAAGCCATTTTTACAGCATCTGAAGGAGGTATATCTTCAAGCCCGTTGACTTTAAGAAAATTTTCAAGCTGTTTTTTTCTCTGTTCAGTATTTTCCTGTTTTATATATTCTGCAGTATTCATTGTTTTTTCTTTCTTCTTTTTTTAAGTCTTTTAATAAAAGAATGAATTTCTCTTTCATTTATTTCAGAACTGATATCACCTTCCATCACTTTAATCGGTATTTCTGATGTATCGCTGTTTTTTAAAAGAGCCCACTGCATCTGCATATTGGCGCAAAATTTCATTGAAAAATATAAAATTCCATCGACTTTGTACTCTTTTGCAAGATCGGAAATTTCTTTAATACCTGCTCTTGCTTTATCTCCTAACATTCTTGGGCAGGGTGTTTTTTCAAGATAAATTTCTGCAAGTTCTAAATATGGATCATTTTTAGGTTCAGATTCACCTGCAAAAGCTCTTATGCCTGTGCATAAATTTTCAACTACTGATAAGCCGCCTGAATTTTCAATTGTTTTAATAAGAGAGCTGTTGCCGGGGCCACCTATTATCATAACTCTCGGGAGATCAGCCGGTTGAACAGCATCTTTTTTTGATTCGTAAAAATCAAAAGCAGCTTTGCTGAACTTTTCAGGATCAGTTGAAAAATACTCAGACATAAGCTGTTCTATTTCTGTACCTGTTACGGCGGTATCTTCTTTTTTTCTCAGTTCGTCAATTTTTTCAAAAGTCTGTCTGATTTGGTTGTACTTTTGAATTGACTTTCTTATTGCATCATCAGAAATTTCACCGTATTTTTTTTCCAGGTCTTCTTTCATTCTTTTTATGCCGCCTGCAAAAAATTTAATGCTGGAGCCTGAAACAACTTTAGGTATGTCAAGCGTATGAATAAGATCCGGTTTTATTTCATGCTGTTTATAGCCCCATCCGTCGCTTAATCTTCTCATGCATTCGCAGGAATGTGCAATGACAACACCATTTAAGTCATCATACTTATTTGTTAATGCTCCGCCCATACAAGATCTGACATATGAACACATGGAATCACCAAGAAGTACATCTTCATGTTCAGCTCCTGAATCATATTTTATTCCAACGGGCAAACTTCCTGCCGCATCTATTATTTCAACCGGTGTATAACTGCAGAACCATCCTGTTTTTTCCAAATCAACCTCCGCAATTTACTTTTAAGTCCTGATTTCCGTCTGATAACGGAGTAGAATAGTATTTTTCACAAGCGTATAATGTTTCAATTATTTCACTGTCTTTATGCAGATGAACAAGATCACAAATTGTTTTTCTGCCGCAGTTTAATTCTTCAGCTCTTGTACATTCTGTAAATTCAGAATTTATTTTACAGATTGTATCTATGCCTCTGAATTTAATACTATCTTCAGCTTCATCTCTGGCAAAAAGAGCCATTCCAATTGCACCCATAACTTTATGGTACATAGGAACATAAAGTTCAATTTTTTCTCCTCTTGCTTCATAAAGAAGTGCTTCAAGTTCTTTTTTTACACCAATATTTGAAGCAACACCTCCCTGGAATGCAATAGGGGTTTTAAGTTTTTTCTTGTTGATTCCAAGAGTGGAGTAGAAGTTCATGGCAAGTGATCTGTGCAGACCTGCTATTATGTTTTCTTTTGTATTCCCTTTTGCCTGTTCTGCAATTAAATCCCGACCAGCAAAAACAGTACACATACTTGAAAAAGAGTAGGGTTTTTTAGCTTTTAATCCTGTTTCGCCGAATTTCTCTACAGGAATTCCGAGTCTGTCTGCCTGGGCATCAAGAAAAGCACCTGTACCAGCGCCGCATTTTTTATTCATTCCTGCTTCGTCAAGTTCGCCGTCTTCTATATACATTACTTTTGAATCCTGACCTCCAATATCAAAAATCACCTGGGTCTCAGGAAGAAGGTGAAGAGTTGCTTCAGCATGAGCGTCAAGTTCAGTTTCATATACATCTGCATTAAGAAGGGATGCTGATATTTCATGGCCGCTGCCTGTTACTCCGGAACCAAGTATTTCTGTGTTTGCAGGAAGTTTTTCAGACATTTTCAGAAAAGCTTTTTTGATATTATTGATAACATCGCCTTCTGTAAGTGTATATTCAGTTTCAAAAATTATTCCATTTAAATCAACAAAAACAATATTTATTGAAATTGAACCTGCATCAAGGCCTATATACCCTTTGATTAAATCTATCCATTCCCCTGATTCAAGGGGATAGGCAAAAACTTCTTTGTTTTTATAGAAATATTTATAAGCGGGTTTGTTTAAACTTTTAATATAATTATCTAAAAAAATTAAATCTTCACTGTTTTCAGTTGCGGAGAAATCGGTCTTTATCCATAAATTGGAGTGATCAGTTAAAATCTCAATCATTTCGTCGTTTTTATTGTAAAAAAACAGTTCATTTTGGTTTTTGGAAACTGTATGATTACGATTTTTAAAAAAACTTATCAAGCCAGAAACAGACTCCCAGGCATTATCTCGCCTTTGTTCAGATGTTTTTAAAAATGAAAATGGTATTCTGTAAAATTTTTGTACAGAATTTTCTGGTAAGTAGAAAAAATTTTTTGAAATTTTTTTCAAATTTTTTTTCATTTTAATATTCCTTTTCTTATTGGCTTAAAAATGAAGTTTTTTTAAACACCCAACTGGTTGACCAGTTGGGTGTTTAAAAAAAAAGAGCCGCTTAAATAAACAGCTATTATTAAAATAACAGATAGTAACATAGAGTCAAGTATTAAAATTCAACAAATAAATTTCAATTTATATTAGTGAATAATGTTAAAACCTATAAATGATTGACTTGCAAAAGAAAATATTGCTGATTATAATCAACATTATTCCAAAATCAGAATCTTTTTTTCGGTTCAGAGCTTATAAAAAATTTTAACTTAAAAACAGGCATAAAAAGCAGTTTTTATTCAGCAAATAATTATAAAAAATTTTTATTAATTTAACTTAAATTCTGCGATAATATAATCAAGGATACGTTTTATAGTCTGAAAAAATCCGAACAAAGACAAAATTTTTTATTCCATATCTTTTTATTATTTTGTTGGGAATATTCCATGCTTAAATATCAGGTATTCTGGATCCAGGCACTCTTCTTAGCACCAATGAAAATGACATTATAATAAAGGATTGTTTTTGAATATAATCCGTTGATGAGAACTAAATCGATATCAGCAAAAGATCCATCAGGTAATTTAATTGTAAATTATTCATACCAAAGAAATAAAGAAGGTCATGTATTAAAAAAAGAGTCTTTAAATGAAATTACTTCATATACATATGATGCAGCTTATCAGCTGGTGAATGTGGAAAACAGCAAATCAGATAATGAGATCTTTGCATATGATCCTTCA